>Ga0228600_1000131_pt1 | contig 11152 bp, 6 predicted proteins | sample CRU5metagenome_FD_182730 | JGI IMG/M metagenome (GOLD analysis project Ga0228600, IMG submission 182730) | Spruce roots microbial communities from Bohemian Forest, Czech Republic - CRU5 | ecosystem: Host-associated > Plants > Roots > Unclassified | place: Czech Republic: South Bohemian Region... | reverse complement strand
GTTCTAAATTATCTTAATTAAATTATCCGACAGCTCAACAAGACGTAGATCTAAACAAGACGAAGATATATGATGTCGCATGGAGAAGTTTAACTTGTTCTGTGACGACTCAAATAGAGACCACCTTAACAGCCCAGACTAAAGGTGACACGGATTCGTCTTCTGGAGAATAGCGTTCCCAACTGAACCAGATAAAGTCCCGATCATACCCATATCACGTCCCGATATTAGTCTGCATCCACCACAGAAAAAACACTACTCCAAACTCAAAAACTCCAACAAATACTCCCTACTACCAACCACCCTACCAAACGCCCTACTACTACCAGCAATAACTCGCAGAGCACGGGAAGGGACCACGGGATTGAAACTACGGGCCGACCCACAACCGGGAACCTGGGAATAAACATAGTACCTGGGATGGCATACAAACAAACTGCCCATACAACATACAGACCAGCTAGGTTGGTTAGGCTTACACGTAGCTGCTTATATACGTTCTTATACCTAGTGGATATTGGCATTGATAGATTTGATTGAGCGAGCGATACTTAATTGAATGGCTTATTAGAGGAGGGCCCATTGGACAGACGGGTGGCGTGCGTGGAGAGGTCTTCTGCGTGGGTGCGTGCAGGAGACGTATTCCGGGAGAGGCAGTGATTTAGTGAACTGATTGGATTGGATTTTGAAACTGATTAGTCTTCTGAGAAGGGCGCTACAAAGGGTAAAGGGTATAAGCGTCTGTCCTGTTTAACTGGGTTAATCGAAAAGAGCATAAAGCAGTCGAAACAGAAGGCAGTCGAAATGACTCACTCACAAACGTCCTAACTCCTCACCTGATTGTCGCATATCGTATTGGAACCTCAAATCGTGTATTGTGTCCCCTATATCGTGATTCTAGTCCTGTCGTAAAGTGACTTGGCTTGTTGTTTGACTGATCCAGTGTCTCGTCTCTGCGTCAGGTTCCTTCCATGCTCCCGGGTATCTCTCGAGCGGTAGCGCTCCATCCTCGTCCAGGGGGCAAGGCGTTTTTTAGCGATCAATCAACCATGAGCGTTAGCAATTAACTGGTGAGCATCCAATCCGGCAAGCGTAAGCGATCAGGGGCAAGCTGTGGTGATCCTTCAACTCAACATGTGGGCAAGCGTTAGCGATCATTACCAAACATGTAGGCGGTATTGATCATAATCCCTAATCGAACATCCTCGCTCATTGTTGTAACGCTCTAAGCTGGTTATATCCAGTTTAGCATCCAAGACTAGTCGCAGTATCTGGGGTTATGACCCCAAGTAAGTGCAGCAGTCTGTATCGGTCTGAGAGCAAGGTTCGAAGCGTATGTCCTGTTTACACGGGGTAAAGCGTTAGAGCTTCCTGGGCAGGAGAATTGAAGGTACCGTGCTCTGTTCGTCTATCGTGTGTCAAGACTACAATCGTCGTGTCCATCCAGGCTTCCTCTTTCTAGTGTCCAGGCCTCTATTGTGTTTGATACACGCCCAGCTGGTCCCAATAGCCATCTTACGCCAACAGCTGGAACCTGATGCTGCAGTTCATCCGTCATAACAAGCCCCAGCGACCCATGGAATTATATTATATTAAGTGTGTTCCCCATATTCACTTGTTTATACGGGTAGTAGCCCCATCGAACCACAATACGCAAGAGATGTTGTTACCCCATTTTTCACCATATGCGATATATGATTTACTCAAGTTGACACCATACGAGCGGGACACATCGACCTACAAAACAAACTGAACACCAAGACCTAGGAGCGGTCACCTTAAGCACATTGGTACTACCTGCCCGTATCGATCTTGCTAACTTACAACGATGAACTTTATTTATGGGTTCAGCCACTAACCCGGCAAACCAATCGACCACCGTTTTACCGAAACACCTTACTTTCGGCTTTTCTATATCTTGCTTCCTTCGACCTTACCTTAGAAATCGCTGCCTTCTTCAGCCTTCGACCTGGAGACCTGCCTTGAGACCTGTCTTCAGCGAACTTTGACCTTACCTTTCCATTTCGTTCACAAAAGAAACCCTTTCAATAAAAGAGAGAAAATCCCTTTTTAGAAAGAGGGGCTCTCCTTTGAAAATGAGTCCCCATTCCTTTTCCCAATGAATATGAGATAGAGAGCATTATATATGAGTTTGTTACATTCCAGATTTCAAATACTAAATAGAGATAATAGATATTGATTCTATCCCCTAATTAGAAAGAGATAGGGAGATAAGAAAGATTCTCTTCCCTGAATAGAAATAAGAAATGGAGATCTCATTATTAATGAGATTATCCCATTCCTTATTTTCATTAATAACAGGAGAGGGCACTAAAGCTGAGCAAAAGCTCAGAATAAGAAGTTGTACCCATTCCGTAGTACTTGGTTGCTCCTAAGAGTGACCGAGTACGAAGGCATATCTCATTCCTATTAATTCTTTTCCTTATTAATGAGATTATCCCACTTTCCTTATTCTAATTAATAATTAGGAGAGGTATATTAGTTATAGATGTTATTATTCCCTCCTTATTTTCTTAATAACTGGAGAGGACACTAAAGCAGAGCGTAAGTGAAGCTAGTCCCCTGAGCGAAAGCGAAGAATGATAGCTAGAAGTTATCCTCTTTCTTTTCTTTAGATTATGGGAATAGAGATAATTCCTATTCCTTCAGTGTGACGACCCGACAGGGGAGTTTCTCTAGCTTGATGAAAACCCGTAAGGGGAGTAGTTCTCTCTAGCTTTACGACCTGATAGGGGAGTGTAAGTGCCCTTATTTGAATGAATAACTTGAGGATGCGCAAGCAAGCTCGACCGGGGGGGAGAGGAAATATTCCCTAGTTTTCTTTTGATGGTGGAAGCGTAGCAAAGCGAAGCATAGTTGGTATTCCAGGGTTGAAGCTGAGCAAAGCGAAAAATAAGAAGTTGTATCCATTTCTTCTTTGAAAGAAAGATGCACTTATAAGAGCGTAAGCGAAGAAGATAGTTCCCTCCCCTCCCTGAGCAAAGCGAAGCATAGCAGGGTGAATCTGAGCGTTAGCGAAGCAAGTATCCCATTCTTTGAATAAGTGCCCTACTTGCCAATCTCTAGTTCCCTTCCTGAGCGTTAGCGAAGCAAGTATCCATTCCTCCCAGGTAAGATAGTGCAAAGCCTTACTAGTTATTATCCATTCTTTTCAAGAGTCCATGTAACTTAACTTAGCCTTAAGAGAGACTCTCTTAGTCCATGCACTTAGTTCCGAGTTCCTTTTCCGTTCTATCCTAGTAATAGAGTGGAATCAAACATATAGCTTATGGTTCTTTAGCACGAGCCGGTCAATACTTCAGTCTACGCTCACCCCTTTAGCCCGGGGGGTTCGCTCGACTTCGTTGACCTAAGAAGAGATAAACAAGTACGGAGGAAGAACGGAAAAGAAAGAAAAGTAGTAGTGTAGTGAGTTAAGTTCTCCACAGATGGCCTCGAAACAGACAGCTCCGGCACGGTAGGGCACGGAGACATAGAAACCTAGCATTGACACTGGATGGACATGGAGTAGTAGTACCGGCAGTGGATATAACCACCTACCTTACCTGGGTCTCCTGCATCGAACCTGGATCTAGTAGTAGAAAAGAATCCTGGGGAATCCACTGGTATTTTTAAATGAAGCACCCTTCACAAACAGGTGCATAGTAATAAGTAAGTAATGCATCGTGTTAGGCCCCCTCCCTGGTGGATTAGCCTAGGGAGACTAGAGCGAATTAGAGTAGCCTAGGTAAAATATAGAGCCATTGGAATAGAGCTAGTGAAGGTGATAGGATAGATCATCGTCCCCCAAAAAGAGGAGATTTGAATAGACAAAACAAGCAAATGAGAGAAGGTCGTCTTCTTTCCTATCAGATTGTTGTCTGGTCCCACCCCAACACAGCGGAACCTATTGAGACTGAGACAATCCTGGGCACGTTGGATCGAGAACTGGTGGTCACGTAGAACTCCCCCCCCATCCTGTTTTCGCATAACTGGTACCGCACGGACAACCCAACAACCCATATCTCTAGGGCACAGGGAATCTACGGCTTATCACGTCCAACTGGTAAAGGAGAATTCTCTCCAATATGGATTCCCATTGCTTATTTCCTACCCATGGGAATGATGCTAATAAAGGATCACACCTCAAATGGGCAAGTTCAACGTATATATGATATAACGTATATGATATTCGGGTCTCATATATGGAGAACCTGAGCGGATGTGAACGCCACTTACCTAACCCACGCCACGGCCTTATGCTGCTGTAAGTTGCCGATGGATCTCAAGTTACCAATGGATCTCCCAGGACTCTCATGCTGATGCTGGATGTAACCGCCCTTACCACGGCCTCATGCGGGATTTAGTAACGCCCATGCTAGTTAACTGTGTCCCATACCGTCCCGTACCTTTTGAAACTCAATCACTATTGGCCAACCTGACTCACCTCACCTGATAAGACCGTACCAGACCTGCCATACCACTCGTTCGTTATTTGCCCTACCAGAGAGGTTACCAAACAAAGCACACCGTCTTCGTCCTGAACCTGAAGTCGACTCCCGTAATGTCTAACTCACTATCAGCCTAACTCACCTCACCAGATTCTTATCTATTGCGGAACCTATATCAGGCGGAGTGCGCATGGGCTTTACTCAGAGGCTCTAGCAGAGATAAGACTCAAACTACAGCTTCTTAATATGGAGGGTTTCTTCTAATTTCACTCTACAGAGACTCTACTCTATGCACTGATTAGGACACAGGAAAGGCCCTATGGACTTCCGGTAGTCTTCTTAGTTGTATGCCCTAAATAATAAATAATAAGAGTAGTTAAAGCCATACTCACTCTGTCGGGATGGGGTAACGGATTCCTCCCGTTGGATCACTGTAGGAGTAAACCCATTGATTAGTGAGGTGTTTGTCTTGGAATAGAGCTAGTGGAATAGAGCGGGGAGCAAAGTGAATTAGAGCAGTTGGGATTATTCCCCTGTGTATGAATCCCCTTACTACCCTTATCATTAGTAGTAGTCCCTGTGACCTGTAGCCTATCCCCTGTGAATAGGCCCCTCCTTGTGGCAACGACCTCCTGGGATGGTGAAATGAACCTGCTGCACTAACAACCTGTAGCCTAGGTCAATTAACTAACGGAGCCAGGTTGAACTACAAGTTGTTGTTGCACTAATTAGAGAACTAATTGTTATATAGTTAGTTAATGGAATAAGAGATTTGGAATAGTTATCAATCTCATTTCTTTTGGAACTAGGACGGAGGGCTCACCTGACAACGGAAGGTGAGGACGGACACAACCTTTTATTAACACTAGAGCGGGACACCTCCAACTAACTCAACTTCAGATTTTTGTTTGTTGCACCACTCATGCATAGATAAGTTGTAAGGTGCACTCGGAACCTGTAGAACAAGGCGCTATAGCGTGGCATGGGCTTGACTCTACTCTAGCAGCAGAGAGGTATGCGCAAATAGCATAGTAGAGAAATAGGCCTTCTTCTTCATAGAGAAGATGGTTTTGGTTGAATCAAATCTGGATAGAAATAAAGTATCTACCGTGGGTGGAACTAAGTGCATGGACTCTCATAGATATTATCTCTTAAGGGGCTAAGTTAAGTTACATGGACTCTAATCAAATGAAATGGTAGAGACTAGATTTATTCTCTTCTTTTTTGGATGGAATTGAGTGCATAGAAACCTGGCATTTCTGGACATGGATGTGGTAGGACTTAGAGCTAGTCTATACCGTAGGCAAGTGGGACTTAAGCTAAAGTCTCTATAGTTAGGAGTAGGAATGGCTTTATCACTCTAGTCATAGGGCTTTACTGTACAGACTTTGATGGCTTTCTCTAGAGCTAGTACCGGAATATGGGCAAGTCCAGAAAACAAGAAGGAAGGCTTTCGCCTCTACTGCTAGTAGAACCTAACGGACTACACTAAAGCTATTACTTCTTACCTTACAGATTAAGGCTTCTTCTCTTTAAGTCTAGAAGACCTTCAAGACCGGCTTGAACTCTAAGAAACTCAATGGAACTTATAGTCAGGCTAGTAGGGTACTTACTTACTCTATGGACAAGATAAACGTCTCCATGGCGATATCGTTCGTATAGTAATAGTTTTTGTAGTAGGTGTCCACCTGCTATGAGGTCTGCAGATTAGGTTTCCTAGGTATTTTCTCCCATTTTCAAAGGAGAGGAGACAACAACAAGCTTCTTTGCGCTCTTAGAAGTAAGGCCTCTTTCTTATTATTCTCTTTTTCAAAGAATGGAGACGGAAGGAGACACAACCATATCGTATTGGATGGTTTAAGGCACTCAAAACAGCTTTCATTACCATTTCTATGGGGTACGAGCCTGGCTATGACCGTAAGGCTTAAGCATAAGACTAAAGCTTTCACCTTTCACTTGGATTGAACTCTACTCTTTTTCAAACAATGGGAGACTATGCTAGTATATTTAGGCTTTATTGCCATGGACCTAAGGCAATGGACTTCAGCTAGTAAGTAGTTCTTTTTGCATACTGTATTTTTTCTTATTGATTATGGAAGACACACTATACATTATGGACTTCCTGGGCGGGTTCCTTACGCGGACTAGGCGGCCTCGGTGAAAAACTTGCTTGCTTGTTGGACGTGGACCTGGTGGGCAAGGTGGCCTCTCTTTTCGGGACTTGCTACTTCCTTCCTCTTCCTGTGGGACTGGCTTCTTCAGAAAGGCTGTGGTTTAGGGCATAGATTACAAATTCTTAGAATTCACTCGCTTTACTTTAACGAGGCCAGTCAATCTCGTAAAGCCAGCCCTCTTAAGGAAGATGCGTTGCCAGGACTGCCCTCCCCGAGTAAAGTCCTTTATGCAAGGGAGGGAGCACCACCCCAACCTTCATTAAGATAGCCTGGACTGCCCCTAATTAAGGGAGGACTGCCACCACCGCGAGTACAGCCTTTTATGCAACAGAATAAGATGCTTCGCCACTACATAAGTTTGACTGAAAGGGCTAGGGTTGGGCGACAGAACATAGGGGACCCTGGGGATTACAGTTGCAATTCTTTGTACAGAGATAAGACAGTATGAGCGAAGACAGACTCACTTTTCAGGATTTCACCTATCATCCTTACCTTCCTTCGGTCCTTTACACGCATACAGAGTTTCCCACCTATTTATACCGCAGACAGAGCAGAACAAGTGCTTCCTTCCCGCCCACAAGTACTCGCGTATCCATATACAAAGTAATACAAAGTAACAGGAGTTACCCGCCCGCCCCTATGGGACCCGCCTCAGCAACAGCTGCAGTGGGGCTAGTGGGAGCATGTGGAAGAGTTTGTCTGCCGCCTGCGTCTCCCACCTCCCTTACTAAATAATGGCTTGTGGTTCGGGTAGTCCCTGGACCTCCTGAAAGAAGGTCATTTCTTGCCCGAGGAGGAAGGCTCAGCTTTCGGAAGCCGAGGAGGAATTTCTTGCTTGCTCTTCCGCTATTGAGAGCAAGGACAAGACCTCCGGACCTTTGAAGGAAAGGCCAGAGAGCAAGGAGAGAGAAAACTACCCTATTGGAAGGAAGGCCAATTTCCAATCAATCTATTTCATAAGGACGCTTCGACGCTTCTACGCCGGCAAGCTCATTCATAAACAAGCCTTAACCAACCACCCACCCATAGTCAGCAGTAGCAAGAGTAGTAGCAATGGAAGTACAGCTTCGCTTTCCTTCCATACTAAGACCTTACCAACAGAAGAAGGGAGAGAAGCCCTAACTAGATCATCTCAATAAGCCACAGAACAAAGATATAGGCAGGCTGGCCAAAGAAAGTAGCGAGGTAGATAATGGCTATGAAGGTAGGGGGATTTCGGGGGATAACCCCCGACCAGCTAGGTGCTCTCTTCAGAACGGAGAAAAAGGAGACTTACTTATTAGGAGGGCATGTTTTAGTAGTAGGGCCAGTGGATATATATATATATATATATTAGTAGAAGGGCACGCTGTAGGAGGTGTTCTGTCGGAAAGAATCTACGCTTCCTTATTTCTATGTTCTGTCGGAAAGAAGCCTCTGATCATAAATATTCCTTCTATATCCATCCACATTTCTGGCTCCATATTTCATGCAGCTTACTGGCTCATTACTGGCACCTTTAACGTACCTTACTGGCTCATTACTGGCTTTTGCACATTACTGGTATCTATCGCACATTACCGCACACATTACCGCTCATCTTTACTGGCCCATCTTTGCCCAACTACTTATCGAGCCCAACCGTTGATTGAGGGGAAGTTCTTTAGGCATGGTTTAATTATACCACACCGGAACAGTCGCGAGGAATCATAGTTGGGAGATTCGGATGCAGTTGGAAGGGGAAGGAATTGAGCTGGCTAGTCGGTTCGGAAGGGCAGCTCGAGTGGTTCAACATAGCCTTTTCTCCGTGGGCCTGGACCCAAACCTGTATAAATCTCATCGGATATCACTAAAGGATCAGATGCCCCCCTTTGCTTGCTTGCAAGAAGAAATCCCCAGTAAACTGATGGGATTACAGAGGGAAGACGGGGGCAGAAGTGGGGGGAAGAATGAACCAACTGCCCAACCTCTTATGTTCAGTTTGATCCATCGGGCGGGAAGAACTGAACTTGTATCCGGCTCGAATCCGACTTCTCTTTTCCGTTGTTATTCCCGATCTTGAAGTCCAGGCGTTCATTCATCTTATCCTTCTATCATATACGAATCTACTTCTCTCTCGTTTCCGATCCTGAAGTTTGATTGATTGGGCGAAGAAGTGGAGGGTTAGGTTTACCGTTCAGGGTGGGAAACTTCTATTCTCCGGCCGGTCCGAACGAACAACTTCTCGATCTGCGGGGTCTTCAATAAATGCATTTCTAGAAAATTAGTGCGTGAGATTTAGCCAACCAACTAGCCTAGCTGACTAACTAGCCCACCTGGGTCGGAGACTGGATTGGTAAAACAGGATTTCGGTTTTATGGCTGCGTGGGCCCCTTCCCCAACCGTGAATGAAGAAAGTGAAAACATATCATTGGGGAACTATAGATTTAAACGTTTCCTTCTCCGCTTCCCCCCAAGCTCGCTTAATGTTTCCCATCTAGCCCGGATCCGCCTAGCTCCTTCGCCGGTATTTGCCCCCTCTATGCCCGACCGCCTTCCCGGTCGTCCCTTCTCTATTCCACACCGGAGGGGAAGATGTCCCGATCACTGCCATGGTTACCCAATGGATAGTAAATGAAAGGCCTTAAGTCCAAGCCAGATCCTCTTTTCTTTCTCCGAAAACCCTATCTGGCTACCGCCGAAGAAGCCCGAGGGGATTCGTTCGTAACAGCGGGCAACTATAGTTTAGTTTACCGGCGATCGGGAGAATGCGCTCTACGGAGGTATTGGTGCCGTGGTGGGCGGGAGGTGGAAGACCGAAGCAAGGGGGTATTGGTTCACTACGCATGGATGCTTGCGAATCCGATACTCATGAAAGAAGTAACGTCGTGTCATGTCCCTATCCGGCGTCGAGAAGGAGGATTGGTACATCCAGTGAATCGCTAGGCTTCGCCGCCCGGAACCCATACCTATCTCTTCTCATTGCGGGTGGGAACAAAAGAATAGAACGCCTCCTCCAGCCACTAGAGCCTTAAACCACGATCCGTCTTATTCATCCGATCAGTGAAGAAGCAATAGTCGAGTACCACCTATGCCCAAAGAGAAGGGGAAGGGCTTATCTATCCCTTAGCCCAGTTAGTCTCCTCCTCTATTCGTGTATTTCTCGTAATATGGAACAGCACGAGTTCACCGGCCCTTCCCGTTCAGGCTCCTATAACCGTATCCGAGCCTAATGGTGGGTGGAAATAATAAGAATTGCAATTCCATTCTGTTCTTCCTGCAGGACTCGAACCAATCCCTTTTCCCACACCTATTATTCGTAAGAGGCCGCTCGACTGAACCGATGGCCTTTATTCGTTTCCGGTAGGTCGAGTGTAGTATTCCCCTTCCAATCATTCATCCATACGGTTCTATACTTCATCACAATAATCGAAAAGAGGGCATCCCTCTTGTCCCTCGATTCGGAACACGAGCCCGTTCCGGATCAAATGTCCTCTTTTACTCGTGATATATGGATACCAAAGATGCCCTACCTTCTATACCGATCCCAGCTATGTATGCCAATGGTGGAAGAGACCATTACCCAACCCCTCTCATCGAAGTTGAGTAACCAATCAAGCCACTCCCGGCGAAAGAGTAGTAGGCGACCTATCGAAGAGCCCGGCAAGAGAATATCCCACCTCTCCGAGCCCGGGTCCGATCCTTCTTCTCCCGCTCCACCTGGCAAAGAAAGAGAGAAATCCCGCTATTTGAGCAGTGGTTAGATAGGTGATCCCTCTCTTGCTGCGAGTGAACCCAAATCCCTAAACCTTTCCGCCGGGTTGATCCACCCCTTCCATCTGATCCGATACCAGCTTATTCCACCGATTATTATTCGCCACCAGTCGAGTTGGCGGGAATGCCTGGCCTAGAAGCTGATGATTTTATCGACTACTGACATTACCCTATCTCCTCCCACCCATCCCGGGGCAGAGAATGAATGAACCAATATCTCCTCCCACCCATCCCGCGGGAACCAACAAAGCGAATCCTGTAACTCGACGTAAGGCAACGGCCCCAGCATGTGCCAGGATCTCATCACTGTCTTTCTAGTAGTATTAAGATCGAGTTAAGATACCAATGGTGTGTGTTCTATCAAATGCCAAAATAGCAAGAGGATAGCTTATCCCGGTACGGGGTCTGGTTCGACCACTGCTTTCTATATGATAGGTCAGCCTTGTCGTATGCTTAACCGGAGCTGCCTGCCTTACGATAAGATAGGGAGAGGGACGATGACTTGACTCGCTAAAAGGAAGGAAGGTCAGAAACGACCGAACTCCGATTAAGTATTAAGGCAGAGTGACTCCTTGCTGCTTGAATAGAGACGTGGACCACAACTATATCCTCCCACCCACCCCCGGATAATCGACCACGGTAGATAGGATAATCAATAGCGGGACGGACGCTACCACCCGAACTGGACACTCGAGGCGAGGGGAAAGGCTGTGACTCAATCTATCTTTTCATTTTCCTTCCCCAGCTCGCGTATTCCAGCTGGCTCTCTTCCTTCCCAGTTACTCACACTTACTC
>Ga0228600_1000129_pt1 | contig 11156 bp, 13 predicted proteins | sample CRU5metagenome_FD_182730 | JGI IMG/M metagenome (GOLD analysis project Ga0228600, IMG submission 182730) | Spruce roots microbial communities from Bohemian Forest, Czech Republic - CRU5 | ecosystem: Host-associated > Plants > Roots > Unclassified | place: Czech Republic: South Bohemian Region... | reverse complement strand
ATGTGATTCTCAGGCTAGATAGTAACATTTTATTTTTATTTAATAATAAAAAAATTATAAATTATATTTTTTTTCCATGCAATGTAAAATAAATTAATTTATTTTACTTGTTTTTATAGGTTAATTATAGCATTTTTAATTATGTCCTTTTTTACATGTCCTAATTATAGCATTTTTAATTATGTCCTTATACATTAATTATGGTATTTTATTTTTATAAAACAAATTAGTATACATATGTTAAGTTAACTATAACATTTTATTTTTATATAATAATAAAAAGTTATATTATTTTTTGATGCAAAATAAATTAAGTTAAGAACTTGTAAGTCCGCATCCCCTCTACTAATTATATCCTTATATGCTAATTATAGCATTTTCTTTTAATATAATAATAATAAAAAGCTATATTATTTTGCAATGCAAACATGCAAAAGGACTTCTACGTCCAATAAATAGAGTGCATCATCCTTTTGCTTGGCCTCGTTCATCCTGACCTGTAGAAGAGACGCCTCCATCATCCTGCTGTGCTGCTCGGCCTCGGCCTGACCTGTAGAAGAGACGCCTCCTTCATCCTGCTGCTTGACCTCGGCCTGACCTGTAGAAGAGACATGGCTGGACAATCAGCTACATCTCCTTCTGCTCCCTGCAAACTCCCGCTTATTCTTTTGTTATTGCTTTCTGTATTACCTTTGATGCAATGCAGGCCGCTTCCATCCAAGATTTCAATCCCTGCACAAGAACCCGTTCTTGGATTGAGATTAGATCTTGTGCATAGAGATTCATCGCTTTCCCCATTGTTTCCAGGCAATATTACATCCACTGAACGGCTTAAGCAAGCAGTGCAACGCAGTCAAGAGAGGCTTGAAACGCTGAAGATGTCTGTAGCTCAATTCGGTGATAAAACGAAACAAATCCAGTCTCCAGTAAGTGCGGGAATTCCAGGAAGTGGAGAATTTATGACGACGATGGCAATTGGTACGCCCTCTGTATCCTATACACGAATTCTGGACACAGGTAGTGACCTGATATGGGCACAGTGCAGGCCCTGCCTGCGACTATTGCTATGATCAATCAGCTCCATTCTACTATCCTTATGTGTCCTCGAGTTACAGGACGATCGCATGCCCAAGCTCTCAGTGCCAGGCTATTGATCCTCTCATTGCTATTTGCGCTCATACATTGTGCAATTACTACTATTTGTATGGTGATTACTCCTCCACCTCAGGGGTATTTTCATACGAGACATTTACCATTTCTTCTCAATCATTTCGCGATATTGTGTTTGGTTGCGGGCAAGACAATGGAGGGAACTTCGGACAAGGAGGTGGAATAATAGGCTTCGGGCGAGGTTCCATATCCTTAATCTCACAGCTTGGTTCATCAGGAGGTAATAAGTTTTCTTACTGTCTCATGTCTGTTACTGATTCTCCTTCCAAAATCAGCCCTTTGTTTATAGGTGAAACTGCTACCTTGAATGCCACGACTGTCAGTTCGACTCCTCTTATTCAAAGCAGCTCACGGTCAAGTTTGTATTATCTTTCGTTGGAAGGAATCAGTCTTGGCGGTCAATTATTGAATATCCGTGCTGGTGCTTTTGATATTCAAGACGATGGCAGTGGCGGACTTGTCATAGACTCTGGAACGACTTTCACACTTCTGGACGAGTTTGGCTATAATGTTTTGAAGGAAGCCTTGATCTCATCGATTAATCTCCCGCAAGCAGAACTACCAAATAATCTCCCGCAAGCAGAACTACCAAATACTCTATGACAACGGGAAGAACATGCTCTCCTTTGCACCCACAGTTTGTGATGCTTTGTAAGCAACCACATGGATACTATATTTCTTCAAGATTAGGTGATTCTCAGCTACTGTTCTCAGCTATGTCCGACACCATAGTTTATGCACATTCTCAGCTATGTCCGACACCAGTGTTTATGCAGATCGGATGTGTGGGCAGTCTCTCATATCTTGTGCCTAATGTAAAACTCATTCAAAATTTAATGCTCAGCTTTTGTTTTTGGTTAATTAATGAGAGGACTTTTTTGGGCAATCGCAGAGGTTACTTTCTTTTGTTTTGTTATTTTTCCTTTGTATGGGGAAAATTAGTTGTGTATACTCTGTTTGAAGCTTATTGTGTAGTTGTGTAGAACAGAACAATACTCTGTTTGAAGCTTATTGTGTAGTTGTGTAGAACAGAACAATACTCTGTTTGAAGCTTATTGTGTAGTTGTGTAGAACAGAACAATACTCTGTTTGAAGCTTATTGTGGGTGAAATTTGGAGCAGAGAAGGGAAGAGTTGGAGGGATTTCATAGCAGTTATTGCATCACTTCTAATTCTCTTTTCAGAGTTATGACCTACTTCATTCAACACAATACATAATGAACCCACAGTCTATCAACTTTGTTTCTGCAACTCATTTCTACAGTTACAGGAATTAATTACCCTAAACTTTGTTTGTGCAACTCATTAGGCTCGGCTTTGAGTATTTTGGAGGTGTGGTTTCAAATATGGGAAGCTAGACTCTGAATAGCACGGTGACTTCTACCTTCTCGCCAAGATCTAATTCTGTGAGGCCACAAATTTAAACGAACTTCATAAATATAATGATTAGACAGTGGTTGAATTACTTCCTCTATTTTAAATTAGTGCTTGAATTCTTTCCTCTATTTTAGAGATTAAACGTTATGCTTCTACATGTAATTATTATCCAAAGGTCCAAGTTATGCTTCTGCATGTAATTCTTATGCTCAATGGTACTAGCATATGTTACAAGAGATAATAATTTTTAAAAAATACCTCACCTGGGAGTAACATATCTCTTGTAGTTCTTCGAGAAGAGAATGGTAATAGAAATCAAACCTACTGGGTAGAAAGAATTCTAGAAATACAATTAGATCAAACTCAGGTCATAACTGCTCTGAAAGGTACAAGAAAAACGAGTATGGCTCAGAAAGGAATTTCCATGAAGCACCAGCTTAGGGTGGAATTCCCTCACTTTCCCCGTATGCGAAGTTGACATTCTTTTACCTGCAATAATATACACTCGAGCCCCCATTGACCTGCAATAATATAATTTCTTTTTTTCTTTCTGCTTAACCAATTGTACACAACTAGCAGAATAATCTAGGGTATAAAATTCTGATATTTCTGAGATCTCAAAAACTTTGATTAGCTAACAGCAGTGTCCGCTAGTCTCAAAAACATTTCATAATTCCTTTGTTTTATGTTGGTTGATCTAGTCCCGCTAAGATCACATTGTTTGATTACTCTCCAACTATACTCTGCAACAAATGCTTGAGACTTTCGTTTACCAACTCTTTTTGCTCGTCAGTTTGGGAATGATAAGCACAGCTATATTGAAGCTTCCTGTTAGGTTTTTTCCATGAAAATCCTTCAAAAATCACTGAAGAGTTCGTTATTCCCAGTTTTCCCATCACTGGTAACAGTTTTGGGCTCTATCACATAACTCACCACTGATTGCTAAAAAAAAAAATTAAACACAATTTTTTCAAAATCAATTATAAATCCTTCAAAAATTACTGAAGAGTTCGTTATTCCCAGTTTTCCCATCACTGGTAACAGTTTTGGGCTCTATCACATAACTCACTACTGATTGCTATAAAAAAAAAAAAAAATTAAACACAATTTTTTCAAAATCAATTATAACTAGTTCTAGAGCTTGAGTGAGTCCCACCTCCTTCAACAAATAAAAACTCTTGTCACTGATCTGAAGTAGTAGGTTATAGCATATTTAAGAAGATTCAATGTTGATTTCACAGCCTAACATGCAAATATGAAGTTTACTTACGGTTTCCATGCATTTAAATTTAATGGCAGAAATACTAATAATTTTTTAGCATCAGCAAGTATATATTGTAGATTTGAAGCCTTTTGAAAGGTGTAATAGAGAAATTTTGGCTTTAAATCACTTGGGAATCTACCACGAGAGTGGAAAACAATAGACAAAAGTGGGAGGGATTGTGTGAGGTGACATTGTTACTTTACTTATATGTTTCATCCAATCACTAGTTTGGAGTGATAGCATGCCCCCATTATGGGTAGAAAACCATGGGACGTTACAAGTAGATGGCACAAGGGAATAAAATTTCAATAGCCTTGCTAAAGAGGACATGGAAGCACGGAGGTCCAACAATCATTGGGATGTTAGTGTTAGATGAAGTTGTGTTGCACATTCAAGATGCAAATAGATTGAGTGATGCCTGGGTTATATTGAATTCCTTGTACAACACCTTCAATAGTTTCAAATTTGAAAAAATGTACAAGAACAACACCTACAGCATTGTCCTCGGTTTTGTCTCTAACCACCCTTTATGCCTTTATTGATCAACTTGATGTTGACAAATTCCCCACAACACCGTGAGATGAAATATCTTTCCTTCTCCATGAATTTTTTGTGAAGTAGCATAACACAATCACTTGCTAGGTAATCATAAATGTGACACCTAGTGCACCAAAAGGGGATACCCACATAGTCAACAAACTAACTAGGTTGTCTTCCTTGAACCTCTATTTCAATATATTTAACCACACCCTTCTTTAAGTCTACCTCAACCAATGCATGGGATATAAAATGAGAATATGTCCTCAGAAATCTTTCATCTGCTTCAGTGAAGGACCCAATATTGTTTCCTCCAACCTATACCTCCAATGAAAAGAATTCCAAAGGGATCTCGGGCATTTTATCCTAAACAGTTTGTACCAATGACCTTTATGTTCGAGGATAGAAGCAAGAGCTCCATCTATTTATAGTTAAGGGCATATATCCCCACAACCAACTATCTCCCAATATATTTAGAGCATCCTCTTAAGAATTGAAAATAAAAGCAAGCGAACCCTTAACTAATAGATGGTATTCAAGTATGTACCCTATCTAAGGCTTCCACTCCATTTCTAGCTAGTGTCACGGAGTCTTCTTAGATTTATTCCTCCCAAAAAATATCTATATTAGAGCTTGATTCGTGAACTCCACAAACCTATTCATTTTAATTTCTTTTTCAAACACTAGTTTTACCCTATTTTCCACGTTTTAACACATTTCCTTCCTTTTTTTCATAACTTTAACTTTTTCACCTAATCCTCCTTCACATCCTCAACCACTTGATCTTTGCTAGGAATTTTAGAGGTGAAACTACCAAAACTACCAATACATTCTAATTTTCTCAATGATGACATGTCTTCCTTAGGAAACCCGACCATCTTGTAACAATCTAGTTGTAATGGTTTATCAATAATAGGTTGCGATTTTTTTCTAACTTTGCTCACCTCTATATTTCCTTTTGCTATCAAATATGGATGGAATGTTACCAAGATTAAGGAGCATTTGATTCCAAAGTTACTAGGCATGTTTCACCCAAGAGGCCTTTTGAAAAATTGAACGTTCTTTCCATTTTTTTAATACATGTGTCATCTATCTGATAACTACATGTTTTGTTCACTTATGTTATATAGCTAACTTTTTGTTAGAGCTTCCAAGGTTCCCATCAAAAATATTTGCATCCCCTCATGCCCTAGGAAGCTTCACTTCCCCTAGGGATCCAAACATCATCGGGCCCTTGGTGAAAATAGTTTGTCCCTCAAACACTGACCCCTTGGCGAATATAGTTCATCCTTCAAAGACATTGTCACTATAATACAGCACACAATTTCCTCCTCAAATTCCATTACTTACAAAACCCTGACCTATCTATTTTAAATATTTAATATATTAAATATTAAAATAAAACTATCCGAATAATAATATTATAAACGTTTTTCAATGAATTGGACAAATTCTATGGCATCTCTCATGCGCATATCGACAGTGGCTAGGATTTACCCCTATCATCTCGTAGATGTAGATCCGTTCTTCATTAGTGAATTTTTTAAAGTTTCAAATCCTGTGACAGCCACAACAAAATTTTCTTTTGGTTCTTTTGGTCCACAAAGTTGTGGGCAAACTCGTTCCAAGCCCTTTGAAGGGCCATCAATGCATGGATCTGCTAGTATTCAGCTTGTATCCTCCTTCAACGATGTAGCCAATAGAGAAGTTGTTCCCCATTCCTCTGCCTTTATGGCTGAGGAAGCTCCAGCAATTATCATTCTTATGGGACAAGATGCATATAAACATAAAGATGCAGATTATTTTAGATATGTGGGTTTTTTTTACCGATTTAATGGATTTTGGCCATGATTAGCAGATCTCGATGACCAGAATTCTTCCTGTTAGAAAAAAAAAAATAAAAAAATGGAAAACTAGGTTTTCATACATCCCTTTGCAAAGTGTTTCTTCATTGTTGAGTTTGACATTGAGGAATACAAGGATCTGATCCTAAATTAAGGTCCATGGTTTTAGGGAAAATCTAGTTTCTGAATGAAACCCTAGACTCATTTTTTCATTCCTTTGACTGATATTATTTCCTCAGTACCAGTTTGAGTGAGACTCCCAAATTTTCCCTTTCATTTTTGGGGTTTACTGTTGGTTTTCTATATACTTTGCAGTGAAAGTTTAGTCGAGGTGGATCGATTGATAGCCGAAGTCGAAGGTCGAGGTGTTTCGACCAAGTACATTCGAAGTCGAAGATCGAGGTCGTTCGACCGGGTAAAGTCGAAGTCGAAGATATTGATAGCAAGTCGAAGAGGTCAACCAGCAAGAGGTCGAAAGGTGGGGGCGTCGCAATTGAATGAAGACTGAATGAAGGCGGACCGGTAGTTGATTGGTAATCCGACTTGGCAGTCGACTATAACAGAATCCTGAGTTTCCTGGGATTTGCATCCAATGATCTGCGTGGATTTGTAATCGTTTTTCAGTTCCTTTTCTTAAGGTTTTTCCTACTTTAAAACATATAAAGAAGGTGTTTTGTAATATTGAAAAGGTTAATCATACAACTAATCAATAATATGTATAGGTTGTTGGTCATGAAGATGTAAGTTGATTTGACTAGAGGGTTGTTCTTGTGTAAAGCAAGAAGGTATGATGTCAATTGTGTCTTAGGTGTAGACCAAGGTTAGACACGTAACCTTTTATTCTGAATGAATAAGACAACAAGAGAGAAGAACGCTCGAGAAATGTCGGTTTTACGGTTTGGGTTTCCAAGGTAAAATATCTATGTACTGTGTGTTTTCTTTGTCATTTACTTTCCTGATTAAATCTTTCTTCCTCTCTTCTGTTGGGTTTAGTGTGGAAGTGTTCCTAATTTCCTAACATTTGGTATCAGAGCTTGATTTAACAATCTTGAGCATAAGCTAAACCCTAGGTTCATTAAGAGTCGTAAGTCTGAAATCTTTACAGCTTGTGCTTAAAGAATGGCAAGTAGCTGAAGAAAAGAGATCGAAAAATTCAATGGCCGTAATTTTGAGCTTTGGAAGCTTAAAATTGAATATCTTCTTGTAGATCGAGAACAATGGGAAACATTTTGTCCAGGTACCATTCCGACCGATATGTCGAAGAACGAATGGAAGAAACTAGAGAGAAGGGCAAGAAGTAAGATTCGAATTTTTCTTGCAAATCCGATACTGTTGAATGTCTGAGGTGAAGATTCGTCCAAGAAAGTGTGGGACAAGTTGGGGAAATTGTACCAGTCGAAATCCCTGGTAAATAAGTTGTTTCTCAAAAAGAAATTTTATCTTATGAGGATGACTGAGGGAACTTCGGTTACTGAGCATTTAAATGCGTTTAATACCATTATAAGCCAGTTGTCTTCTGTGGATATTGAATCACTAAGGAGTAGAAATGTATTATCCTATTATGTTCTTTTCTAAACTCCTGGGATAGCTTAATCATGGATATAGGGAGTAATTCAACCACATTGGCACTAGAATACGTGATTGCATCTCTACTGTCAGAAGAAATTAGAAGGAAGAACATGGAAGGATCGACCAAAGATGCATTAGTGGTGGCAGTCGACTAAGAGAAAGATGACTCCAGATAAGGGAGGCGATGTGTACCTGGCGCCGACCAGTACACAGACGGATCAAGATGTTTGGTTGATCGACTCAGGAGCATTCTATCATATGAAACCACATAGAGAATGGTTATGTGAATATGAACGACGTGAAGAAGTAAACGTATTCCTGGGGGATGAATTGACAACCAAAATTGTCGGACGAGGAAGAGTTCGAATGATATTGCAGGATGGGAGGAGTAGTACCCTTCCATGTGTGCTGCACATTACAGGTTTGGAAAGAAACATGATATATGTCAGTAAGATGAGTGAAGCAGGGGTGCACACTCTATTTCAAAAGGATATGTGCAATATTGTCATAGGTGTGATGGTATTAATGAAAGGAAGTCCGATTGGAACCGTTTACAAGTTATTAGGGAATGTTGACTTGACTGGATGCAATAGCATCGATGTTCCTGAATTCAACTCGAATTGACTTGAATCAGGATAATTTGATTCAACCCGACTTGAGAAGTCATCCTAAAGTCGACCAGACCATGCTATGTCACAAGAGGATGGGACACATTGGAGAAAAAGGACTTTGAGCTATGCATAACAAAGGTATGGTCTACTACTTTCCAGAATGTAATTTAGAAGTGGATCCCTGATTCAGTGCCTTCACTTTGTGGATCCCTTTATTATGTCTCCTTCATGGATGATTTTTCCAGGAAGACATGGATATATTTCCTGAGGAAGAAAACAGAGGTTTTCGAGAAATTCAAAGAGTTTAAATCTCTTGTAGAAAACCAGATAGATAAGGTGATTAAGGTGATGATAACTGACAAAGGTGGTGAATTACATGGAAAGAAATTCGATCAATTCGGCAAGCAGTGTGGCATAGAACATAAAAGTACCACACCAAAATGGATTTGATGAGAGAATGAATAGGATATTGATGGACAAGGAAAGGAGCATGCTCAATAGTGCTAGGCTTGCACAAGAATTATGGGTAGAGGTAGTCGACACTGCAAAATATCTGGTGAATGTGTCTCCTTCGTCATTGCTAGTCGACACAACTCCACATGAGTTAAGGTCTAGTAATAATCCTTTGGTTTCGCATCTCAAAGTATTTGGCTGTGATGCATTTGTGCGTGTTCCCAAGGAAAAGAGGAGCAAGATGGACAAGAAAGAAGTCAAGTGTATTTTCATTGTATACAAAGAAGGAATGGAAGGATATAAGCTCTGGGATCTTGCATCAAGGATAACACTGTATAGTCAGGATGTGGTCTTCATAGACGTCGGAAGGAAGTTTGATCTTGAAGAGATGGTTCAAATAGAGAATAATACATAGAAGTTGTCATTTGTACTGAGGAACAAAGAAGTTGATTCAAATGATTCGACTGAATTAGATGAAGAGGTGGAACAACCGACTTCGGTTGTAAGGAATTTGGAACGAGTAAGAAAACGAGTCGAAAGGTCGGAGGAGCCAAAATTCCATTCTACATTTGTGTTAACTGCCACCGATGAGGAGCCCAAGTCGGTCGGGGAGGCAATCGACTCAGCAAAGGGAAAACTCTGGAAGGATGCCATGGTCGAAGAGTTAGAATCCTTTCACAAGAATGAGACGTGGGACTTAGTCGAATTACCTAGTGTAAGAAATCTTGTTGGTAGAAAATGGGTATTCAAGAAGAAGATGAACACCGCAGGTCAAGTCAAGAAATTCAAATCTCGACTGGTAGTGAAAGGATATTCCCAAGTCCAAGGAGTCGAATTCGGCGAGATTTTTTCCCGTGTTGAAAATTAACTTCCATTAGAGTACCAATTTCTATGGCTGCGACATTCGATCTGGAATTAAAACAGATGGACGTGAAGACAATGTTCCTACAAGGGAACCTGGAAGAATAAATCTACATGAAACAACCTGAAGGATTTGTAGTAAATGGTAAGAAATACTGGGTGTGCAAACTGAAAATATCCCTTTATGGTCTAAAGAAATCACCAAGGATGTGGTGCCAAAATTTCGACACATACATCCTTAGTTTTGGATTTGTGAGAAGCAAAGTTGATCACTGCATATATCCCAAAGAATAAGGTGGTTGTTTCATATATGTATCATTGTATGTTAACGACATGTTGCTGGTTAAAAATAAAAATGAACGCAATAAAGGAGGTGAAGAAGCAGTTATCCTCCAAGTTTGACATGAAGGATCTTGGTGCAGTGAACTTCAAGCTGGTAATGGAGATCAAGAGAGATTGAGCAGCTAGAATTATCTGGTTGAACTAGAAAAAGTATGTTGAAACAATTTTGAAGCTTTTCAACATGCAGGATTACAAACCTGTGAAGGCTCCAATTCATGTGGGAGCAAGGATAATTGTTGAATAGTGTCCAAAGACACAAGAGAAAATAAAGGGCATGGCACGTGTTCCTTATACAAGTGTTGTTGGTAGTCTAATGTATGTGATGGTATGCACTCAATAAGACATTGTCCATTCAATGGGAGTGTTGAGTAGATACATGTCGACACCTGGGAGGGAGCATTGGACAGTTGTCAAAAGAGTATTCAGGTGTTTGTGTGGCAAAAAATACTAGGCTATCTGCTACCAAGGGAAACTTGGAGGTGACAGTGTCTTAAACGTGCATGGATTTGTCGACGTCGACTGGGCTGGAGATTTGGATCGATGAAGGTCGACCAGTAGATATGTGTTCAATATGTTCGATGGAGCAATCAGCTGGATGAGTAAGAGACAAGCAGTCATAGCCTTTTCAACAACGTAAGATGAATACATGGAAGCCAGGCATGGAAGTAAAGAAGCAGTATGGCTCACAATGATTGTGTTCAGGATTCATATTTGATCAGAGAGCTATGAAGATAAGTTGCGATAATCAAATCACAATATTTATGGAAAAGAAACCAACTTATCATTCTAAAACTAAGCATATCGATGTACAATACCATTTCGTGAGAGACATAGTGGAAAGAAACAAGGTGTTGTTGGAGAAAGTAGACACGTTGGAAAACATAGCGGACTCTTTGACCAATTTTGTGAGTGTTGTGAAGTTCTCTTGGTGAAGAGAAGCAATGGGCATTGTTTCCCTAGGTTTTTTAACGAGAGTTCAAGAATCTCTCGATTTCATCAAATAAAACAACGAGTGGGAGAATATCAGGTTGTTATATTCTTTGTAGTGAAGGTCTATTCGAGGTGGATCAACTGATAGTCGAAGTCGAAGGAATCGAGAGCAAGTTGAAGGTCGAGGTGGTTCGATCGG
>Ga0228600_1000128_pt1 | contig 11159 bp, 14 predicted proteins | sample CRU5metagenome_FD_182730 | JGI IMG/M metagenome (GOLD analysis project Ga0228600, IMG submission 182730) | Spruce roots microbial communities from Bohemian Forest, Czech Republic - CRU5 | ecosystem: Host-associated > Plants > Roots > Unclassified | place: Czech Republic: South Bohemian Region... | reverse complement strand
ACCTCACCCATCGGATGGATGAGCGACTTCGTACCTCCCCCTCCGTTGTCAGGGGAGCGACTTCGTACCTCACCCATCGGATGGATGAGCGACTTCGTACCTTTTGGTCGAGTCACTTAACGTACCTCTTTGAAGCAATTATAATAACTATATAAGAGAAGACATAACACCTTACTGAAAGGAAAATCCCAAGTCGTTGTAAGTAATGCTCATATAATGTAACTAGAGATAGCATAAAGAAAGGACCGCTCTTCACTTACTAGATATTTCTCGGCTGGCTTAGCTCATCACTTTAAAGAAATAGACTCAGAATTTACTTACGGAGAATATGCTTTGAAGTAATTACGTATAATAAAGTAGTTATAGCCAGGTCTTTCATCTACTTGTGCTCTCCTTCGACCTTCCATTTGATCTACCGGTAGAGTAGTCCTTTCCACATTCTTTTGGCATGCCAGGGCAGTAGGGGTGAGTTAGCGTGTTATGGTAGGCACTAACGTAATTACATATATAAGTAATGAAGCGTGTTTTCCTAAATAAGCTTTATCTAAGCACCGCCATGCATGGCCTTCCTATCTCTCAGCTCTCTCCGCATAGGGAAGGGCTAGCCAAAGGGTATAGGGGTCAAAGGGGAGAGTAGCCTGGGATACGCTTTCTGTCTTCCTCGCTTTCTTCCTCTTATAATCCTTCCTGCTTTGCTTGCTGCCTTCCTTGCTTCCTGCTTCCCCTCAAAGTCAGTCTTTGTCTGGGATCGATGGAATGTGAAAATCCCAAAGGGTAATACGTGGGGGTTGTTCTTTCTCTCGGCGGGCATCTAATTTCTGGGGTACGATGGATAAGCTCATACTTGTGTCGTCCATTTCACCATCATTAGGAAGAACGTGTATCATCAATCTTTACCGCAACAACCTATGGGGATTCTCACCGCAACCTATGGGGAATTCATGCTGCAACCGGACAAATCCGATCAAAAGTGCTTCTTTTGCAGTTCACATTTGAACTCTACCATTGTACCTAGTCGATGCTTCTCCTTCATTTCATGAGGAAAGCAAGCTTATGTTGTTTCATGCTTTCCTTTCAGAAAGCAAGTCAGAGGGAAGTTTGCTCCTCGGGCTTCCCGGCAAGCTTGTCTTCCTCTAAGCTTTGATCTTCTCCTTTCCATTAAGAAAGAAATCAAGAGAGAATGGTTATGAGGGGGGTATTGCTGTTGAGCGTTAGCGAGCCCCCCGAAACTCCAAACCCCTTCCTCTATCATTTTGGCTTCGGAAGCAAGGCAAGCAAAGGACGAATGACAAAGCAAGGCAAGCTAAGGGAAGGAAATCACTCTGCAGACATTGCAGGAAATGGATCAGCTCGATGATGCTGAAGCCTTGCTTCTCAGAGACCCCTCAGGAAATTTTGATTATCTTGTCCTTTACCCGAGAATAAACATGGGGTCTCTAGCTCCACCTCCAATGATATCCACAGTGGTCCACTGACCCTCCCACTGGGCCGGGCCCCGTGATGCGTCTACTAACAGAAGTTACCACAGCTTCAGTATTCAACTCTATACCTTGCAAGTCAGTGGAAGAATAACCTCCAGAAGACCCTGACCAAAGCTATCGCATGATCGAAATGCAAGAGTATATGGAGCGGCAATGCATGAAGCAGAGAAGGGAATACTATCGGGATTTAATCATTTCACATGAGCGCAAAGCTGATGAAGCGGCATCCTCTGGTAACAGAGCCCGAAGTAGTCCACACCAAAATAAAAACTTGGAGCGACCTCGCCAACACTTTCTTAGCCCAGTACCGTTTCAACACGGACATAGCACCTGATAGGTTCGAGCTCCAAAGGATGCAGAAGAAGCCTACTGAATCCTTCCGAGTATATGCGCATCTATGGAGGGAGGTGGCCGCTCAGGTTAAGCCTCCTATGTTGGGAAATGGTCACTACTTTTCTCAATACTCTGAAGGATCCTTACTATGCCCGTCTCATCGGGCCCACCTCGTCTAGCTTCGCCGATCTGGTAATTGTCGGAGATCGTATCGAAGATGGGATTAAATCTGGCCGTCTAGTGTACACACACTTGCTTCAGACGATAGTAGAACAACAATCCGGTGCAGGGACTAGTCAGAGAAGGCCACCCCCAAAGAGAGACTCCTCCCAGGGTCAGACAGTCTACGTTCGCCCGGTTGCCTCTCAATCCCATACCAGGCCCCTGCAGCAGGCACCGCAACCAAACTTTTCATTTCCTGTGCCTTGGCAAGTGCTACAATAGAACTATCCAACAGCTCCCCCTCAAGTCTATACTCTCCCGGCAGCTCAAACAGTACCATCCCAAGAAGCAGGTACACAGGCCAATTCTTACCCAGCCGCCAGCACACCTAGTAAGTTCTCCGTATTGCCAATGTCATTATCACAGCTGCTTCCGCAGTTGATAGCCGGAAATTTACTCACACCCATTCCTCCTAGGCCATTGACAGATCCCTTGCCTAAGAACCATAATCCCAATGCTAGGTGCGAATACCACACAGGGATGATAGGGCACTGGACAGACCGATGCTCCAACTTGAAACACAGGGTTCAGGACCTCATTGCCAAAGAGCTGTTAAAGTTCGAAGTATCAGAAGATAACCCGAATGTGATGCAGAATCCACTTCCTGACCATGTGAAGAGAGAGGGCAATTAATTGATCACAACCAAGTGTACTACTCTTTACTTGAGTGGGACTTCTTCTTGTTTATCTTTATTAGTATTTGCATTTGCGGCAGTGAGCGAGGGAATTTCTAATCAATCATATAACATCTAATAAGGGCGTGAAAAGGGTTTAAGCGTGTCCCTGCCTTCCAGGCTAGAATATCTACATGACTGGACTTGAATGAAATTGACGCATCCACTTCAGCAGCATCATCCAGAGAGGAAGAAGCTCATTTGATTGAGTAGGCGAAGTGCCTTTTTCTTTCAAAGATAGAATACAATAAAATGTGGGAGTATACCACAAGAGGAGGGGAGCGGAAACAGCCTTGTGTCGAAAAAACACGGGTTTGACATAAAAAGTGAAAGTTGGCAACCCCGTTACGAAGGGAATTTAGGTTTAGTAAAAAGGTTGAGACAAACTTGTCGATTTCGATACCCCGTCTCCGAATGAAAACAGCCCGGTGTAAAAAAGGGGGTGGAATAACAAGTGACAATCGACTGCGCCTCTACGAACTGACTTCCTTTTGTTTGCTACCGGTTGGATGAATTGTGACTGTTTCCAACCTGCTATCCGAAAGGAAATCCTTTTGCCACGAAAAACCCGAGGTTTAGACAATTGTTTCCTATCTGCTCCTTCCCACTTGCAAGAGGAATAGCATGCAACTCTTTTGTGTTACCACTACTTACGCTATAAGAGACAAGCAGGATTTGAACCCGCCTTGAGCCTTATTCTACTCTGTCTCGATGTAACTGAAATAGACTACTTAGGCAAACCACTAATTACTAAATTAGGCAATTCCAGGAAGTTCCACTATCAATTGCATTATCAACGAGACTTATATAGGCTAGCTAAGCTAGTAGTTCATTCAATTGATCTTTTATACGTGGTGATATCTTCATTCTCTAGGAAGCTACTTTTTTATAGTAGTTTTATCCTGGCCTGGCTAAGATCAGAAAGCTAGGTCTCAAAGAAGAAGACGGAGGTGTTGAAATAAAAGAAGCCACGGGGACAGAACGGAATGAGAAAAGCAACGGATTGATTCGCGGGAGAGGGAACGGAACCTATAAAACGTAGGAGCAAAGAACCAAGCGCACTCCGGAGCAAAGAACTAGTGTGAAGACATATTCTCGTTGGTCAGCGTTCGATCCTTTCCAGAGATCTTGGTGCAGCAATTCAATCCCACTCCCCAGAATGAAGAGGAGGCATCCACCTCCAAACCAGTGGAGATCCCTATTACCCCTGTAAACAGGAAAATGGAACCCTGCAACCTTCCACCTCTCAATACTACAATAGACATTCCTATTGAAGTTGATAAGGGGTTCTCTACCCTCAACCAATTACAAGTCCTAACAGCAGCGGGAGAATTTCTCTCTCCGACCACGGCGACTCCAGACATCCGCCCGAGAAAATTGCCATAGTTGATGAATTGGACAAAGTAAAGGGTCCAAAGGAGAAGAAATCGAAGAAGTCTTCAGGGGCTAGTGACCCCAAAAGAGCCCTCAGCCGAAGGGTCAAGGTTGCCCTCCATCTTACAGCTCTGGGGGAGGTGAGTTTATCCTTCACCCATTTTGTTTTTTGTTTTTGGGCTGTTGGAACATCCGAGGACTCAATAGTCCTCTTAAACAGAGGGAAATAAGGCTCTTTATCCAGCCTATCTTTTGTTTGTTTGGTCGAAACTCGCGTCAGAGGGGTCGGAGATAATCTTCAGAAACATCGCCACGGACTGGTGTTTTGCTTCGAATTAGAATCACGGTCGGATTTGGGTCCTCCTTCCAAAATAAAAGCTTCTGTTATGTGTCTTCTTCTGATCAATGCATTAGCCTTCTGGTATCTTCTACGGATTTTGATGGAGACTTGTGGATCTCTTGACTGGCCTCCTGTTATGAATGAATTCAGCGATTGTGTTGCAAATTCTGAATTAGTTGATCTCGGTTGCAGATTCACTTGGACGAATGGTCAGGAAGGTGGAGCCTCTCTTTTTCGAAAGCTGGATCGTGCCCTTGTCAAGTCAATGACTCTTAGCTCATGAAATTCCCTTCTGGGCAATCGGTCAGGCGGCTCGTAAGGAAGAAGCTCAGCCTGCTTGGGCTCGACCACCAACTCACGGTTCAAGTCGCATAGCCTCCAGCCCTACTTCTAACGGTTAAAGTTGCATCGCCTCTCCCTCACCCATATGATGAGTGAGCGTTAACACCCTTATGGTCGAGCGACTACGTTCCTCCTGCCATCCTTCTAACGGTTAAAGTAGCCTTCGCATTGCCTCTCCCTTATCATACTTTTTTTTTTAATTTGGTTTCAATGCCCGCCCGGTTGCTTGCTTACAAAGCAAAATGGACGGGCCTCTTTCCAAACAGAAGCACCCCAACTCCGTGCTCTAGCCAAGCTTGTTCTGGATGCAAGCTCTTGAACTGAGGATTGCCAATCTCGGGCCAATGCCCAATAGCACTTACACACTGTGTATGGCTCGGACCGCAATGTGCATATGTCATTCTCTTTTGGAGGAGATTGGCGACAAACAATCCATGGTCAGATACCGAAGCAAATATTTCATCTCACGAGGAGCACAAATTGCATCAACTCCGCCGAGAACTTTCACGAAAGAGAAAGGCAGGCTACAGAAGGTGCGAAGCGCTTTCCTGAGGTAGGAGGGAAAGGGAATAGAGGTTCAAGGGTGCTTGCTTTGTTGATGCTGCTAGCTTGGTTGCTGGTTCTGTTTAGTGAGCAACTGGTAAATTATCCTCTGTGAACCCAGCCTTGTCGATGGTAGATTATCCTCTCCCTGATGATCAACCCAGCTCTAAGAAAAGGGAATAACCCATAATCATCGGAACCATCACTAATCACAGCACGAACAAACATACACCCCCTGGCCTCTCGGATCACATCGTGTCATATCAAGCAAGGTCATGAAGTTCGTAGTCACCCGTCATACCCCCGGTCGGAAAAAAGAAGAAGGGGACGAGGAAGAGGGGTTTGACCCCAATAAAGGCAAGATAGGAGAATCCGAGGAGAACTCTGGTAATGATCCCAAAAAGTATTTCCTACCCCTAATTGTGGTATCCTCCTCTGTATTTGCCTCTATAGCATCCATTATATCCTCCTCGCCCCCCCTCATTCGGTAGGTTTAGAGTTTGTCTCATCCACCCAGAAGGAACTCCTCTCGAACCACTCTGCAAGTGCTTGCAAGGTGTGAAACTTATCCTTGGAGTGAGTATTCACCTTGTAGAAGTCATATAGAAAGGTAGTTGGGATAGAAGTGTACTTCAACAAAAAGGGGCAGAGCTATGGGGGGTGACCATAGGTTTTGTAGATTTCACAATATTCACTCACCACAGTGCCCGAAAACCTAAGTAATTGGTGGGATCAGCTTAGGAGCTATAAACTTTACTCTTAGTGAGGGATAATCATTTACCATTTGTTCCTTTGTCTTGCATATGATACACCAGACTTTTTCCCTTCCTGCCTTGGCTTGGTTCATCTTCTAGATTTTCTTTGTCAGGGACGACAACTGTGACTGGAACTGTATAATATAAAGCATCTTGCTAGTCAAGGGCATAGCTGTAATGCCCATTCGCATCACCCCCAGATATCCATTCATTTAATTGTTCTTCATAGCTTAGGCTAAGGCCTCCTGCTGGGTAGTCCACTCCTATTGCATTAGTGGCACTCTGGTTTTAGATAGAAGACCCTAAATGAACCACCCCTTGTGTTGGGTCTCATGGATCAAGTAAGATATCCTGCTAATTAGGTCATGGAAGCACTAATCATATTCCTAAGCACTCTCGCTGATGATTTCCTTAATCTCTTTAAACTTGGTGCAACTCTATTGCTACAAGTTCGACCTCTGAAACTCAACTACTAATCTAATTTTCACCTCGTCCAGGGTCTTGATTGCACCTTGGCGGTTGGTCTGTATAAACTTCATATACCATTGTAGAGCTATCCCCCACAACATGGTTTGGAACTCTACCATTTGAGCATATGGAGCTATGATCCTCTTCACTCTCCACATTGATTCACATAGGAAATACTGTTGCTCTGTGTCACTATTGTCCTTCCGTATGATCTTAGGAAGGTGCATTGCTATACTATCTATTACTCCAACCATATTGTTGGTATGATCATTCACTAAAATGAAACCTTGTGGATTTTGTTTACTAACTAGGCTAGTTCCTCCACTTGACCTGGAACTAAAACTCATTGCTCCACTTCCATCACTACAAGTGTTCCCACCTACACTCAGTTGTCCACCATTGCTATTCTTTGAACCACTGTTAGGAGGTGCTTTTAGATCAAAACTAGAAGAAAGATTAAGAATTACCTCAGTTTTCTCATGATGTGTAGGGGGTGGTGACTATTTCAAACTGGCTCCACTACCTTCAGGTTGTACCATGTCTGATGGTCATCCTATTTATTATTCAAATAGTTAGAACACATCATCAAGCACCTCTTCCTCTTGTGGTTCGACGATTGTGACCTTCTCCATAAGCTGATTTGCATTCTCTTTAGATACAACTTCCTGTTGTGCTGTCCCCAATCTGTTTTACTGATCATGTTTTCCTACTTGCTTCATTTCTCTTGTCAGCTGCTTTGACTCTCTGGATGTATCTCCCCCACCCAGTTCACTCTCTAGACTCTCTTCAGCTACCATATCCCCATTCTCTCAACCACCAGACAACTTTCTCTCCTAATTTCTACAACCCGTCCAACTCCTTAAGATGTGATTATGTACTTCCTTCTTTATCCATAGTTCTTTTCACTATTTATTCTCTTTGATGAACCTCCCACATTTTGTTCAGCCACCACTTCTCAATTATTGTGTCTTTCTTAGAAGCCTTCTCCTCTCTCTCTAGAGCCTGTGCTTCCTCCATGGTACCTCTTGCCTTCAACTACTCATTCCTTTGGTTCCATCCTAGGTTACCCCCAAGTGCAAGGGCTTATGATGCCATGATCAACGGGTTCAAATGCATATAGTATTTTTCCACAAAAAACATCTTCACCTAGGTTGTGATTTCCTTTACCAACCTTCTATGATCTCCCTTCTTGCACTATTCCTCTGCTCTTGAAAAGTACTAGTTCAGCTCCACTGTGAACTCAATAATATAGCATTCTATCATAGACTTAACCCAAAAATCAATAGCTCTTGTAACTTCATGATTAAATCTTCGCAACACAACAAGATTATGGAAATTCCACTAGATCTTCTTCCTCCTCTTCCAAGTAGGCCATGGATGTTCTCCCACTCTACTGAACCATTCAAACAATACCACTAGAAACTCTACCCAAAATAGCTCATAGGTGTCATGGCTGTCATGCATCTAGCGGGACTAGTGGCCTATAATGCACCACTTCTCAAAGAGGTCGATCTACTTGAACCACCAATCTTCCACATAGCTCTGGGTGTTACTTTTCAGTCATGCTGTGAGAACACCATACACATCATGAAGGGTCCCAACAATGAAACCATTTGTTGGCTCAATCTTAGACTAGGATCCACATTGGTGTCCAACAAAGGAGGACTGCTATAGTCTAGGCACTGGCATTTTCAATCTCCATGAAGGGGATGGAACAACAAATTAGATTCCCTGAGGAGTAGTAGTTTCTATTGGTGTAGATAAAATATCCACGCGGATAAAATATTTAGATTTACCTATATAATAACTTTGAAATCGGTTCAGGAGGCCAACAGAGGCTACGGCCTACATAAAGACTTGTGAGCGTTATTCTACGAAATATGGTCAGTAATTTGCAGTATACACGTATGGAGGTGTACCTTTAAGTGATGTTGGGATCGAGATACAGATCAAGATCGTGAAATGTGGATACAGTGACGGTCATTATTGACCCGTCTACTTCCAGGGTCACAGGCGTAATCCCGACACAGGTGAGGCCCCTGAGCGATAAGACTCAGTCCATTAGTGGTTCCATTTCCTATTATTGGTTTATCATATTATCTTTACTCTCCTTTTGATCTTTAACTCAGCATCAGCAGTAGTGATCCATAGACTCTGAGTGGAGCTGGTCGGAGCGGGTTAGGAACAGGAGCAAGGAGAGATCGCTTGCTACTATCACTATGCATTCATAAGCGGTAAAGCACACTATGACCTCCCTATAATCATAGAGGGAATCTTTTTAACAACCAAATTACATGCTTCAAACTATCGTGCTAGGCTTATTATATCTTAGAGACACAGTGGAGCTAGCAGCAGACCGAGTGGCAAAGTAGATTTGGAATTGGATCTCTAATGAATGGAACAGGCTCTTAGCAGGTGATACTGCTTCTCGCAGCAGGACCCAGTGAAGTCGATCCATTGCTTATGGGTCTAGATAAACTGTGACTGAATCTCCTGCCTACGCTGATTGTGGTTCTGTATATGTATATACGCCTTGGTTAAGATGCTAGGTCTCGATCCCGATTTGCTGCTTTAACTTAAACGGAATATAGAACTGGATATCCAATGAATGGATCCGAAACTGGGTATCGATCTAGCAGAGATGCTGGTGCCTTTCTCTTTGTCTCTTTGTCTTAGCCTCTGTCTAAGGTGCGAATGTTTCCCCAGTATACCTGACAGTGAAAGTTTCATACCCAAATCCTGCGCTATCAGAAGCAAAGAGAGTATCCGAGCCTTCAGAGGCAGGTGCAGTTGAACCAGAGCTATATATTTAATATTGATCGAGTCTCACGAGCATAAAAGCCAAAAGCGTCGGGAGCAGAAGTAAAGGCACCAATTGATCTTGATCCAGTGGTTGACCTTGAATAATAATTAGTTTCTCCCGCAGCGAAGGTAAAGGTAGAGAGAACAGGAGCATATCGAGATCGAGAAGCAGATTCAGGTAACCACCCCAAGCTAGGAAGGTTTATTGCCAGGTCTGTAGTCTCCTGGGCGTTCATTGGTGCTTGCCCTTCGCTCCGTGCCACGACGCGTAGCATAAAAGCTACACTAGGGTGGGGAGTAATAAACACAGATATAAGCTGCAAGGTGAGGTAGCGCCGCTTCTTAAGCTGCTGTTGGTGGTGGATAAACAACGGGATCTCGATCTTAAGCTGGAGATGGAGGATTTTGCATTGATATATACATCTTGCGGTGTGCTTCGATCAGGCAATACCGGAACATAAGGCTCTTACCGATCTATCAATCAATCTGTATAGGGTAGGGGCAATCCGGCATGTAGGTAGGTTCTCGGGCCTAATAATTATCGTATGTGGGACATCGCTTGACGGAACACCATTTCTAGGAACATAAGGCAATGACGGAACTAAACTTCTTGGAACGCATACAAATATTATAACATTATAAGGAGTACGAAAAATACCGAAACATCACTTTCTGCTACTTTATCTGGATCTGGGTAAACAAAGTTCACCAGCTCTGGGTCAACTACGATTGGTAAAAATGCTAGGACTGGATTTGCGACTGGTGGATATGCTATAGTGCTTAAGCTGCCTTTGTATCCACTTCTGGCTTTGCTGCTTGCTTGGATGCTTCCCAGGCCCTTGCCAATGATATTGTATAGAGGCGTTTCCCTGTCCTGGACTGAGGTGACTATGGCTCTGGATGCTATACGAGTGGAGTGGAGCCAGCATTATTGTTGCTTCATCCTTTGTCCCAACGATGGGAAGCTGATCGGTGCTAGGGGAGTTATGTAAATGGTATGTAGTCAACGGTCTCCAGTCTGAGATCAGAGTTATGGGGCGTTTCGATGACTACTTTCCCCGGTCTCAGGACCCGGGCATCTGTTCCTACACGTGCTTCTCTCCTTGCTGTTGCTTCTTTGCTTCGTTTGTTCTGATTGCTTTTGCTCGTCTGCCGGATGATCTGCCTGTACGGATATGGGGTATCATTGTTTTGCCACTCTAAGTAGATTCACTATACCCCACCACTGACATAGATGATATGGCGGGTCACTGTAATTATTACTCAAGTGATCCCTGGCAAGATGTATAATCATGTCTCAAGGTTGTTATAGGTGCTGCTATGAAGCCCCATCCATTGATAGTTGTAGCTTCCCCCTATGATCCCAATGATAATACTCAGCCGGAAAACCAAAGGCCAAGAAACACTAATTCAGTTTCTCCAAATCATCATACCGGGACCTTCGATTTGAAAAAAGTTTGTTGGGGATTTCTCGCTTATTTGATCCTCGATCTCTCTTTTCATTTTTAAATTTATTTATTTATATGATGCACCATGATAATTTCAATTTCCAAAGTAGAAACAGCTTTTCTTCACCCCAAACCAAAAATGAAGTGAAAGACGCGCGAGTGAGAGGGCCCTCCTTCTTTGACAAGGAAGAAGAGCAGTTAGTAGACAATGCTGCTATTATATATGTAATTATGCATTATGAAGTCAATCTTTCGACCAACTCCGAGCTGCTATTATATATGTAATTACGCTATTTCAGAATATCTCGATTTGAATGCAGTTCTTCCTCTCCCGTTGGTCGAGCAATTCTTCCTCACCCTCATGCTTCAGGTGAGCA
>Ga0228600_1000124_pt1 | contig 11446 bp, 10 predicted proteins | sample CRU5metagenome_FD_182730 | JGI IMG/M metagenome (GOLD analysis project Ga0228600, IMG submission 182730) | Spruce roots microbial communities from Bohemian Forest, Czech Republic - CRU5 | ecosystem: Host-associated > Plants > Roots > Unclassified | place: Czech Republic: South Bohemian Region... | reverse complement strand
ACTAAACATAAGAAGTAAAATACGAGGAGAGAATGTTCACCATTGTACGTGCTCTATATTCGATAAAATACATGCGCGTGCGCGCATACAGAGAGAGAGAGAGAGAGAGAGAGAGAGAGAGAGAGAAGTGAAGAAAACGTGTAGGTGGAAGTATATATGAAGAGTAGGTGAGACTAGGTGACATATAAAAATAGAAGGTGCAATAGGTGGAGCAGTGGGTGAGATTTAAAGGTAGTACGTGGTCTTGAAATAGGAAGCACATATATAAATTCACAATGTAATACATGATCCTCTTTTCGCCCCAATACAGTGTCTCTCGTCACCATAATATCACCCCTTGGTGATCCAGATTTGATCATTATATTATTTGTCATCTATCTCGATGCCTTCAAAGTGGAAAAATTTTGAGGAATCAACTTGCAGGGTCATTTTAATGGCAGGTCCCAGTTTGGAAAATTGGGGTTCAAAAATTTTCGGGGCCATTTTGAGGAATCAAACATTGTTTTTTGGTGCAAAGACAATAAGAAGGTCCTAAAAGTGTTCTACACACCGATACCTTTCCATCGGTGCGAGAATCTCCCCAATCGGAGTCTGTATGTGAAATTTATGCCTCTCGCAAGTTGACCTATCGTGTTGACCACCATGGTACGAGAGGATGCCACGTCAACCCCTGTTACTCACGCATATGGGGCTAGCCACGTATTTAATTTCAAGAAGATTCTAGAAGGTCCTAAACCTTATCACAATTTAGGGTTGAGGAAGTCAAAACCCTACCCCTAGATGGCTATCGGGCTATGTTAAATAAGGGGTCGTTGGGAGGAGAAGGGGTTCGATTCTGATACTATTGTATTTTGTTCCATAGCATAGAAGAAGAACTAGGAGAGGGAAATTAGAGAGCTTAACATAGGGGGTTAATTCTATATAGCATCCTAACATGCCACAGGTCTCAGGTAACTCCATAGAGAGTGCCTTCTCCCGTGTACTTGCATTATTTCCATACCAGACAAAGGAGACTAGATCAGCCTTACCTTCTAGTTTGGTCTTCTCCCGTAAGGGTTTCCCGGAGCAAATCCTTGTGTTGTTTTGTGGATGGTGTGTGATTGTATTTTACTGTTCTATATTTTTTCCATTTTATCTATTTCACGCACAAGCAGAAAATCAATAACTAGAGATTTTTGAATCTAAAGGAATTTAACCTTCATAGTGTAGATTTGAGTTTTATTTATCAGGTCTGTTGCGACGAACTGTTGCAGTGGAATATCCACGACAGATTACGGATCACTAGGACCCTAACTAAGTCGTAGATATTATCTTATATCTCCACTCATCAAGATGCCGCGACACACTTTGGAATCAAATTGTTGTCATCAACGGGCATTAAATATTTTCTCATGCTTGTTGCGAAAAATGGGGGTTTTCCAATGCGTGGAATAACTCTAAGTCTTATTTTCCATAACATATTTAGTGAGAGGTACCAAATGTCTCTATTTTGTGCTCCAAGTTGGCCATATAGTGCAATGGGATGTAGTTATTCGGGTTTTCCAATTTGATGAGATTTCAATGCCTTCAAATATTTCTTCCGTAAAAAAGCAAGTGAAATTGTTTGCAAGATGTGATGCCATCTTGTGTTCTATGCCCATCCACAGGTTAAAACATTATCGCTCGTATCTCGATCTCTAATGACCTGTGTTGATGTCGCCAAAAACCACAAAAGAACAAAACCACCCAAATTTTTGGAAGATGGAAACCCGGGTTGAGCTCACTAAATCAATCCACTCAAAACCCAATACAAGTATACAATACCAATAGTTTGAAGCGATCACCGCAGCTCACAAAAGCCAAGGTTTTCGAGAGTTTAAAATGAAGGTTGGGCTTCCCAGACCATCCCATTCAAACCACAATACTAAAAACGTAACACCACCAAGCTTAGTTCCCTAAGTGAGTTTAGCTGCAATCCCTACTTTTGCAAACACATTCTTGTTGACAACACTTCCAAACAAATTATATGCGCAATTGTTATAATTGTTGTCTTTAATTAGACAATGGGCACCTTCCACGTTTACAATCTTGAAAATGGATTGCAAGTATATGTATGTTTAGTCGTAATCTAGATATTCTTTGTTGAGCAAAACCTAATTTGGATGGTATTCCTATTATGGACGATGTGTTTATGTCGATTGCATCCATCTTAATATCAATTTCCCCGTGTAAAGTATAACTTTCGCACTAACACTATCCGTGACCCAGATGGATGTCGGTGGCCTCCCACCCATTCCAACTGGCTCATTTTGGCAGTTTTTTCCCTAGTTTTCGGGTCCCTGACTTGCGAGGGCATTTTGAGGCCCTAAACAACGTTTTTTAGGGCTCGCCACAGTAAGAATGACCTTTGATAGATAGCAGCGAAATGTGTAGTCCTCGGATAGACCTTTCCAACGGGCTATCGTGCGCCTATAACGGAGATCGTACGCAAGAGTTACGACCCCGGGAAGATGATGTACTAACTTACCCAAACGGAGCCCACATGACTTTTGGCGTTTCATCTCCTAGGGTTAGGTTTTTTGGATGTCTAGGGTTTTTGACATTCCTGATTATTGTAAAATGGTCTTCAGAGCCTCATTGTAATGATCTTCTTGCGAATGAGCGCGACCGTCACATCTCTTCTCATAGATAAGTCGCCACCAGTCTAGCAAGCTTGTTTCCGCTGCATTTTACAGTTTCAGCTTCTTTCCTTATTGAATAGAAACCAGTTTTACTGTATATCTGTTATTCTGTGTTAAGCATCTTTTGATAATAATCTGTATTCATTTCGTTCTGCAAATATATTCCGGATCAATCCACAAATTCGAAAAAACAACTATTTCCGTTTTATGTCTTTTCTCGGACAATTTCGAACTAGCTTTCCCAATCGTAATCCACAAGGCTTTGTTCCATTTTGCAACTCCTATTGTTTTACACTTCCAATTCTCTACGTTGCCAAATTAGTGTTGCCAACATCATGGTAAAAACGATTTTCAACCGAGTGGTTGAGCACAGACACCTACGGATGCCCGGTGTTGTATTTAGATTTCTCCGTTGCCTTCAAACGAACGCGTTGTCTGCGTTTTTGCTGCGACGAGAAGATTTAGTTATAACCAAAAGGAATGCAAATAGTGATTTTATGAGTGTCGAAGAAAGTCAAGGACTTGCACACCAAGTAAAAATAGAGAGAGAGAGAGAGAGAGAGAGAAGCTAGAAATGCTAGCCTCGATACACGTCTTCCCTTGCGATTTCTCCGAAAGATTGCCTTAGGTTGGACGTTGTTTCCCCCAACCTGTGGACGATAGGAGATGGTACATAATTCTATGATCGATTGTTGAAACAATGCTTCAATCTCCTCCAAATCAAGTGGATTTAATTTGAAAATTCTTCGTTGTCTTCGTTGCTTTTCTTTAACCCAATTCGGTTACCTATTCTCTTCGTAGTTGACCAACCTATCCTCTGCATTCCCAGACTCGGGGAATGTGAAGCTTCCTTTAATGCATTGCAATGTGATATAGGAGGCACACACGTAAATGTACAGCGTAATACATGATCCACTTTTCACCCTACTGCTACGTCTCATCGTCGTAATATCACCCCCTAGGACCCTAACCAGGCCCTAGATACTCTTGTATATCTCCACTCATCGAGATACACCGACTCACTTTGGAACCAAGTTGTTGTCATCATCGTGTCTTAAATATTCTCGCACTCGTGCCAAGCGAAATGGGGGTTTGCCAATTTGCAGCGTAGATTTAAGCCTTCTTTTTTGTGATGCATTTAGTGAGGAGTACCAAGTGCGAACTCGGATATTTAGTGCAATGGCTGGTAGTATTGAACTATTCAAATCAGATGCGATTTCACTTGTAAAAACGCAGATGAAATTCTTTGTTTGTTGACGGTGATGCCATCTTGTGTTCTATGTCCATCCACGGATTGGTTGTCGGTGACTCTAACTGCACCCAAAATCCCTCCATCTGCATCTCGATCTCTAACGAGACATGTTGATGTCGCTGAAAAATGAAGTTCTCGAGGTACCACAAACCACGGGGCATTTTAGAGTTCCTAACGTTTTAAACTGTTTTTTTGGAAAGTGCTCCCCTTAAACTTCGGCAATTCTTCCCAAATACATCAGGTGGCACGCACGACCCATTTACATGTGTGACGCGGCCCTGGAAAGCAAACCACTAATCACAGTCATTTTCCGTTGGCTACGATGTATCCGCGGGAGGGTATTATGCCATGAAAATCACCCAAGACCTGCACCTATCCCAAACTAGTTATCTCTTCCTCCGGGGGTCCGTGGCCTAACGTGCAAGGGTCGGTGACTCCTGAACTAAGAGCGCAAAGAAAATTTTCTTGATTAATTTATGAAGAGTAGTACCGTTAATTCCCATAGATTTGTACCTTGTCTCAACATCGAGGTAAACGGCATACGGTTGTGAAACAAGGCCAAATTAACATAAATTTTCACTAACACACTCGAGGTTGAAGGTCCGATTGCATTGCTCTCGAACCGTGGGGCCAGTCCCGGTTACGTATCCGTTCACAATTTCTCGGGGATCCCTGGACCTAATGTGTAGCTACACTCCACAAAAGTATGCCTCAACTTTGGACCGAGGCACACATTTACAAACTTCCGTGCATTGGTTGTTTAAGCAAACTAGGGCATGGAGCATCTCCTAAATGTGGGGAATTTTCGAATCTCATTTTTAAAACAAACACGTTCATTTTGAGGACTCTTACAAATTCCCTAATTGTCATGCCCAACTAAATTCCCTAAACAAACAATGCATACTTATGAAATTGCATTGGACCGAACGAGGTTGAGTCTTGACAAATTCATGGGTAAACTTGCCATTATCTTTTCTCTCAAATAATGAAGCTAGTCCAAGTTTTGTCTTCTCCCACGTGTTGATTCCTAGGGACCGTGTCGTCGGTTGAATTTTGTTTTCCATCTACTCTTGACAAGGATACAACGAAGTGCTTTACAATCGTGCTAACTTCATGTATAAGCATTTAAAAGTTTGGCAACTTTGCCCAGCAAACCAGGGCTTGGCTTACGTCCTAGACTATGACACGGAGCTTTCGGTGATCTTTTCAATGGCGTGGCTATATTGAAAGCGGCTTGAGCATTGCAATCCATCTCATATTTGCAGCGCAACGGTGTGTATTTATGAAACTAGACCAAATTAATGCAACCTGTGCCGGACGACATTCAAGGGGAAATTTGCAAGTTGTGTCGTTTCCAGAACATGAGGCCAATCCGAGTTTCTTCTTGGCCCACATTTTTGTTTCTAGAGGCTTGAAATTTGCATTGTCCAACTCTGCTCCATGGAGTTGCAACGACAAGATTTGGGATCAAGTTGTTATTCCCAACGCTTGACAAATTTTTCCGAGTGAACAAGGGATTGCGTATCTCCCAAAGGAGGAAAGAATCGAGTCATGTTTTTCTATGACGAGTTCATATGAGGGTCGCTATGAAATCCCAGAAAGTTTAGTTCCTAGATAGTCTTCATGGAAAAATAAATAAACGATTAGAAAGTTACATAGCATAAAGATAAAAGTAAATAAATTTGTAGGTACGAAACTAGATCAATCTCACACAAATCGGCACTCGCATTCATAGATGAAAGTGCATGTTGCACTACTCTATAACCATGAAGTCAACGTGGGTCCCATCTTCTCGTATCATTTGGCTCCCAAGAATACTGGCAGCATTCATAATCCTGGATGATGTTTCCTACTCACAAGGATATAGTGAATGGTATATACGCAAGTCGAGATTGTCAAAATCTAATGTTATCGAGGAATTTAGGACGTTGTGTATCACCCACGGGCATTTCCAAGTCCTAATATTTTTCGCGAACATGTTTGTATTGAAGAGTATACAAATGAAAAACATTACGGAGTACGAACTAGGGTTCACATCGAAATGCCATACGCGAAACCAGGTAACTTTGATACGGTGGGACTTTGATAACTTTCATAGCCACGCTTACAAGAGACACTCCTCGCAAACCGTGAGGTCGATCCAAGTTTTGTCTTCGCGTCGATTCCCAAGGATCCTAACGATCGCTAAAGCTTCCTTGCCACTGTTCATTCCATGGAGATACAGTGTCACAATTTGAAATCAAGTTATTATTTTCAAAGCCTGACAATTCGATCAAGTGGACAGGGGCCTTTCATATCGCCAAAACCAAGTGATGTGCTTTAGTCATATTTCGACTAGACTTGTGCTTGTATAGATATTCGCTTCGAAGATCGACTCTATGGATAAATGTTGTACACTTACTAAACTGGACAAAATGAACCGATTTGTGTTTAATAACTTTAGTGGGTAATCGTACATTGAGGCCAATCCGGGTCTTTATCGCCGGAGAATTTATCTACATCCGAGCGTTCATCATACATCTTTGCTTCATGGGGATACAACAAAATGCTTTGCAATCGAGATAATTCCATTGATGAGCACTGGAAAATTTGAAAGCTCTGTCGTGCCAACAAGGGCCTTGTGGATATCTCGGGCCATGACGCGGCTCAAAGTCTTATGTTAGCTTGCAAGTTTTTCTTGAGGAATCATACAAATTCCCGTGCTTCATCCCTGGTTGCGCGGAGAGAAGCGAGCTGCATTCTACAGCGCGGCTCGGTTCGAGGGATATGTGTGAGGTCCGTGCCTGACTTCGACGTGAGATGTGGCATAAGTTGGCCCAATATAATTTATTTTAAAAACCAACAGCCCAACATAGATGAGATGTGTAACCTCGGTGCTTGTGAATCAAAATTAAAAATCGAGAAAATTTAAGAACAGAATGTGGTAATACACAAGCCAACTAGCGCATATCCGGGATGTTTTGAGCGCCGAGAGGTTTGCATTTCAACTTCTTTTTTAAATCTATGGGTGCTTAATAGATCTAGAGTTAAGATGGATCTGCGTTGATCAATAGAATAGCCAAAAGCAACATATTGCAGTAAGAAGCCGGGAGTGGGATGAAAAGTCATATGGATATGTGGGGCATGAGTAGGAACTGGTGGCAGTCCACGGGTGCTAAAAACAGTGAGAGTAACAAAAATAGACATGATTGAAAGGGCTGCTTGCTGTTGTGTGTGATTGTCGGGCAATTAATTAAAATAAAAATTTAATGCTGGCTGTTGAGAATTTAACTGTGTGAGATTGCCGGGCAATTAATTAAAATAAAGAATTAATGCCGGCTGTTGAGAATTGCCCAGCAATTAAATCACAATAAAAATCACTCTAAATAAAAATAACTTCCTCTGTTGAGATTTGGAAATAAAAATAACTGCCTGTGATGTGTTGTGCTCGCTCTGTTGAGATCTGGAAATAAAATTTACTGCTCTGAAAATAAAAATCACATCACAGCCCGCTTGCTGTTGACAATTGAACTGTTCTGATAATGTGTGAAAATTTACTGCTCTGAAAATAAAAATGAATTAACAGAGAGAGATGGCAAATAATTAATAAACCATTAATAAAAACGAATTAACAGAGAGACTACAAATAATTAATAAACCATTAATACAAATATAATTAATAAACCATTAATACAAATGAATGAATTAAGTGTGTGAGAGAGATTGCAAATAATTAATAAAAGAAACTGATTGCAAATAATTAATAAAAGGAACTGAGAGAGATTGCAAATAATCAATAAAAGAAACTGATTGCAAATAATTAATAAAAGGAACTGAGAGAGATTGCAAATAATTAATAAAAGAAACTGATTGCAAATAATTAATAAAAGGAACTGAGAGAGATTGCAAATAATTAAATTAAATTTTGTGTAAAAGGATATGGATCCGTCAGAACGCTCTCAGGCCTTCACCGTGTGGAACTGGAAATGTCACAGACGGGACGTTCATCGAGAGAAGGGTGGAAGTGGGAAGCCACCCCCAACCATCACAGTATTCGCGCTCTGGCCCGAGAGCCATAGTTCATCTTCCGGATTTGTGTGCTTGTCTGAATAGGAATCTACGCAGACTAAGACGTACAACCTATAGAACAGATCCTGTTCAAGTAAGGTCGTGCTTCATCAATGTCTACGGCCCTTCTTATATATCGCGTCTTCATTTCTTTCCTCAAAGCATGTGGGATTATTTCTCTTCTTCAATTGCATTCTCTTATTCTTCATCAATTCCATTCTTATTCTTCTCTTCTCTTCACTTCTTCTGCCTTCCGCGAACCGTTTATTCTTCTGCCCACTCCCATTAATAACTCCACGCATTATTCAAATTCAAATGGAAATCTATCCATTCAAATAAATCATTTCTACGCATTCTTTCTTTTATTCTATCAATAACTTCATTCTCTTCCCCTCGCTCAATTTTTTTTTTGTTTTTATGTAAATCTCCCTCACTCATTTATTTACCATATAAAGTTACTTCTACTATTAAAACCGTCTCCTCAACTTTACCCCATGTCCATTGCATTGAGACCCACCTCCAAGTAACACAAATTTTACATGTAATAACACAACCGTTGGATGGGGTGGGGTCGCTCTCGGTGTCAAATTACCCTACTTTCATAAGTATACGCCAGTTCATTGCAACGTTGAGCTAAGGATTGAAGCATCCAGCGTTTTTACAACTCTTCAATAAAAATATATTACATTTGTTGCATTCTTTAGGAATAGGAGACGCTCCAAGAAGTTATCAAATTTTCGATTGTAATGACATGCTTCCAAATCATTGTCCCTGTCTTTCCATGAAGTAGAGTTGGACAACATAGCATTGGGCATAGTTAGGGCCCTTAGGAATAAACTCTAATGACCTGACCAAATTTGCACTTCGATGCGTCGTTACTCGATCCATATTTATGAGATATGATACAACACGCCTAGCCGCATCTTGGAGGAGTGTTGCCTCCGCCCGTTTATCTCGCATCTCTTTCCCCTTCGTGGCTCGGGAGTCTCATGGTCCTTCCTATGTCCTCACATATGTTTGGTAGGCCCCACACGCACAACACTTTGGAATCCCCCCCCAGTGGCCTCGTACGTAGAATATGTCTTAACTACCTTTCTTGTTCCGTTTCCCACTCGACTCGCGAAAACTGCCCCATTTATAGCATTCACTACATTCCACAAATGGTCTTCAGTGAATTTGCCCCTTTTCTTGTTGCTACTTGATAGGCGTTCCTCAACCCCCCACTTGTTCCCTCGGTGGTCATTTGGCTTCTTGCGTTGAATTTACTTCTTTATCCTTTCTCTTTTAAATTGTAAGCATGTTCTTTCACATCGTGGTCTTTTGTTTCACCAATATCACAATACTTGTTCACATTTGGTTGAGGTATTTCCTTCAACCACTCGCTTCTCAACTACTCTCTTCCTCTTGCACCATTTCAACAACTCCGCTAGCAAACAAAGGAACATGCACCATGAGTATTTCAACTCTCGTATTCCGTACGGATCGTTATTCCAACATGTGCATTGTGTAATGGTTCTTGTGCATGGATTCTTTCTGGATGTAATCTTCAATTTCCTCGTTCCACAATCTTGCATATTCTTCCACTCGACTGGCTCGTTGCTAGGTGATCATCGGAAGACGAATTCCCGTCAAATAGAGAAGGTGAGATACAAATACATTTTGCCTCTTTCTTCCTTTTTCCCTTATCCTTTCAATTTTTAAACGATGAAAACCACTCGTGAAATAATTATTGTATCTTCCCCATCAATTCCATGTCCACTTTGCATCGATAAGGGTGCCACATGTTTCATGTGAATCACCACGGCGATGGCATCGCATGTTGAATGTGGATGACCATCGTAATAATGCCAGATAGTGCATGTGACATCACACAAATCCATGATTACACAAACACAAAAATTTAAGAGATTTTCCCATGTTACCATACTTTGAGCATCATGAAAGATTCAACTAAGGAAAACATTTCAAGCACATGTGCAGAGTCAAGACCCACTACTTGCACATGGATGGGCCATAATCAAATATAGAACAGAGAAACGTGAAGTGTGAAGTGAGCTAATTCGCATTACAACAAGTGCACCTACAGTATCATTTCACTTGAACTTCATAAGGAATTGTGAAAGTGGCTATCAAAAGTGCTCAATTTTCTACACACAAAACATGGAAATAACGCTATATGTTGCGCGATACATCACACAAATTGATCATGTGTGGACACGTCGATAACAAACAATATTTTCCCATTATAATATTTCGAGCATCACGAAATAAACGAGAAAAAGATTTCAAATACATGTGCAGAGCCGCCACTTGCGCATGCACGAGCCCTGACCATATATAGAATCAACAAAGATGAAGTGTCCTTTATACACACACACACACAGGGGATCATGTCACTTGAACTTCGCATGGAACTACAAAAGTGACTATCAAGAATGACTAATTCTCTATGTGCATTCCATGCAATGGTGAGGAGCTCGAGCAATTCCACTTGTAAACACAAATATGAGCTCGTCGCCACTTAGTTATACAATAAATCTGTCAATCCTTTACTTTATAATTTTACATCAAGGATATACACGTATCAATCCCCTTCTTATCACAATAAGACTTTGGATGGAAAACAACATCTTTACCCCTAAAAGCAACTTCCGTGTGTGAACTTGCAAATTGAATTACATACAAATTGTCCATGAAGCATTGTTTCTCTTGCAAAAGGTCAGCTATAGGTTAGATGATGTTGGACCTTAGCAAAAATTCAATGCTCTCCGGAACACATCGGGAAATCGTACGGATTGATACTTTTTTCCATAGCTTCGTCCGGTAAAAAAATTCGTAAATACTCTAGAATTTTGTTTTGCCTGTCAATTTTGCTGAAAAGGCCATCGCTGCCAACTCAATTCCACCGTTTTTGGCACTTTTCAAGCAGACACTACCATGAAAACAGTAATTCTATTGTCATTCAACAAAATATGATAAAAATTCACTGGGCACAAAAAATTACCAAAAAATGTGGTTGGATTCTTCTTGAAATGGAAATATCGCATGAAAGTAGGCCAAAGAATCGGTTGGTTCCACAGTTGCATGAAAAATATTGAAAATCCCCAATAAGAAAAACGCAAAAAATGATGGAGGCTCACGCAATAGGATGTCATTGCGCTAGCAACCTCAAAATAGTAGGAGGAAGCATCATCAAGCTATGGCTCACGTGAGCATTGTGTAGATTTGGTGGAAGACAAGAGTTTTAGTAAAACTGTGGGTAGGGAGGACTACAATGACACCGAGATTGCATAACTCTCTAACATCCCTAATCGCAGGTTCTCATACAAATTATGCGTTCAAGGATGTGACAATGAAGAAAAACTAAACATAAGAAGTAAAATACGAGGAGAGAATGTTCACCATTGTACGTGCTCTATATTCGATAAAATACATGCGCGTGCGCGCATACAGAGAGAGAGAGAGAGAGAGAGAGAGAAAAGTGAAG
>Ga0228600_1000123_pt1 | contig 11462 bp, 4 predicted proteins | sample CRU5metagenome_FD_182730 | JGI IMG/M metagenome (GOLD analysis project Ga0228600, IMG submission 182730) | Spruce roots microbial communities from Bohemian Forest, Czech Republic - CRU5 | ecosystem: Host-associated > Plants > Roots > Unclassified | place: Czech Republic: South Bohemian Region... | reverse complement strand
TCTACCTTCTCCCTACCATCCTCTAATGTCTTTATCTCCGCATAGTATTCAAATTGAAGCTCGGGAAATTGATTCTCATTTTGTAAATGAAAATCAGAAAATCCATAGATATATATAATTATATATGTAATTATGCTTGCTTTCGCACCTTGGCTCGTATTTCACAAACATGGAGACCTACGATAATGAGTGGGGTAGGCATTTAGCTAAGGATGTTCTTGTTTCCTCCGATAGTGAGGTGGGGCTATCTCTTCTCTATCTAAGATAATGGGAATGGGACAAGTGAAGGCACGGAGTGATCAATGCTTTCATAAATAAAACTTGAAGAATATGACGTATATAGAAGCTAATAAAAAGACTGTGTGGATAAGAGGGGTGTGATAGGTGACGGTTCTAGGTCTAAGGTAAGGGAGAAACCCATTCCATCCGGAGCTTCTAATATAAGGGATCATAGCATTCCCGACTCACTAAGTGCATTCATGGTATAAGGCTACAGGAACACCTTCATATGGGAGGCACTATTAACCTCCTACCTTGGTTGGATCCAGATCTGGTGATTCTGCTGCAGGAATATTCTTGCCCATACTAACCTTTGGATCCATATCCATGCAATCAGATCCAGAGGGACCATCAACTTGTCGATCCAGTGTAGAAGGAGAAGCAGCACTAGGGCTTTTCCTCTTTAGGTTGACCTTAGCCCTAGACGGACATTCCCGGATCAAATGACCGTGAATCATGCAGTAATTACATCTAAATGGAAGCTTTTCGTAATCCAAGATCTGAGATCACTGCTCACCTTCACATTCAAAGAGAATCTCTTCTATAAGCCCTCCATCCACCCATCCAGCCATGTCTCATCAGTTCCGGCTGTTTATAATAAAACTATCCGGGGCAGTTCCACGATATCTGATAAAGGTAAAACCTATTGGCTAATCGATATCCCGCGGGGGAGCATGGGAAGCTCCGACAAGTCCTCCCTCGCCTCGGCTAATCAACAATCCATCCAGTGCTTATATGGGGTAAGTAGCAGTACCAACTCACTAAGCGCATCATGAAGGAAGAGGTCTAGGTCTTTCGGTGGTAAGGTGGGTAGCAGACACTAAAAGTCTAAGTATGACTCTTCCTAGTCAGTGGATTCAAGTTGATGAAGATAATCCATCAAGCTCGGCCGGACCAGAAGTGAATGGTGGTGGTACAAAGAATAATTCATAAGGTAAAGGAGTGAATACTCAAGGTTTCAGTGCCAGAGCCAGCAGCTCAAGCAAGCCCGTGAACTCTCGAAGTTAAGGCAAGCATCTAAAGTTCCTGCTAGCAATGTAGTCTGAATTCCTAACAAGTAAGGTATTTGTTGGCCCGTCCGTCTCGAAAAGCTAAATAGTGGTACTCACTAAGCGTTCATTCAGTAAGGCGTTATAGAGCTAACAAGTATAGGTATTCCGGTGGGCGAGTTGATAAAAAGGGAAGGGGTAATGTCGTACCCTCCAGATCTGATTCCTGGCATAAGGTGTGGTTGGGCAGCACTCCATTTCCTTTTTAGGGTGAAGGCAGTAAGATAAGGGTGAGGTTGTGAAATCCGGTCCTGCTAAGAGGTTACAGACAGTCCCGACTCGATAACTACACCAAGTGCATTTATTCCTCAAGTGGTCTAGGTCGAACAGGTGGGTAGGGTAGTTAGGAAAAAAAATTCAGTAAAGGTTAGGTATAAAGGGTTCATAGTAAGAGTGCCTGTTGTCTACCTCATTAAGATTCTGGTCTACCTCTAAATGTTCTTCATCAAGTGAGTGGTAATTGAAGCCCGTGACCAATGCTCTTCTATGTTGAAGCCCTTCCCTTCAATCCAATCCAATCCGGCAGTTCCATTCCGACAATCCCATACAAAAACTGAGCTGTCCAACCGGGTCAAGGGGTGAATGAGAATCCGTCCGTGTCGTGCCATGTCATCCATCCTCCAGCAACATGAGAATGGTTAGAAAGGTCAAACCTATTGGCTACTCGACCATCAATCCATCCACCCCTTCAGGTAGCACTTACTTTCCCAGGCATCCATCCCTTCAGGTAGCACTTACTTTCCCAGGCATCCATCCCTTCAGGTAGCACTTACTTTCCCAGGCATCCTTCCCTTATTAAGTATGCACTGAACCGGGCTTCCTGGCTTCACAGACTTGTTCTCCTTCCTGTCTCTTTCTGGGGATGACCATCTTTCTGTTCTGGGATGACCTTCCATCTGTCCTTTATCTTCTCGTGGGTGTGTTTCTTCCTAAGTCTTCTGTCTGTCCTTCAACTTCCCTTATTGGCGACTTGCTTCCGCTCCGCTCCTCGTTCTTCGGTGGTGGGCGGCTTGTATCCTATTCGCCTTTGTCCCTCCTGTACTCGTCGTTGTTCCCGTCCTCGTTGCCGTGCTTCGGGTCCTCGTCGTTGTTCGGGCCTTCTTCGTTTTTCCTTGAGTCTTCACCGGCTCCTGCGATGTGTACCCATAAGATGCATTAACTAAAAATTAGATTGGCACAAAACTGCATTTTAGCACGGCTTTATTGAACGGGGCTAGATTTCTTCGGATCCCGTTTCTGATATAGGGGACAAGGATCGCTCGAAACAAATAGATATTGAAGTGCCAAGGAAAGGTCAATAGTAATAGTGCCTACCCATTAAGTATTCCTCAAGCAAGTGTACAATTGTAGTTGAACGCCCGTGATCGATGCTCTATGTGAAGCCCTTCCTTCCATCTAATCAAATACTGTAAGTCTAAGTAAGGCAGGCTATCTATTATCTCTAGGTGGGTCAATATCATGAGTTAAAGCTTTAGTGAATAAATAAAAGAAGGCAGTTACCGACGATCCAACCCAACCTGTCCAACATTCATTAATAAGGTAGGCTTCAAAAGGTAATACGATTGGTCTGGCCACCAAATTCTTTGCCTCCCTCCCTTTCAATCTCAAAGTTCAGGTAATTGAGGTCTCTAAAGGTTAGTTAATACGCCCGCCAGGTGGTGAGTTGGTAGCAGTAAACTTCATTAATCCTTGCGGCTAAAGGTAATACAAATGAATGGTCTACAGGTCCTGGGGCCTAAATGAGGTGCTCCTTAACAAGAATTATTGAAGAAATGGACTTTGAAATCATGAGTCTGCCCTTAGTTTCAGTCAGTCCTCTAAGGTGATTATTGGTCTATTGAGGGGAATAAATATAAGCAGGTTATCCCAACCCTTCGCTATGCTCTTTGAGAGGAAGAAATATAGGATGAGGCAACTTGTTTGTTGGCTCAACCGTAAGTAAGGGAGAGGGACGAAGTCGTGACTCTAAAGACCTAAGAAGGGGTCTAACTGACCTGCCGCAGAAGAGAAAGCCGTAGGTAAATTTGAATAGTACAGATATCTATATTCTTTTTTCTATATTCCGGGAAGCGAAAGAAATAAATTCAATTTAAATAAAGGGTATTCATTCCGACCGACCCGACACAATAGGCATGCATTGAATCCGCTGGAAATGAGATTCGTACAGACGCAAAAGGGGATACGGAGAAAGATTGGAGTAGTCGCATTCTCCAGTTGCACACCGCTGGCATACATTTCATAAACCAAGAGGCACCTGCTCTACTATCGAAGAGACATAGAGCTACTACTCTACTATTACCATTCATTACTAATGGATAGAATAAGCATCTTCATTTCAATTGGTACCATCATTTGTCCACCCACCCCTCCCCCTTCACGAGGGCTTCTTCTCCTTATTACTTTCCCCTATCACAACTGTTATTATTTCCTGGGCCTCGGCTTGGCCTTGGCCCGCCAACCCAGGACTGTATAAAACATAAAATAGGTCCGCCTATAAGCCTGGCAATGCCTTATGTAACGAAGTACCTACCGGGAAAGCCAAGGAAATAAGGCCGATGCCCCCAACCAAATTGGCCTTTACGAATGCCTTGCCATGACGCCCACACCGGGAAGGTCCAGGAAAGTGCTTAAATGTCCCCAAAGTACTTCGCCTTGCACGAGGGCCTTGAACTTATGTAACGAAGGAAGGCCCACACCCACCAGTCCTTATCTTCTTGGCCTTATCTTCTTGGCCTTGGCTTTACCCTCTGACTTGACGAATGAGGGCGACTTATGTAACGAAGTAAATACCAGGTCTTTTGTTTTCCCCCCTGAGAAACCTCTGCCTCCCCAGGTAACCTTTCCTCCCCCGCATAATCTAGGTTAACCAGGAAGCTCCATTGGTAGGTCTTATACTTCGTTTCCACCCCAGAGTTAACCCTTAATATCCTTATTAACTCTTAGCTAACGAAGAAAAGGTCAACCCCATATCCGAGCCAAGCCTTCCTGTATCGAAGTATTACCTAATGTTTTATTTATAAGGTCCTGCTCCTGAGGCTCAGGCAGGTAAGGTCTCAGGACTGGTCCCGACCTTCTTTACGCTATGCTCAGATTCAGATAAGGTTTTTCCCCGACCTGAGGATAAGATCCCGTATTACCTGGGATCGGGTAAGGTCCAGTAAACCAGATTAATACTGTTCGAATTGATCTTTATCTATCTATAGTAACCGCCTTGGTTTTTATAAGAGCCTTACTTCATGATGAAGTAATAATCCTTCAAATAAAAGGCTACTGGTCTTACCTGAGCTCATTAAGAGGCCTGATTACCTCTCGTTCACTCTATATATGAGGAGAGAACTCGACACCTTTATTTACTTATAAAAAATATATCCCAAGTACCTTATGCTATCTCCTCATAAACCCACCCCTTAGCTAACGAGGAGGTATCAATAGGTGGTATCTCAATTTATGACTGCCCGAAGGAGCTTTTTCCTATGATTCAGCAGTAGAAGTTTTCACTTATACAATGGGAGTAACGATAGATAGGATTGGAGGGAGAGATGCTTAGGTGCAACCGAGGAGATATAGCTGCTATTGGGACTTAACCTGATGCCTCAAATTGATCTCACTCGGCTGATGATGCACCAACTTCTGGATCTGCTCTCGTTTCATCTGATTCTTGTTCTTTCTCATCTCATTCTTCAATTGATGGTGGGTAACCCCGGTACTGGAATTCGATGGGGAGGATGGAAGTAAAGAATATGCAGGTACGGGAGCTTGACCGGGAACAAGATAACGAGATGGGTTCGGTGGGAGCCTACTTCTACGCTTGCGTGTACCGGATCTATCTCGAACACCCTCGTTTACCTATCAATTTCCGTAGATTTTGCCTCGACTTGCATTTGGTGGTTCGGTTCTACCCATAGCTAGCTCTGTTTCCCACTGCTGGCACTTCCGCTACGTACGGTTCTCCAACTCCCAACCATTACTATAATTTATTGATTTCCACCTGCTGCGCTGATCTCTTGCTTCTCATAACCGGATAACTTGATTGGTTCAGTGAGAAGGATTGAAACCAGCATTCGATAGGAGGATTGGGATCTGTGGCAATTTTAGAACTGCTGCTGGAGAATATTTAACATAGGATAATAGTGGAATAGCTGGTCCCACCGTACCTGAGCTCCGTGAGTAATATTTCGAATCTTCTGGTTTTGCCGTTCAAGAGTCTAGTATAACCAATCTCGTTCCAGCTTATCCGCCTAGGGATAAGCCCAGTCATTTATATGCTCCCAAGCCCTTCTATGAGCCATCTTTTTCTAATCGTATTCGCTCTAGCCGAACCAACCCTCCTCTAAGCGTATTCCTCAAATCGGGATGGTTAATCCTTCTATCTCTCCATGGTCAGCAACGACAGGGGAGATGCAGGAAAAGGATTACGAGTCGGAGGTTCCTTCCTTTTCCACCGACAGCCAGCTAACAAGCTAGCTTCTTTCAATTCCCACCAGCGAGCAATCGCAGCAATCGTAGCTTTGCCATCTTGCCTATCCCGCCGTTAAATGGCATTCTTCATGAAAGAAAACATCACTTTCAAGTTCACTTGGGGGTGTTGAGATGAGGGGTTAACTTTTTATTTCAGACGAACCTCCTGTGCATTGGTTGGGAACTGTGGCTTCAGGTGTAACTGCATCAGGTGTAACTGGGTGATGTTAGAACTGTGGACTTGAGGTTCCACTGCTCGCTGTTGGGAACTGATTCGATAACTTCGGGCTTTCGGTGAACGTCGTTCGTGTCTCATTCGTAGGCAACAACATGGGGGAACTCAATCTTCCCCGTCTCGTGTCTCGATGGGGTCAATGGGCGCTTGATATGACGGGTGAACTGCGGCTTTCAAACGAACTGTGGATTTCATACTCCCTGTGCTTTGTTGGGAACAGCGGGCTTGAGGTGAACGTCCGTAGTTGTTGGCGGTATGATTCGTGTAGTTCGATGTGCCTTGTTCGGTGAAAACATGGGGGAACTCATCAATCCTATATCGTTCCGTGTCAACATGGGGGAACTCATATCAATCTAGATCATTTTGTGTATCGATGACAATGGGTGGTATGTCAAGCCAGGTCAATGCTACTACTGACTGTTGGGTTCAATGGCTCTTGTTTTGCGAAGCACCATAAGCGTCGGGTGGTTCTAGCCACACACAGGTTCTAGCATTATGGGTTCGACCATCCTCCCGCCCGGGGTAATTCAACCAGCAGCCTGCCAGTAACGAACGAAGCAAGTAACAAACTATAAGGCAGCAAGATATCGAAGGCGGGTCGCAAGATCTAAGGTCGAAGCGGTCAGCAGGGTGGAGTGAAGCAGTAAGGCTTAGGGGCTTCGGTTTCCGGTAGCAGGTAATCCGTTCGAAATATGTATTACGAATATGCCCTTCCCTTAAGCACTGTAGTACTCTACTTATGAGTAAGTAACTCTCTGGAAAGCTACCTAAGTCGAATATGCAAAAAAGAGGGAAAATAATATTTATTCCAATAAATCCGAAATATGGGTTCTGTCAAGATGTTGTTATATGTTTCTTTTATTACTAGTGAAAAAAAGAAGTCGTACCCGTCTTCTGGCGAAATTACAACCTTGCTTGCCAAATCCTGTTATTTATAATCTTCTTCTTTCTTTTTTTAGTTTGTCCATTTTTGATGAAGACCAAAGAGATTGGTCAACGGATTAAGGTATACCACCTGTAGGCCTTCTGACATTTGTGCTTCTGAATTTCTTTCTGGATGACTTCGATCGAGCCATTGTGCATCTTTTTCCCTACGGCTATGGTCGATTTTTTAATGCATCGATTCTTGCTATTCCGCAGCAAAGTCAAAGTGCTGCAGCTCTCTTTCCTGTTGAGCAAATCGATAATCTCTTAAGAGAGCTCAGCCTCGCGGCGAAAGTCACTTTTGTAGTTCGAGGGGGGTTTCCCATTCCCTGTGTCAATGGGCTTTTTTATCGGTAGATGAAGAGGGTTCCACTTCGTTGATAAATAAAACGGGAATCAGTAATATGAAGATGATATTCTCTTTATATGGATTTCGGTGAAAAGACAGGATGTGAAATGCGGAAGACGGAGGGTATGTTGAAGTTCTTCCTCCTCTTTTGTGCGTTACTGCGGTAAGACGTATCTATTTAAGTTTTCTCAGTATTAGTGAGAGCACTCTTTTCGTATAACTGGGTAGCCCTAAAGTGGATTGAGGCCTTGCTTTATTCACCCACCAAGTGAGAGCTGCCGTTCAATTCGGCCGTAGGTGACTAACAATCCTTCGATACTAACAATAGAATAAAAAAAGGCATTTCGACTGGTCTTTCGCGAGTCCAGTAGGCGTAGGTTCAAATCCTACTTGTTGTGTGGTCAGCTATGAACGAATGAGAGTTCGGTAGTCACAGTGCTTGCCTTATCTGTGAAATGACGTGGATAATGATCGTGCACTCTTATGGATAGCCTACTTCGCTTTGTTTGTAATGAAAAGGAAAGAGAAGCAAGCAAACAGTATCAGGCCGAGCTGTAAGAGTAAGCTGTAGTGGTAGCCGTAGTAGTGTAGTGCCGGTTGGTAAGAGCAGCTTTAGAGATAGGGGTAGTAAGCAAGTCAGTGCAAGGTAAGCTGGTTGAGAGGTAGGAAGGAAGGAAGGGTAGTTCCACCAGGGTAGCAGGGCAAATAGCAGTGCCAGGTAGCTCGGTCAAAGCAGTAAACCGGGAATACCGGTTTTAAGCGCTATAAACAGCCCGGTAACTAGAGTAGTCTACGAGGCCAAGCAGACAGGTTTCACTTAATCAGCAAGCAGTAAACTGTAGCCAGCAATGAACAAAGGGCAAGCAGTCCGACAGAATAGCAAGCTAAGCAACAGTCTCGGGTAGTTCAACCATAGCAGTAACTGGAAAAACCCGTAGAGTAGCCGGAGCAGCAAGCGGTAAGGAAAAGGCGTAGTTGGCAAGCCGTAGTCCCACTAGAGCAGCAAGTTCAGAATACTGGTTCAGAGCAGCAGGTAAATAATCCAGTAGTCAGAGAGCAAGCAGTAGCCGGCTAGTAGGGGCAGCGGGCAGGTAATTGATTGATGAAGTTACAGTGTCAGTTAGTTCAACCAGAGCAGCAAGCCAAGTAAGAGCCAGAAGCCTTAGCTGGAGCAGTAGCCAGAGAAGCAAGAGCAGCAAGGCAAACAGTGGTCTCAGGCAGTCCGATCAGAGCAAGAAGCTAAGCTATAAGAGGACAGGCTTGAATTAACTATTCAGCTATTGAGAAGAGTTCATCCCGGTTTGAATTGCCCTATTGAGTAAGGGTCGGTGTAAATAACATCTAACTACTAGATACTTCACTGCTTTAAGAGCGGGAATGATACCAGTAAGCTAAGTGGTTTTAAGCGGCTTTAGAGATAGGGGAAGGAATAAATACTTCGGCCAGCTCCACCCACAGGAAAGAGCTTTGTATCGGGTTCCCACGGATGGTCAGAAGGGGCTCCCATACCCCAATAATAATGGTAGAGTAAGGGTAAAGAAGGGAGGGCTCACACAGACTGGCTCTTTCCACGGGTTGGCAGGGAAGACCACAAATGGGAAGAAAGGGAAACGAAAGCGAGTATTGGGAAAGAACTAAAGCGGTAAGACAGAAGGGAGATCAAAGCCGAGAAACTACCTCGTCACTCTGATTGCAATTGTCCCATCTTCCTCTAACATCGAAGTAGAACTCTGTTGGAAGAACGACTCTTGTTAATGTGTTCGGCTTTTCTGAACAAAAGTGCGGGAAAACACGGAGAGACGCACAGAATTGAGAGAATTGAGCTCACGTAACGAGCTACAAGAGTCGGTCGTCTCAAAGTCCAACATCTCAAGTTATTGGGAACCACTTCACACCAAAAGAAACTCCCGACTGCGCATGCACTAAAACACGTGACTTTTTCCCCCTACGACCGGCCCACGTAAGGCGCTTTGGGCAGAGGTGACTCTCTTTCGTTGCTTCCTATTGCACTTGAAGTAGAGAATCCGAAATAGTGGGGTCAGTCAGATCATCATTACTATATTTCAATTGATTAAAAGACAAGTAGCAGTGTAGCCACCGTACTGTAGTCATATTCAATAACGATAGCATCATGATCTTATGTTACGCCAATCTTTGAATCAGATAAGACTAGCACTCTCACTGTTCATTGAACAAGCAACAGAACATAGAGTCATAAAAGAGCAAGCACCGGTCAAGAAAGCACTTTCGGCTTAAGGTCGAACGAAGAAAGCCTTTTCTACTACTTAGTAACGAAAGCCGTCTTTTGTTGCTTCACAGATCGATCAAGGAAAACAACAAAAGATGTTAGGCTTAAGTTCCCCTTTTAGGTAACCACGAAGTGGAACTTACTTTCTGTCCACTCGTCTTCTTCAACCCGGGCTTCCCACTTCATTTTAGAGGGGCAGTAATTCACGACTCAAACTGAAGTTGATGATGGAAGTACTTCACTACTAGGATAGGTCTACTTTCGACCAAAGCCCGTTGGCTTCATCATTGACTCCTTATTTTGAAAGGTTTCTAGTTGCGCCTTACTTACAGCGTGCAGGTCGATAAAGGAAATAGGCTGAGACTATGCGGCGTAGAAGGAAGAAGGAATGATTGGCAAGGATAGGATCCTGCAAGAAAACGGCCTAGCTAACGCGCAACGGCTTTCGCCTTTATTGAGGAGATATAAAATCGCTCAAACAAGCTTCGGCTCAAAAGGTTTACTGGAGCAAGGGCGCGTTAGCACGCGCTTCCGTTTTATCGCGGTTCCAAACCTGAGCAGAGTCTCTTCTAACAAAGATGGGATCAAGTAAGGACGCAACTACAACTGAATCACAAAAGCCAGGATGATTTCCAGCTCCATTCTCTCCTTCACTTCAGCTTCAGGTCGACAAAGGAGGATTTCATTGCTTGATCATTCAGATCATGCGCTACCTGCTCTTTTCTCTGGTTCAACCAAATAGAGTTGGTTTCCCAGTAAAAATCTGAGCTCACTAGGTGCTTTCGGGCTTTGATCTCCCTTCTGATCTTATTTATCCCAATTTGGTAAATATAAATAAAAGTGTGCTTTTTCCATCTATTGCTTAGCTTGGGTCTGTGCTTAATGGCTGGCTCTCCTCAGTACCAAATGCTGAAGGTGGATAGTCTTTGCGAGCAAGGTCTGAGGTAGTAAATGGCCTTATCTTTCCTTCCAAGAGTCATCGTCTTTTGCCATAACGTCCCAAAATAAGGAAATGTCGTCGGTGGTGAACACGAAAAGCAGGAGTGACCCACCAGTAATAGGCGGCGACAAGACGGGAGCAGACATAATAAAGATCAGATCAAGCTTGAGGAATAAAAACCTCTTTGTGCTTCGGCGTCCAAACAAAGTTCGCGTCTTGACGGGAAAAGGATTGACATCGAGTTCTAGCTTTTGAGAGAAAAGGCTGGAGCCGGCCCGGCAGACTACGCAACTATTTGAGGTTACGAGGTGACGGCATAGATTCACAATGGCTTTCACCTTAGCTGGATCAGCTTCAATTCCTCTCTAACTCACGATGAAAGCTAAGAGCTTGCTCGAAGACAGCCCAACTAGGGGATTTTACTTCTTTTTGTTGAATTGATTCAGGCGCTCAAAAGTAGGCTCCAAAAGTCGCAAGATCTTGCCGAGAAAGTAGAAAAGCCACAGGCTCTCGTTCATCTTACCAGTCTACAAGAAAGAAGGCAATGAGCAGTGAGTGCCAGGTAGAGCAGCTTTATAGATAGGGGTAGTAAGGTACGAGAAGCAGTGGTATCGGGTTGAGCAGCAAAAGCTGTCAGGCGAGCAGTGGTCCCGAGTAGTTCAGTTCAATCAGACACGCAAGGAAAAAAGCGGGCGGTAAACAAACTTCAGCAAGAGTGAAGTAAACAGAAGGATGAAGTAAGTGCAACAAGGGCCAGTCAACGAGAAAAGAGTTTAGGGAGAAGAAGCGTTGTTGGTATGCTTCATGGAATTTGGTTATTCATTGGAATGGAATGGGTGGAGCATCGGAATGCGTGGAGCCAGTGTGTTCTCGAGGCCGAAGGCCGGGAGGCTGGATGGACCGAGGAGAGGCTTTCAAATAGATAGATATATGAGTGCAGACTGATCATGCAATAGTAATAGGGGCTTATGGCCAGACTG
>Ga0228600_1000122_pt1 | contig 11605 bp, 15 predicted proteins | sample CRU5metagenome_FD_182730 | JGI IMG/M metagenome (GOLD analysis project Ga0228600, IMG submission 182730) | Spruce roots microbial communities from Bohemian Forest, Czech Republic - CRU5 | ecosystem: Host-associated > Plants > Roots > Unclassified | place: Czech Republic: South Bohemian Region... | reverse complement strand
CTGGCTACTGTTACTCGTACGGGCTCTGCGAGACAGATGGAACTAACGTATTTCAGTATGGTAAGAGTGCCACATTTATAACGAGGGTATCACACATCAGGCTTATCAGTTTTGCTATAAAGCAAACTAACAAATATTACCTGGGTGCACAAAAAGCATCGGGGCGAAACGCACAGCTTACCGAGACTACCAGTAGCCATCTGGCTTAGTTCGCGGCCTCTCGCTCGTACGTATGGCACAACCTTGCTCCTACCCCTAGCTCATGGTCCCCCACCCTGACTTAACCCCTGTTCTCCGGCTGGTCTTATCACCCTCCAGTCAAACTGAAAAAAGCACACCTTTTCTAACATTTAACTAACAAATAGATCTTGGGGTGCTCTCATTTCACCTCGGTAGGGACCCCTTTCTTCGAACCTTGTAAATGATCTTACTTAGGCCAACCCTGAAGGTCATGGCTCTTACCTGTACTAACGACTCTTATTATACCGGTGAGATATATTGATAAAGCCAACCCTTTAGTCCGCTGCACCGCGGTAGGCGGGGGAATATAAATAAAGGAAGGCGGTTCCCGGTGAATACGTTATATCCGCTTTCTTTCCATCTAGACTCCGGTGCATAATGAAAAGTTAGGCCAACCAAGTAAAGGAAATAGATCCCCAGGGTCAGATCAGAAATAGGCATACCACCACCTTACTTGGGCCTGAGTTAGCGATCCAAAGCAAAGGCGATTGAAAGAAAGGCCAATCCCTCGGTTGGTTCAGTTGCTCTCGGTAGGTGTTACGCTGGCCCAGGCCTGATCACTTGGGCCAAGGCTTGCTGATCGTGCTTCACACGCTCATTCCCATTAGTCACTGAGTGGGAAGGAAAAGATAGGAATGATTTATATAAGGCATTTATTTATTATATATGAGATTATTTAGACATTAATGCATTCTTTATGCCGTCTCTAGAGAAATAGCATTAATGAATAGATGACATCGGTAACTAACGTCTTTAGGCTCCTAACTTCGAGTCTCTACTAATGATATATCTCGAGATTGAGAAAGAGCACAACTCTGTCCGCTGCACTGTGCTCCTCATTGAGTCTCATCTAGTTTCCTGCATGTCGGTAACTAGCTAGAGATAGATATTGGTCCTAAGAAGATATATCTATCTCTCAATCTATCTATCCATCCCTCCCTTACCTGTAAAGAAAAGGAAGGATGAGAAGGATCAAGGAGAATCAGAGCAAAAGAAGGCTAGGGTTGAGCCATCAGCAGGAGGAACCGGAGGATAAACTGAGATTGTGGGCTCTGAACCAAGCACAACTCATCAGGGAGAGGTAACTTCCTCCCCTATTGAAACCTCTCCTTCCCTGGAGGGAGTGGTTTCAAAGCGTAGCTCCAGCCAGCAATTGTGTCGGCCACACTCTTCTTTTCGTTTGTTCGTTTTACTACAACCGCGAATTATTCCCGCCCCCTCCCGGCCAAGGAAATAAGTACTCCTGAATCTCTCTCTCTTTGTTTGAAGGAAGGGAAAGCCAAGCCCTACCCCGAGAAGCTTGGCATTGCCTAAGTATGTTAAGCGGATGATTGATAAAACTCACACCCTTTAAATCTATCTTCCTTCCTTCAGGCAGGGAATGCATATATCTTGGGGCGTCTCACAGCAGGGCTAAAAAGAGTATGACCTGTCTCATAGAACCACCTTTCCCCGCTATCAAGCAAGAATAGCTGGCGTATATCTCTGTGAGAGGGAAACAACCTCTCTTCGAACCTGAATGAATGAGCGTTGTAGTAGGATTAGCTGTGATACCGACCACCCACAACCTGGCTTTCAAATGCCGGGCTCTCAGCCTCCCTACCTACCTCCCTCTCTGGAGGGAAAGGAACAACTACCTTGGACGAAGTGAGGCCAACTCAGCGAGTGCCGACCGGCCCGCCCTCACGTCACGTAGCGAGGAACTACAAACAGACGTAAGTTTTGAAACAACTATGGGGTGGGCTCCAGTGTCCCAATATCTGATTGGACAGTTAGGGCAGTAAGTATACTGCGCTGCCTGCGTGCTTCCTCCGTCGTCAACGACAAAACCCAACTCGGGCGGGAAGGAAGAGAAAATAACCCACTCCAAAACTGTTGGTCATACCGCCTAGCGTTATCTCTTAGCCTTTAAGGAAACAACCGGGACCTTGCCCTTCTTTTCTCTCTGACCCTGCCAGGATTTATCTTACTAGGCCTTTACCGTAAGGCCTGGTGGCTTTGCTTTTCACATACCTGCGCTATGTCCAATTGAAGGAAGGCTTCTTTACTGCTTCTATCCCTTGCTATACGGGATATTGACAGCATATCACCACTGGCTCTATCCTATCTATCCAGCAAATAGATCTATGCAGGAATTAGTTCGTTCGATGCTTTAGATTCTTTACTGGTACGCCCATGATCCGCCCTCATGGTGCCAAGCGATATCTGACAGCATTATACGCCCTCATCGTGGGAAATGAGAAAGGAGGGGTCTACCCGAACTGGTGTCCCATCAAAGGAAAGGGGTATCGCTAGCTGGTTCGTGCGCCATGCACCTCTTATAGTTAGTCCGCCGGTTAGCCCTCGTCCTGCTATTCCATTCCGCTGGAGACCTACCTCGTCCTGCTCATGCGCTCGTCAACCTACTAAGCTTGGGGGCGGGTTAGCATCTACCGAGATAGTTCTTGCAATGGATACTACCTTGTAACGTTTCAGGCTGGGACCAGGACCTCCCGGGCTTGTTTAGCAATGGTCATACCTTGCGATAACTGCGTGTTGCGCTTAGAAGCCGGGAACCTTACCTCGGGCTCCTCATGCAATCAATAAGCAGTTGATCTAGTAGCACTTTACTAAGCAGTTGTTTAAGCAGTCGGTCCAGTTGTTTAGATATCTACAATGCAGATCCAAATCCAGATTCTGATGTTCCTGATCGAGATCGAGATTCTGATCTTAGTGAGCCAGGCCTGGCTACAGCCACAAGGGCTACACGAACTAGATCCCTCTTGAACCAATCCTGAAGTGGGCTCTTACCAACTGAAGAGAGCATCACTCGCATTGAGATACGTAAAAACCACCGGAGTGGGTGGGCTCGCCCTAGAGCCCCTGCCTGATGGGCCCTCAAGGCATTAATTGGCTGCCCTCTCTCCCAATCAGAATTCCTACTACATGCTCTCCCAATCAATAGGTCAAACCGCATACATGATCGGTTCATTCACGCTATCTCTCTCTATATCCATCCAACCCATCCGGTTAAACCTCAATCATCCCATCCCTCAATCAATGATTGTATTCACGCGGTCATATTTATTTCTGATCCGAGACTCGGCATCATATTAATAACGAGAATATATAGGCAATAGGAGAGTGCCTTTCCTGCCTGTTCCCGCCGCAGCCGTGAAAAAAAAGGTACCGCCCCGTAAAGGTGCCGTTAAGCCAGCTCTTCTGTAAGAGAGTCGCCTACCTTCGAAGTACGCACCATAACGAACGAAGTATCTCTGTAACATATTAACTAACTGTTAAGAGCGGCAGGCCCTTCAGTGAAGAAGCAAGCAGCGGAGATACTGATTGTGGACATGGATAGCCAGCCCTTTATTTGGTGTGTGAAGGAAGGAATCTATTTCTATCCTTATCAATTTCGGGTTTCTACCGCCATGGACCTTAGGCATATGAAGGATCCTGGGTTTACGGTCAGAAACACACACGCTCAGTAGTTATTTATTCCCTAGGCCACGCCTAACTCTTTGACTGTACGCCTACTCCTACCCTTAAATGAAGAAGCAACCCCACTATCCAAAGTGCCTTCCCCACTAGGGAAGGGAGATCAGCACAGTGAACGCAGGAAGCTGGGTTTATGTCAGTTCACTGGCCGGGATATAGAGATTCAGTTCAGGTCCCGCCCCCACCTGGGCCTCGACCAATCTAGTTTCAATCCATTCCCCGGAAGGAGAAGCCGACGAAGACGCCACCAAACCATTTCCGCCTTTAGGAACCCCCGGCCGAACGAGCCCAGACCCAGGGAGGATGACACCCAGGTCTCTGAGTTGGACGGACCCCCCACCTTTATGAGCCGGGGAAACCGCACCCGGGAATGAAACCGGTCTTCGCGAGAGTCGTCTGCGCACGGCTTCTCTGGGGTTTGGTAAAGACACTTTCATAATCGGCAAGTCTTTTGTTCAGTCACTCTTTCCGACTTGAGGTCCTAGCCAACACCCGCGGTATTTAAGTTGCGCCCATTGCATCTTTGTTGGCCAAAATCCGTCGGCGCTCATTGCCGACATAAATTCATCTCCACCTGTCGATATAGAGAAGGACCTCGACCTCGGTTTGGCAGAGCGGAACGAACCGTAGCTTGAGCGGCGTTTACAGTTAGATAGACTTATCGGAATCGAACCGATCAATAAAGCCTGTTTTCGCCGTCTTTTAGAAACTATTATCTCCATATCTATCCATAGGAAGTTAGGCCTTTGCCCAAAAGGCCCTGGAAGGGCGGTCAATCTCCTTTACTTTCAGGCTTCTACTAAATAGAATTACCAACTATTGAAATAGAATTACCAGCTATTTCATATACAAGTTGATGCGTTTACAAATGGAGTTGTGTCTTCTCTTTCTTGCCTCTCTAGTTACCGACATTATTATACGAGTCATTTAAGAGACGTAAAATCAGAGACTTTGGAAAGACTTTATTATGGAGTTATTTCCTCTTTATGCACTTCTAAGTTACTCATCTGGCAGGGGGGCTAGTTACCGACATGATACGAATCATAAAAGAGATCCGTCGTATATTAAGAGCCCACGCACCCAGACGTGTGTATTATCTTTTCGGAATCGAACCGAGAAATAAGACCAGGTATCGATTTGGTTATCGAAGGATTTCTCGTCGGTCGGTCTCAAATCTCTACGGAACGTATTTACTCCATTATAAACGTTGCGGTCGTTGGCAATTTCTGACAGAATAGCGTTTTCTTTTTATATGATTTATTTCGTTATATACGTTGCATTCGTTCGCAGATATCAATATCGATTTCGATAACATATTAGATATGTTGCGTTGCCTCTGTCTCTATCGATTTCTTTCGGTAACACAAAAAAAAGAGAACTTTGATCCAAAAGGAAAGTGAAGTGTAGTTTATTCTAAAAGGCAAATTCCAGAGTAGATCAATATTATTATATACTGTACGATGCTAAAGCGTAATTACGTATATAAGAAGAAGAAAGCGTAATTACATAAGACCCAACCAATATGGCCCTTATCTCCTTGGCTTTACAAAGTAAGGACCCTTGACGATTTTGATCTGACTTATTTTATCGACCGTAACTAAGGATTCCGTATTAGGAGAGACTTATTTACTCTGTCTTTCCTTTCCTTTCACGATCTCCTGCCACTGAGCTACTGAGCAGTCCCCGTAAAGAAAGCCTTCTTGGGTTGGGCAGGTCCTTCCTCTTCAAGCTGAGCAGGGGGATCATGAATGTAAAGAAAGAAAGCCTTCTCCCCCGCCATACCGAAGTATCCCCTTCCTGTAACGAACGCTCGCTGTCACGTACTAGATATAGATTTTTGCCCCTTCGTGACCAAAGGGATCTGGTCTGTTGACTTCGACCTAAGGGATATGGACTTAGATGGAGGGTTGACCCGTAACCTAAGGGATATGGACTTAGATGGGAATAGTAAGATATGGATGGATGCCCTTACCTTCCTTCCTAACGAATCATAGGCCAGGACACTGCCCTTACCTTGCCTGGGGCACTACCCTTCCCTTCCTTCCTAAGGAAGGGAGCTCCGCTCCTACTGTAGAATAGAGAGATACAAGAACGGAGCCAGAGGGGGAGGTGCGAAGCCGCTTCTCCGACGTAGGAGGAGAAGGAATTCCAACTAAATGCACTGATTGGCGGTTATGAGGTATAGGGGGCAATGCTCAATCTAGGGTTATATGTAAAAATCCTACCTAAGAAAGGAGTTCATGGTAAATCCAGCCTTAGTTTACTCACCGATATAGTTACGGTTGGCCAATCAGTCACGGATCTTCCCTATTAGGTGGTTGGAGCAAATGGAAGGAGATCTGGATGGGGTAAAAACCTATGCCGACTTTCAAGTCATTGAGATCCTAGAGGATAAGGACCCATGCCCAACACTACTAGGAATTTCTTTGGATTTTGATAACGATGCCATAAAGCAGTGGCGGATGTCCTTTGAGGGGGACGGCCATCAAGTTGTTCAATCGTTGGACCCAACGCTAGGTGAGCACTTTGTGGAGCCAGTGGAGGACGTGATGGACGAGAGTGCCTTGGATCAGCTATACAATCTGACCGTTGGGAAACGGGAGGATTACATTAACCCTACCACAGATGGTGAGTGAAGTTGGTGCAGTGTATGTTCTTTTGGAATAGACTCCGAAGCCGCATTTACCAGGAGGCAGAATGGGGAGTATGAGAACTCCACTCGATGGTGTGTGGCTCTGCAGGCATGCAGATGGATAGGCGCTGAGGTGACAACTCTACCATGGTTTGATGGAATGATGGATACTGCGAGATTTGTAGTGCAGATTGAGGAACAGGTTGCGTCGGAGCATCGGGTTGCAGTGTTGGATCTCTTGCTGGCAGAGACCCCCACAAGATGGTGCGCGGCACATAAAGAGGATTTGTGTGCTTGGGAGGACACGGTGGCAGCACTGCGGACATGATTTTGACCAAACATCAGGGTTCTACTGACTACTATCGGTTCTAGTTCCACTATAATGTTTCCATGGTTTGATGGCAGAACTGATCCGAGTGTGAAGAAGGTTCCTTTTCCTTTGCGAGAAGGCCCCGACAACATTATTCGGTGGCATTCACCAATCTGTTTAGTGAGGTTAGGTTAGGTGAGCTAGCAACACCTCGTTACAGGGACAGAGGAAGGAGGGAAGGGAGAGACACTCCTATTACGGAACCCAATGCCTGAATTACCTACTTACTTAGGGGCAGATGGGGCAGAGACTTATTGTAGACGTTAATACGATAGGACAGTTAGGACCAGCTACAACACCTTCAATCTATTGTTCGTCAAACAATGCCTTCATTACGGTTCCTTAGGGGCTGCTACTTATTCAACTTCTAGATCTTTACCTGGTTCAAGGTAAGCTAGTGAAACAATTGCTTAACCAATGGCTGAATCTGGACCTAGTACTGAGTGAAGGGAAACTAGCACTGGGTCTCAATCTGGAACTAGAACTCCAACTAGGTCTTTGTATTGATCTAAATATGGTAAGTAGAATAAATAGTCTAATCAACAGGCTCTACCCTAGCCTATGCTACTACCATCTATGCTCTATGTAACCTATTCTTCTTATGCGCTACTGGATCTGGATCTAGGGATGATGGATCAATAAGAAAATAAACAACATCAACTAGAACTGCATAAACTACTACTAATATTGGTGTTGATCATACTAGTGCTTAAGCTACTGCATAACCAACTGCTAGTCTGACTTCAATGGATGGATATTATATATATATATAATGCTATCTTTACTACCTATGGATCTACTACTATAGTGACCTCTACTTATCTTGCTGGTCCATCAATGGCCTATGCCTCTGTTGCTACTATAGGATATGAAACAACTATAACTGCTACTGGACCTGTAGGATCTGGAATTGGATATGGGTATGTTACTATTGCTTATGCTGTGAGCTATGGATCTATCTTTGCTATTAATGCTCTAGTTATTACTTTTACCTCTATATATATATAATGCGGGTGGTGCTATTATTGCTTCTAGTTCTCGATATGGAAGGTCTAAGTGGAGATTTTATCTACACCGAGGCTATAATAAAGATGTTGGCTCTGAGGAGGCACCAATTGCAGGAGAGGCCACATCTAAGGTAGCACCAGTTTAAGCAGTTTACCACCCAGCAGACTCCGCATCCGAGCAAGGAGCACTAGGAGCAGGATAGGCAAAGAACACAGCAACAAGGGCAAAGGTAGGTGCCAGTCCTTCGTCTTTAAGTGTACCAGCTTTACCGCCACCGGCAGCATAGGCGCTTGATCCTGAACCAGCAGTAGATCCAGCAGTTTATTTGGAACCACTAGCACCCTTTCCTGTTCCAGGCGCAAATTGATATCCATATGAAGATGTAAAGCCAGTTCGAGTTTCTATTGAAGTTGATATGTCACCATCATAGCCAGCATCTCCGCTAGTCCCAGCTTCCTTGCCACCACCCTGACCAGTAGCAGCAACGTCAATGGGAGCAGTATCCGAGCAAGCAGCAGCTAAGATAGCAGCAAAGGCAGAGGCAGCTGCAAATGAACCGGTTTCATACCCAGTGGAAGCAACAGAAGGGAAGGCAATTGATCGCCCAGCACCAGAGGCAGAGGTGGAAGCAAAGGTTGCAGAGGCGTAGGCGTGGGCTTCTTCCTCGTCAACAGACGCCAAGTAAGTTTACCCCGCATTTGAGCCAGCCCCCCGTTGATACAATTGATCTTGTTTACCTTGCAGAGGAAGAGGCAGTGGTTTCATCCGTTTACCAGTGAAAGCACCACCAATTGAAAAGCCACCGCCATCTTGTCCGGAATCCCTTCCTGTGAGAGAACCAGCAACAGAGCAAGAAGTAGAGGCAGCATACGCAAAGACAGATCGAGAGCCTGTAGCATCCCTTCCAGCTTCAGAGCCATTGCATTTGATAGAGTTGACTCAGCAGCATCAGGACCAAGTGAAGTTGATCCACCCACAGTGAAGGCATAGGCAGGGCAGTAAGTAAGGGTAGCTAGAATGAGATGGTGACCCACCTTACTCACGATTCGAAGGTTCCCACTCTCACATGGGCGCATGGCTGTTCTTTCTTTCTTGCTTGTTGTTGCCAGCCTGCCCCGGTGAGTCCCGATCGAAGCGTGGACAAGCCGTACTAAGTACTAATGGGGACACTGTTACATCGGTGCTGCTGGCTCTTGCTTTGCTCTTGCCCCACGTTTACTTGCTGGTGTATCGAGCTAGCTTGCCTGACGAGCTGTACCTAACGGGGCCCTATCACTAATGGTTCGAGCTCGGAATGGATCATTGGGGAACTAGCTTCCTAAGCAAAGGGGGTTCACGTCACTGGCCCGAATAGCCCTACTGTTTACGCTCCTATTTGGGTCCTTTCATTGGCTCGATTGGGGTACCGCCTTCGAGTGATCAGCAATTGACTAGTCCCGTTCCTCTAACTCCTTGGATGCCACGGGCCAGGGAACCTGCTATTAGGGACTTTGATCGGACCGCCCCTTGTCATTCCTCGATCTAACTCAGTGGCTAGCTGGATCCGCCCACGTGTGCTTCTTGCTCGGAAGGCAGCTTTACTCAGGGGGGAGGGCTACTTGCTGGAATGGCTTTCTCGCTTGTCTGCTTGCTGATGCGAGGGCTACCTCTTCACATTCCTTGGTTCGAGTACCTTACTGCCCCACGTTTACTTGCTGGCTCGTAGTATCGTATATTCGATCGAGTGGATCTGTCTGCGAATAAGCTTCAGCGGTACCAGTATAGAGCGAACGTAGTGTATAAGTACTCACTGGTACTCTCAGGTACTATAAGTTATAAGGACTAAGCAGTCCTCTCAAGTACTAGAACTCGAACGCATGTGGATAGGGCTGTAAGCACTCGACCGTAAGGGAGAGGAGCTAACGAAGGGAGGCCCACTAGACCAAAGGGATAGGGGTGGTTAACTGTTATTAAGGTAGCTGGAACCGGCTTCCTCTTATTTATATGCTACCTCTCCGGGACGATATCACAGGGCAGGCCACGAGACGGTAGGCGTCTCACTTAGTCAGGGGCTACTTGCTGGAATGCTTGCTCGTATATTCGTTTGATGAGAGGTGCTTGCTCCACTGCTCGATTGATTGCTCGCTCGACTTTCTCGCTCGAAAGGCTGGCTCGATTGTTCGTTAGCACTGGGTGGGCCAACCAAAAGGCATCTTCTCCTTTATAGCCGTGAGACCCGGACGAATGTACTCTTGCTTAATAAGAGCTCTCGCGCGGGCAGTGCTATTCTACTCTCTGTATCGTTGTTCCTCCAGCGATTACGCTACCTACGGGGACAGAGTACGGATGGTTAGCTCATTAGTAGGGGCGAGGGCTACTTGCTCTAAAGGCAGGCTTCTAATGCGTTAGCACCTGGTAGGCCGACCAAAGGAATCGTTCAAGTTCATAGTCACAGTGACTTACACCCGTACGAATCTCGTATACTTGCTCTAAGTAAGCAGCTTTAGCACCCAGGCTTGTGCCCTTGAATCGAAAGCTTACTCGGTTATTCGTTGTTCCTTCTCCGATTTTCTCCAGGCTACCTTCGGGAACAGACACGGATGGCTCAGGGACAGACAAGCATACACGTGCTATTCATAAAGAGGCAGCTATTGAGCGGGCTACACGTGATCTAAGAAAGAGCTATTGTTCGGGCGGGAGCCACCCCCTCCTTGTCGGAGAGCATGAGTTGGTTATTCCTCAAACTACTGGGCTAGCTTTCGCCCACTGCTTTGGTGTTGATCGCTAGTAGGATCCTGGTAGCCTCTAAGGTCGGTAAGCTTGTCGTCGGAGAGCACCTTAAACTCCTTTGAGGGCTGCCTTTGCGTTATGCCTTTGTCGAAGGAAGAAGCCGCACCGCCACCGTTCACTTGATGGGTTGGGAGGCGGGGTATCGTTGAATTCTCTTGCTGGCGAGTAGCTCCCACGCTAACTGAGAAGGCTGAGCTATAGCTTTTGTTGCTGAAGGCGTCTCCCGCTCGTTCACTGGCTCTATCGTTCATGCTTGCTGCAGGCTACCCACGTTCACATGCTCGTATCGTTGATGCTTACTGATTGCTCCGCTGCCAACCACTTCACGATTGCTGCGAAGCAACCCACTTCACTCTAACTACTGGCGAAGGACCCACCTTAACATGCTGGCTGGGGAGTATCTTTTGATGAGGTTCGCTCTCTTGCTTCTTACTTAATAGCCCTAATGGGTTATACGTGGATGTTATTGAAACTCCCTCGGAATTAGGAATATGGCTAACGGCTTACTCTTATACAAGGGGGGAAACTAGCCCCATAGCCCGTATGGGTTCCGTCCTGAATAGCAACAAGAAGGCTGGACTGCTAACTCGGAAATGGGTTACTGCGCCCGAAGATCCCCTGTGTCGGCGTAGCTTATTCCCTTGATCGACCTAGCACTTGTTCCTAGAACTCCTTGCTCGCGTGACTCCTGACTCCCTTAGCGGTGCCTTTGCACGGGTGCCAACCCTTGTGAAGCACACTGGAGGCATTGTTCTCCGATCGATCGACTGCACGTGCTAAAGAGCTATTCAGTCGCTCGCATCCTTTGAAGAAGAAGCTAGCAAGCACAGCACCTGTAAAGTAGCAGTGATAGGCATCACTGATCTGTGTACGGCGGCAGCACGTGAGTTGATTGTTGACTTGATTGATGTGGCATAAGCCGAAGGAGAATCGTACTCGTCACCGGGGGGTCTTCCTCCTAAGATGTAACGCGGCGAAGGCAGTTAAGACATTCACGAGTCTCATGGATCATTACCTGGCATCTCCCTTGGTTCGAGTCCCTTTCGTTCGGCCTATCACTAATAGCTTAGTTAGAGCTGACACTGGCTGATTCAAGTACCTCTTAACTG
>Ga0228600_1000121_pt1 | contig 11608 bp, 6 predicted proteins | sample CRU5metagenome_FD_182730 | JGI IMG/M metagenome (GOLD analysis project Ga0228600, IMG submission 182730) | Spruce roots microbial communities from Bohemian Forest, Czech Republic - CRU5 | ecosystem: Host-associated > Plants > Roots > Unclassified | place: Czech Republic: South Bohemian Region... | reverse complement strand
ACAGCTATTCCTCTCTTATCAGGACCAGATCACTCCGACTTCGTCCCTTACCTTTCTGACTGCCTTCACCCAACAACAACCTATGGAGTGCTGCCCATTGCTGAAGCCAGGAAATACTAAAAATAGGGGACGTCATCTATATACCTTATATAGACCCACCTGCAATAACTAGACTAGGACTATACCGGCTTTATTTAATTGCTTCATGGCTACTGCACTATACCTTATATTATCGGGTTATCGGGATTAGACCGGCTAACCTAACCTTTTATTATTGCCTGAGATAAACCTAGGGGAGCGTGGAGTGAGTGGAGGGATGATCACAACCTAGTCTTTAGACCTTAAACAAACGTAGAGGAGGATGACATGCTATGAAACCCTTGGCTTGGCTTGCTTGGCTTGGTTTACCATTGAAAGCGCTTTACCTGCACGAACTTGTAAAGGAGATCTGGAGCCCTCTCCTCTACTTAGGTTACGAGGGAGAGGAATATCCTTACTTGTTAGGGAAGATAAGAAGGTGAGAAAGGGACCAATAAGAAAGGGTTGTTAGAATGCCCACTAAGACTAAGAAGGATGGCTTTACCTTAGGGAAGGGAGGCTCGTGAGAGGCAGGCTCCTCTGAGCGTTATTACATATATAATAATAGCATGCATTCTTATTATAAAACCGAATCTAGTGATATGACGACGTATCTAATTAATGATCGGAATAACAGTGGTGGGATTGAAAGCATACAGCTATTCTATCCCAGATGGTGGGGCTTCTTTCAGAGAGGAGAAATGGATCGATGCATAGGTTTGAAAAGGCGGGCTTCCTTCTTTCTCGATTCCTTGGCTTGATGCATAGGTTTGAAAAGATGGAAATATGCTTAAATTGCGGTTGAGTAAGTCCACAAACCACTCTGCTTACAAATCATTGAGCTCATCCTCAAATTTCCCTATATAGCTCTGCTCCACTCTTAGCACAGAGGCGTATTGTTTGTCACCCTTGTATCTATGATAATCCTCTTTTGCTTCACAAGGAGAGGGAAGCCCCATCTTGATGACTCTCACAAAATAGAACCGAAAGGTGGAGTAGGCTTGGAATAATTCATTGCACTTGTCTGCTAATGCAATTAGTAATTCCTTTTGGTTCTGCACTTGGTGGATATTCATGAACGTCTCAGTGCAGTCATTGACATATATTTTCATGAGGTGGCCTTCTGGAAGATTTAGGATAGCTTAAATAATGTGCTCATCCTCCCCGACTTTGCCTCAATATCTTCCCATAACTGGTCCTGGCCTTCAGTCTGTCTTTTCAGGTCTTAGGCTAAATGGCTAGAGACTCCTATGCTATTAAGGGATGGAATGGAATGAGCAGGGATGGAATGGAATGATTGGAAGGATAACACTACCACTAACAAGGGATTGAGATACAGTCTACTACCAGTGATAGAACATATAGCTCTGTACACGATAGATCTAACTTCTAGCAAGGGATTGAATGACTTATACTCACAGGGATAGCAATCAATCACATCTATGCTCTGTACACTTGCAGTGGAACATCTAGCTAGTAACTGCAGGTTAGGGGAGGGGAAACAGTAACCAACTTCCCCTCCTAACTCTTCGACCATGAGATTCCGCCATCCATCCCCACCTCTATCGGGTGCTTTTTTGTCTATGACAAGTGGTGAAGGATCTGATTGGACTACCTCCGTTGCTGTAGTCCTTTTGTCAACGACCATCTCGTTGTCTTCGTTGACTGAAGTAGTCTCGTTCACTTGAGGTGAACTTATTTCTATTCCTTCGTTCACTTGGTTTGCTGCATTACACAAGGTGTTAGTCTTCGGGATTATGCATTTAAACAAGCATAAAAAAGAAGTCCTTACCATCTAATTGGACTCTGTGCGTTCAGAGTCTGCTTGTTCATTTTCCTCCCTCCCGTAATGTTTCAGGCTGGTAAGCATCTACTCGTATATTGGGCTGGTCATCATACCGACTAAGAGCTGAGCATCCCTACATATTGACTGATTAGACTGAGGTGGTAATCCTATTAACTATGGGCTGGTAAGCATTCCTCCCGAGCTAGCTGGTTGTTGGGCTGGTAAACCTCCTACTGCTACTTCCTGGAACTGAGACTTTCACTGGGACTAACCTACAAGCAAGTGACCTAACCCAAGCAATAGCTAACCTAATATAGGTTTTAAACCCTTCTAGCACTTATCGGAAACTCATTGAACCAATCAAACTAACCATCCAAGCAATATAACCATCCAAGCAAGTAGTTCAGGCTAGTTATGATTAGCAAGTTACTGAACCATACCTACAGTCTAATAGTAAGAGCACCTCTACTCACTGATTCTACTGACTAACCCTACCTACAAGCGAGTGACCTAAACCTGCCAAGCCATACATCCAAGCAAGTTCCCCCCATACCAAACATCCAAGCAATAGTTCAGTGATTATAAGCAAGTTACCTATACCTACAAGCGAGTGACCTAACCTACAAGCTAAGCTAGTTACCCAAGCCAGTAGAAGTAGTTCAGGCAGGTAAGGTATAAGCAGTTACCCATACTTCGTAATACCTCCAAGCAATAGTTCAGGCAGGTTGAAGCTGTTACCGAACCATACCCATCCAAGCAAACCTACCAAACAAACAACTAGGTAAAGCTAATAACAACTAGGTAAAGCTAATCCTGCCCACCTAACTAACAACTAGGTAAAGGTAGTTCTTAGGGAAGGAAGATAGGCTATAGGTGAATCAATATATAAGGCAGTAATTCCCACTTTGCTATAAGGTATCTATTTCCAGGGATAAGAACTACTTGGCTACTAAGTAGGAGAAGTTCCACGTGAAATCTATCACGGGATAATATCCCTTAACAATCTAGGGTTCGCTGGCCCCCAATTCTATATAAGGCGATTGAATAGATAGAGTAGTAGCCGCAATCTTTCTATTTTCAGTCTGTCTGGAGATGAGATACATATAAACCTGCATGCAACGGAATCAGTTTCTTTCTAGCGATGAAACAACGATCGATGCGGTGACGGCCTCCCCTACACCAATCTGAGATGCGGACAGGGGATGGATGAGAATGAAAGAGAAACAGAAGAAATAACATTGATTGGTTGAGTGGAGCGGCAGTGAGGCGCTAGCTTTCCCTCGCTTGACCACCTGCCTGGAGATCGACCACCTTCCTCTAAATACGTGACGTCTTACTTCCGGCTCTATCCGGGCAATCAGATAGGCAGACCGATAGGGAGAGATGGATCAGGAGGTCGAAAGGAGATCTTAAGACAGGGGGATACCCGTAATAAGATGGTTCCTTGTAATCAGAGAGCGGGAGCCAACCCCTTCATGCATGTATGTTTGGGATGTTCGGGTGGTCCCTTCCACCTTAGGCATTGATGAACACCGGGGCCCAGGACCGGTCCAATCTTCTAACAATTCTCCTCGCGCTGGGCATCTGCTTCCCATTCGTCGTGCCATGCTTGAATGAGCTTTTAAGTGGTTGGGTTTTATAGGTATTTGTCGATTAATATGAACATTCAGGTATTACCGGGGAGGGCGGGGAAGAATATATATATAGTCATAGGAGGGAGAAGCAGCCTCCGTAGAGCAAGCGAACAAGCAGCAGACGAAGGGGGTGATATCTGGACATGCGAAGCCTACTGACTGTATGTAGGTTGCATAATTACATATATAATAGCAGCCACTTATTTCCTCGGCTGCTAAAGCATAATTACATATATAATTCATGACTGGAAGAAATGCAAAACGAAATAAAGTCAATTCCTCTCCCGTTGGTCGAGCTTGCTTGCGCATCCTCTCCCTCACCCATATGATGAGTGAGCGTTAACACCCTCACCCATGAATGGATGAGCGACTTCGTACCTTTGGTCGAGCCTGCTTGCGCATCCTCTCCCTCACCCATATGATGAGTGAGCGTTAACACCCTTTGGTCGAGCCTGCTTGCGCTTCCTCATCCTCCCTATGGTCAGATGAGAGAGAAATCCCTTGCCCGATGCGGGCAAGCAATAAATTCCTCTCCGGAGCCGCTCATATATCTTCCCGAGAGAGATACGGCGACTACGGGGCCGGACCCTATTCCAGATTCGTCGGTAGGGGGGGGCTGCTCCGGGAAGATCTTAAGGCATTGATATTAATAATCCCCCTATGGATCATCCCCCCTATTTACCTGGATCTGAATAAGCCCCCTATTGACGGGGGCTCGCCGCCATCCGCGGGGCTAAAAATAGTTGACTCGAGGAGAATCTCCCATTCCGGGCAAGCGGAACGGAATGAAGCAGCTTTGCTCAGAAGCGTTGAGCAACTCATGGCCGGGGGTAAAAAAGTAACCCCCGAGGAGCGCGAATTCGTTACGCAAGCTCTCATGAGCTTGTCTAACTCTTCTGATCCCGCAATACTAATAGGATAGGAAAATATTTCTATATTACATAAAGGCCGTTTTCTTGAACTTACCTATTGATCGCTAACTCCCATGCTTTTGTCCATTTTCGCCATTATTGCTAGCTATGAAATAAAAAGGAGCGAAAGCCGCTTGTCCGCATCGGGCAAGGAGCGAGCAAAGACAAGTCTTTCGATCTATCTCGCTCGGGAGCAAGAAGTACAGGAAGGAGATGAAATAAAAGTCTTTATTACGCCAAACAGCCCACTTGAGCAATCTGCCATTATCCCATTGATTCCTATGAATATAGGAAACTTGTATTTCCCATCCACAAATCCATCTTTGTCCATGCCGCTAACTATCAGTTCAGTCTTGCTCTTGGTTCATTTTGTTACTAAGAACGGAGGGGGAAACTCAGTACCAAATGCTCGGCAATCCTCGGTAGAGCTTATTCATGATTTCGTGCCGAACCTGGTGAACGAACAAATAGGTGGTCTTTCCGGAAATGTTAAGCAAAAGTCTTCCCCTCGCATCTCGGTCACTCTTACTTCTTCGTCATTTCGTAATCCCCAGGGTATGATACCATATAGCTCCACAGTTACAAGTCATTCTATCATTACTTCGGGTCTCCCATTTTCGATTTCTATTGGAATTACTATAGTGGGATCTCAAATAAATGGGCTTCATTTTTCCAGCATATCATCACCCGCAGGAGTACCACTGCCGTTAGCACCTTTCTCAGTACTCCTTGAGCTAATCCCTCATTGTTTCCGCGCATCAAGCTTAGGAATACGTTTATCCGCTAATATGATGGCTGGTCATAGTTCAGTAAAGATCCCAAGTGGGTTCGCTCGGACTATGCCATGTATGAATAATATTATGTATTCCATAGGAGATCCGGGTCCTCTACCAATAGTTTTTGCACCGACCGGTTCGGAATTAGGTGTTGCTATATCACAAGCTCATGTTTCTACAATCTCAATTTGTATTTACCCGAATGATGCTACAAATCCTCATCAAAGGTTCTGAAAGGACCTTGCCCGATGCGGACAAGCGGCTTTCGCTCCTCTCCCCTATGGTCGAGCGTTAAAACCCTTCTTTTTCGCTCTGCTCAGGTAAGGCCAAGGAAATAAGTACTTTTTATAATTGAGCAAAAGCGAGGTTTCTGCAGGGTGCGCCTGCTCCTTCTTTCCCCCGCCCGAGACGGGATCAAATCAAATGGTAGGTAGATCGATCGGCCAGGAAACCTTTCTTTAGTTCTTCGAATCCGCATCCCCGGCATTATCGGTGAGAAGAGGGATCTTCATAATTACTGTGTAGTACGGAACATTAGCTGCTTATAGCAGCCACCATTGATCGTCCAGCCAGGTATACAACCTCTCGCCTGAGCGTCAAGTACTTACGGTGAAATAATAATGTCCCTTGCTGTCCGTCCACCCTCCCCCTTACTTAGAATAAGTAATGGCATTTCAAGTCTCTAATTCATTGTATCGAAAGCGGAATTAGATGAGGGATACGAAAAGGGCAAACGAAACGAATAGGTAGGTAGGGGACGAGACAAAAAGCTGGCGATAGGGGAGGAAATAAATAGGGAACAGATAAGGCGCAAACACTTCTTGTCTTGATGGGCCATCAATGAAAGAGAAATCCATCCATATAGCAGAAGGGGGGGCTGGCTGTGTGGCGTATTATTTCTGTCAATCAATCAGTTTGAACGCCAAGGAGATAAGGGCGGCTTGTCCATCAAGTGGTAAAGTGATGAACGGTAATTACCGGGGAGGCAGGCCCTTTCAGAAAGAAAGGCCCAAAGAAATAAGGAAAAAGGCCTGCCCTTCTTGGTTGGCCAAGTAAACCCCTATCAATTCCATTCTATTAAGAAATAATAAGGTCCTGAAAGGGTTAAAAATAGAAGGGAAGGTTCTGATATTACCTGAGCTAGAAGGTAAGTAAGGGGATAGCCAGCGCTTGAATGAGATCCCTATCATGCCGTGACTATAGAAAGGACGCAATAACCCACCCTATGTCCATCCTATATAGGTCTTCCCGCTTCCCTGTCATTAGGGATCATCTTTCTCCATATCACATAGCTGAGCGAGCTTATTCCATATCCATCTCTGCTGAAATCCAATCGATCTTTCATGATCATCAAGGTGATTGTATATGATGGTTCGTTCCCCAGGACAGCATTCAGAAAACACCTACCTAAAGAAAGAGATATCATTTCATAACAGCGAAAAGCCAAAATTTGCTATTATTCTCCATAGTGAAATATTAACTCAACGGAGCCGGTTGTTCGCTTGATCAATCATTTGAACTGACCTGTGGGAAGCGGTTTCGAAGGGAGATGAAAGAAAGCCTCTTCTATGGTGGGTGAAAAAGAGAAATGTAACCCGGCCAAAGCGTGAGTCGTAACGGTGGGAATAACATGTACATCTATAGTGTGGTGGTCCTACCCCTATAGATCTACTACGACCGGAATTCAAAGATCAATTAGCTGATGAGATAGTGACTTATGGTGTGGTGGAAGAAGTCCTTCTTTTCTTGAATAGTCAAATATAGATAATGATAATGGAATGCCGCCGCTGATGGGACTCGGGCGAGGGTCGAACTACACTAAGCTTTCATGAAGGAGCTCAGGCCCAGTGTGATCCGAAAAGACCAGCTATGCCCCCACAGCAGCTCCTCTCTCTGTGCCTAAAGGATTCGCCTTCCTTCAATATCCCGCCAAGATTGTTTCAGTCACTTTGAAAAACTAACCAGAGAAAAGAAACTTGTCCGTCCGAAGGGAGATAGGGGGAGATATGGATACAGCCAACCGTCCGAAGGAGGGCGACTATCTCAATTCCAGGGAGATGCGATGGTTCCTTAGATAAATCCTGCTCGTGCTAGCTACTTTAACCCGTTCATGAAGAGAGGAAATAAGTGAAAGCCGAGTCAATGTAACGGGAATAACGTGCGTGAAAGTCTCTAGTTTTTTTGCTAACGAAGGGGACGCTCACTTCAATCCCGTTCGCTAAGTCTTGAAAGTTCGCCTTAAAAGGATAGTAGGAGATCGCCCACTGAGCTACTCTCAGGAACTACACTCACTACTACTACTACTACTATACCAATAGTCACTCCTGAAAACAGACAGTAGGAGAGCGTGCAGAAACTTTACGAAGGAAGAGAGAAAGAGATTTTTTGAGTATGATTTAGCCCCCATAAAACTACTCTTTCGCTTTCGAATGCATTTCAGGTTATCCCTAGACCTCTCTCCTGAGTGAGAAATATTTCCCCCTTCCCCCTTATATTCGACCGCCGCTTTGCCTAGCCTCACGATTGAGGGAAATATAGGGCCGTATTACCAAGCAGATATAGCTAAGGGAGGGGAATAAATAGAGAGTCCAACCCGGCAAAGGAAGGTAGGTCTCACCCAGTCTTGAAGTAGGAATGTACTGAGAAGATAATGAATGACGTAACAAAGTTAGGAGAGGTCGTTATCTCGCTCGTCTATCAACAATTATTTCCTTATAGATGTAATTATATAATTCATTCCATACACAAAGTATTTCACGTCAAGTTACAGTATTAAAAAGCTTTCATTGAGAAACTATCTCTTTCTTTCTCTATCTTTGTATACAGAAAAGAAGGTAAAGCATTTTCCATGTGCATGCTGGGGGGGCATGGAATAATAGTAATTACCTAGATAATTATATCTCTCTTTCATATCCCCAGATGATACGAAAAAGAAGGTTTGGTAAAGTCACTTACTTTAGAATCTTATTTAGAGGGAGAAATGACTCGTATCATTTCGTTTATGCCATAGATTACGTCACAAGGTTAGGTGGGCTAAAATAGTAGTATAATATAGATATATCTTCGGGTTCGCTAACTCAAGAGAAAGAAAGAGAGAATAAATCAAAGCGTAATTACATAGAGTTCTATTAGTTATACTTAGCTACCGAATCTCACTCGCTCCAGAGATTAATTAAAGGGTATAAGAAACGACCTAATTTCACTTTGACAAATATGGAGGACGTTACAATGATGTCATTAGCTAAGTCTAAATAAGAGAAAGATATTATTCACGGTTGACTTCGTTCTTGATTGAAGGGCTTAGCCCTTCGTTCCAGTAAGGCATGCATGCTTTGAAAGGCCCTATCAGGTAGGTAGGGGTCAATACTTCCAGTCAGGCCTTGATCCTTTCATTTAAGTAAGGTGAAGAAGGTCAATCCGCTAATTATATAGGCGTCTTATCCTTATAATTGGACAATTACTTATTTATTTATCTAATACTTAGAATTCAGAAATCACTTGGTAATTATTTGCTAAATCTCAAGATGAGAAAATAACGTAAATAATAGAAGAAGTTCTATTTCCCTCCAGTCATTAGTAAATTAACGTCTTAGAACAAACTGGCTCCTGTAATTTAGTAACTAGACGTCTGGGAGCAAGCGATTCGTGTTTTTGAGCGTTTGCGGAGCAAGCTAATTGTTTCATTCAATGTTTCTTAAACGAATGTTCTTTATTAGCCATTGTTTAGTGTAACGCCTTGTCAATTGGTCGCTGTCCCTCCCGCCGTTTGGATTTTATCCATCAACTCATGGTCGGGTCCTCCGGATTCTATGGATCATTTCGCCCGGCCCTACAGCGATTCTTCCGGCAGTCATTTCCCTTCAAGAAGTTGATTCGTTTGAAGGGGCAAGCAAGATAGACGCGCTTTGGATAAATGGTCCAGTTAGAGTTTCCAACAGTCAGTTAGAAGATCACCTTCGCACTCCTTTTGTTTTGTAAGTCCCTTCCCCATGCACTGGTGGGACTCACTCTGTGAGCAAAACTTCGGAGTGATTCTGGATCTCTCTTATGAGACCCACTTGGCCCTAAAGGAGGCTTTCTTGTTGGGAACTAGGAAGACCAGTACACGAGACAACCTTGCGCCAGGGTCAAGACCAGACTGTGCAGGCAGGAGTACACCAAAGCCTTCCATTACTTACCGCTATATGATGCCGCAAGATTGAGGGTTCGGCAGAATAAATCAGAGCAAGAGCAAAGATCGGGTCCTCTCTATCAGAGCAAAGGGCAGAGCAAGGATAACCAACCTCAAGACAACCAGTCAAAGCCGCCTAGGGGGGGGACTAATGGACACGCCAGCCCACAACAATGACGAATGTCGTGCTGTCGTTGTTGGCGCCTTGGACTCCTCCCTCCGATTCCGCCGCCACCCCCAGAAATAGGGGAGGATCATCGCTTACGCCACCGCCCGGTTGTTTATATAAGGAGGCTTGCCTGGCTTTCTTTATTGGCCGGAGGTCCTATTCCTCATTCCTTCTGAAAGAAAGTAAAGAATACTCCCCTCTTGTTCTTTCCCGCTATTGAACCCGCCCCTCCTTACTTATTGGTTCTACCCCTATAGATAGCCTTCCTCTTATAGGTTCTGTGCCCATACTTTGAGATAGAGGGTCGTAAGAATAATTAGGTTGAGCCCCAACTCCCCTGACAAAGGAGGGTGAGGAAGGACGACTGCTATAGATAGATTGCCTCCTGCTATAGATAGATTGCCTCCTGTACTGAGACAAATAAAGGTAGTAATGAAAGGTCATGTGCAAAGGTAAGGACTAAAGACTCGACTCCGACTTCTCCTTATTCTCCGATCTGGTCGTATTAATAAGTCGTATGAGCCCGTATAAGTCGTATTAATAATGAGCCCGTACCCGTAGTCGTGGTAGTCGTGTCGTGGTAGTCATGGTAGTCATCCCAATAAGTATCCTTCCCAGTTGTCTCCATAGAAGAAGTAATTAAATAGATAGATAATGATGCCAGTAATGCCGGTAATTATATGGATACGCCCAGATAGATATATATTACTAACGATAGATAACGGATTACTAACGATAGATAACACCTGACCTAACGACCTGACCTAGCGAATAGATTACTAACGATACGACCTTATCAGTATTTGTTCTCCTTTACTCCCTATCAGTATCAGTATTTGTTCTTGCAGTAGTACGAGGAATGTGCAGTGGTACGAGGAATGTGCAGTGGTACGAGGAAGGAGAAACCCGAACACCCACCGAGAAGATAAGGACTTAACACCCGAACACCCGAGACACCCACCCGAATTCAAGGTAGTTTTCCTCTGAAACACACTCTCCAAACGACTTCAATCTCTACACTAACACTAACACTAAGACTCACACTAAGCACTCTGAAACACACTCTCCGAGAGTTACCCGCCTCATGAACAGCTAATGGTGGGTGCCAGGAAAGGTATGCCGGGGAAAGGTATGCCCAGGAAAGAGTGGTTATCTTTTCCTCTCTTTTCTTATCTTTACACCAGCTGAGCGGTCTTCGCCTCGTGCAGTATAGCTTACATTTGCGACTACTCTTGCTACTGTTATTGCTACTACTAATGATATTATAAGGACAAGGACATAGAAGGATATTCTCTCGACCGTCAACCTTCGCCATGAATCTTGGGGGAGCATAAGCTCTTACTTTATTTCTTTATAGAGGATGCGCAAGCAAGCTCGACCAACGGGAGAGGACAAGCCTTCCTAAAGGGGGACAACCCTAGGTAAGCTAGCTCAGACTTTCTTTCTTTATGGAAAGTAGGACACCCCGAGGAAGCGTAAGCTCACTCGACCATAGGTGTTAACGCTCACTCATCATATGGGTGAGGAAGAGGATCACATCTCTGCCTCGTATTCGTCTTCGAGTCAGCCTAGACTTCGATCGTATTTGTCTTCGAGTCAGCCTAGACTTCGACGGAGGTCTTACTTGACATAAGGTAAAGGAGATATTCTGAAATAGCGTAATTACATATATAAGAGCGAATCTATCGCCAACCAATTCGTCTTCTCTCTTTTCCCTATCAAATACCTAGAAGCTAAGAGATGTCATCGAAGCTTATCGAGTTATCCAAGCTTATCGAGTTAGCTTCCTCTAAGAAACCATCGCAGTTGGCCATCGCAGTTGTCAGAACAGAAAAGCTCAAATCTACTTGGTCAAAGCATCGCAGTTGGCCATCGCAGTTGTCTGCGCAGAAAAGCCAATTTCCCTTAACAAAAACCATCGCAGTTGGACCATCGCTGTTAGCCATCGCAGTTGTATGAACAGAAAAGCCAATTACCCTTAACCAAAACCATCGCAGTAGGACCCTCGCAGTTGTATGAACAGAAAAGCTCAAATCTACTCGGTAAAAGCATCGCAGTTGGACTATCGCTGTTGGCCATCGCA
>Ga0228600_1000120_pt1 | contig 11642 bp, 3 predicted proteins | sample CRU5metagenome_FD_182730 | JGI IMG/M metagenome (GOLD analysis project Ga0228600, IMG submission 182730) | Spruce roots microbial communities from Bohemian Forest, Czech Republic - CRU5 | ecosystem: Host-associated > Plants > Roots > Unclassified | place: Czech Republic: South Bohemian Region... | reverse complement strand
ACGTTAAGTGACTCGACCATAAGGGTGTTAACGCTCACTCATCATATGGGTGAGGGAGAGGAACGTAGTCGCTCGATTCCTTATTTTGGGAGAGGGGAAGAAAAGAGATGTACGGTAAGAAACATCTATGGAGTTGTGTCTGTCTTTGCTAAAGCGTAATTACGTATTATAAGAAAGAAAGCGTAATTACATATATAATTCATGACCGGAAGAACAAAGAAGAACAAAAGAAAGATTTTCTTATTGGTTGGCCTAAGAAACACGAACCAAGGTAGGAACTGTCTTGGTTGGATGGTGGGTAAGAAAGAGGGGGGAGGATGGTGGGTAAGAAAGAGGGGGAGGCTGCTGGGCTGGTAAGATAGATAAAAACTTTCCATGGGCGGGCCTGACTGGGCTTTACGCTGGGAGACAGAGATTGTAGGCAGCTGAATGACATACATATTTTTGTACTGGTACTGAACTAACCACTTTCATTCAAGGTAAGCAGTCATAAGCGGCGTAAGAATGTAAGGACCAATCGCACCTACCCTCCTTTGTAGGCGTAAGGCAAGGATCAATTGCACCTTCTTTTATAAGCGTAAGGTCAGGATCAGTTGCACCTGCCTATGAAGGGCCTTATTGTTAGGTCACCTTAAGCCTTATTCAGATTAGGGCCATTACTGCATACATAGTTGCTCATTGGTAGTTGTTCGTGATAAGACAGCTTCGGGTCAGGTAAATAGGTAGGTTGAGGACCATTACCGCAGACATATTTTCTTATTGGTTGGCCTAAGAAACATGTTCTTCCGGTAGGCACTTCAACGTTAGGAAGCTTGAAAGCCAAGTAGGGCGACGTCAGGAAGGAGGGCGAGACCAGAGGTAGGGCGCGGGACAGACATACTTTCTTTCTTAATTGGAAAAAAGATGTGTATCAAGGAACGAGCGCTACACACCAGGAAAGGAAAAGAAGGAACGAGGATCCTACCTACAAGGGGCGATATTGCTTGTGAATGAGTGCTACCGACTCCAACCAACTTCCTACCGAACCTCTACAACAGGACTGGACGAAAACTAGTAGAATCAAACTGGACGGAAATAATGGGGCCGGGAACACTAGACGACAACTAGAACTGGACGGGAATTCTTAATGGGATCGGGAACTTGGACTGGGCGAGCATAATGGACGGGAATTCTTAATGGGCCAATAACTCGGCGAAGAATTAGGGGACGAATAACTACGCATACCACCGACGAAGAATAAGGAGATGAGCCCACCAACAAATCAGGTCACGCAACGGGAGCATACAGGGACCACTGCTTCACCTGCATCACGACCCGCATCACATCACCACCGGATTTGAAATTGAAGGAACTTGACCCCGCATCATTAACACCTGCTCAGGCCAATGAAAACAGCGGAACAACCGGCCTGCACAACCCACCTTCATACCGATACAACCCGACCTCAACACCGACGATACTGCCCGCATCAACCACAGGAGCTTTACACGCTGGAGCTTCAACTGGCGCTAGAGCACTGTGTCTACTGACGCTAGGACCGGAGCTGAATGGATACCGCCCGCATAACGACCGCATGAGGAAGGACGGAAGGAAAGAATAACGGAATAACGTGGGGAAAGCAAATAAATTGCAGAATCTCATATATAATGCAACCCTCTTAACTTAACGCGCAACTATTTGAGGCTTTTTGTAGATCCACTTTACCTAACATCTTCAGCAACAACCTTTAGGCAGGATATTACTTAGGGGAGATATGATCTGACAAAATCGCCTTATTCAGCATTCTTGGTTACTATCATTAATACTTTTTCAGGGCGCGGGCATCATACCTCATCGACAACTAAAACCGGATTTTATTATATAAATATAACATACCCTTTCTGATCGTCTCTCTCTGATACACGGGATACCAGCATTGAGGAACATGGATAAAAAGAAATTGAATATTTTCATATATAATGCAATGTTAATTCACCTATACACTTTTTGACCCCTTAGTACTGGGGATAGGCTGCTACTTCAGCAAATACGGCGGCGGGGGCAGGCCAGAAGTTCGGATAGAACAGATCTTACAAAACACTCTCATTACACATTCTTGTCTAATAAAATCGCTCACTTTTTAAGGACAAGCATAATTTATAATCCGCCCATTCAACTTTATTTTATTCAATATAAACCCTATCCTTTCTGATCGTCTCTTATTTCCCAGTTGCAACAATACGCGTGCTTTGTACTTGCCTTCCGGATTCTCACATTACCCTTTTCAATACGCCCTATCCGCTTGCATTCCGTCAACGCCCACAACACTTTTAGTACTTGTGGTTTAGTTAGGGAGTCACCTTTTAGGAGCGAGTACTTTATTTTATTACTTCTTCATAACCTTTTTTATGCTAATTGATTTTACTTTAGCATGCATAATCTCTCTTATATAATGAATGATGCAAACCAGTTACCGCACCTTAAGGAAGGGCACATTGAAGGGCACCTGGGCCTTATATCATCTTCAGCAACAACGGTTGCGGCAGGCGCATTGCTCGTCGTGGCTAGACCCAATATGACAAAACCGCCTCATTACCCGTTCTTGAATGCTAAAATCGCTACTTTATATAGGCACAAATAATTTTGACTCATCCGACACTTAAACTTGATTTTATTATTTATAACAATACCCTTTTATATTGGTTCTCTCAGATAAGATAACCCTATCTCGCCAAGTATTCCTGTAAGTGTTTTCTCGGGCTTAATTAGCTCCCAGTTGTTCGCCAACAACTCTTCGGCAAGCGTCGTTATTCGCTTTCAACAAAAGATCCTCCGTCATCCTTCAACGGGTGGCTTCTGCGGGGGGCTGCGGATCAAAAGTGATCCTCGTCTCGTTCTGGGTTTCTAGGGGATTTAGGGCAAGGTAATAAGTTTATATCAAGAATTAAGTCGGGTTCGTCGAGCATAAAGAAGACAACATAAAGCGTCAATCATACGTCCTTCCTAAAGCGTCCAATCGATCGGATAATGTCTCCTCCTTTCTGGGTAAAACAAGATAAGGTCAACCCGAGCGAGCCCCTGGCATATTGCTTTCTGCCATAGGGCAGGGGCGTAGTCTGTAGTATGACCATAAGGGTATCAGATCAAGGCGTAGTGCTATATGGAGGGTTGTTCATTCATAGGATCAAAAGGTCCTATTGTGAGTTGGTGGCAGGGTGTGTATCAGAAGCATAGGAACCACTAGTGCAACCAAAAGTAGCATATAGGTTACGCGATGCAAGGGTTTACTAGGAGGAGTTCCCAAGGCAGAGTATGAAAGGTTCCAAAGGCTGCTCAAAACAGGGTGGGTTTAATTTGGGGCGACGAAGGAGCCACTCGACCATCGGAGAGGGGCGTTTCAAGAGCTTCTGTCTCTACAGACAAAATGGGTGGTGGGATTTGGGGGTCTTCCCGAAGGGAAGGCTACACATATTGAAAGCCATATGGCCAAAAAAATAGATAGTAGGGCCTTAGGGATATAAAAAGGACAAAGCATAATTACATAAATAAGAACTATATCTCTCTTTGTATACGATATTCTTCCTTATGATCGAGATCCAGATGCATTCCTTACAAGTCGAGAAAAAGAACTAGCGATCCCTCCATTCATCCACCCAGTCATCCTCATACCAGCAATCGCAGCAAGACTAGCGAGGCGAGCCATTCCCCAATCACCCCACTCACGGAAGGAAGCCAGCCTCCCCCACCCAAGCAAGTCTTTAAAAGATAGATAGGAGATAGACTTTCCTTCCTAAAAGAAGGCAATGCAAGAGCCGTCTGTCCATAAAAATAAAGTCTTTCATCAAGGGCGAGTAAACAGTAAAGTTCAAAGTGCCCGAGCAAACGTGTCAAATAACTAAATGAGTGAGGAGCGTTAAGCTGCTCGACCAAAGGTACGAAGTCGCTCCCCTGACAACGGAGGGGGAGGTACGAAGTCGCTCATCCATTCATGGGTGAGGGTGTTAACGCTCACTCATCATATGGGTGAGGGAGAGGGAGTCTCAAGTAAAGATAATAGGTGGGTTGGCTGGTAACAGTGCAACAAAGAAAGGTAGGTAAGGTGGTAAAGGGTGGTTCATAGACTAGGCCCCTAGCTACTGAGTGAGCATTCCTGGCTAAAGCAAGTGGTTATAAGTAATTAGGGTAAGTGAGGCAAAGGGTGGAAAACAAAAAAGGTTCGTTTTTTTCATCGATTTAAATAATCCTTCCGGCTTAAAAAGGGTGGTAATATGAATGTTCTGTTCCCCCCCCCCACTTAATATCTAAATTCTGGGAGTATTTCAAGGCAGGACGATCCAACTAGCTGTCCAACATAAAGTAGTTTTCCTGTGGGCAAGGGTAAATCCAAATGTTCTAAGTAACGACTGACCCCTACCCATTCAATCTCTGAAGTTAAGGCAGTACTTCCAAAGGCAGCAGTTCTGATCTAAGGGTCTCACAACTTGGCTGTCCAACAGAAATGAAAACAAAGGCATAGGTAATACAACTGGTCGATCTAATTGCGTACCCAAGACGGTATATCTAATTAGTCCAGGGGAGTATTGAATCATTAATAAAAGAGGGCAGTTCCTACGATCCAATACTACTGGTTGTTCCTTTCCTGTGCAACCCATTCCACTTCCATTCATGAAGTAGGTAGGCATAGAAAGGGTTATAAAGAGTCAAGGTGGTTGGTAGCTATAGGTGGAACAAAAAGAAAAAAGCAAGTAGGCTAACCAAACAAAGAAAAATTAATACAAATGATGTGAAAAGTGCCCACCCAACCGGGCGGGGCCCTAAACAAATAGAGGACGAAGCAATGGTGAATTTGACTCTTTTCACTTTTCCCCCTTAGATTTAGTACTTGGGAAATGAAGTAAGCAAAGGGATAGAATTAAAGCAAACAGGGGCAAATACTACGGGCAGGGACGAGCTATCTCTTTTCTCTATCCATTGGGGTGGGTCTATTAAGTAATTGATGCATCACCAATTAGGTTAGAATAATTCCATTCTATTTGTGTTTTCTTTCACGCGGCGGAAAGAATCTATTTATAAGCCCCCACCCACACAGAAACATCTAGCCTGGCAGGAAGCATTAAGTAAGCGCGCCTGTTCTTTAGCTCATTGTATTTTCTACGGTTCGTTATAAATGCATATATGCGTAGATAATCTATTTCGATGTGTATCTGTGTTATAGTGATAAAAATATATTATTGAACAGCAGGCCATCTCTAAGTGGCTACTATTACCTTTCGAAGTGAGAAAGAGAATGATGAACTACAGCTTTCATCACTAAGAAGAGTCATTAAAGCTTTCACCAAGATTTATATATGCGTTTCCCACTTGAAATAGAGAGAGCCTCTGGTTTGGCCCAGGGAAGTGGAGTTTGCTCCAGTTCCAAAACCGCTTCATTTTCCATTATTTATGAAAAATAAGATTTCCTTTTTCTGGGGTCAGACGAACTAGGTCCAAGAAACTGGAGATTTTTGTTAATCAACTCTAACCTTTCATCTCGTTTCTATCCGCCTGCTAGGAGTCCTTGAACTTGAACTCTCATATCTACGTGATCCTCGCATATCCACTATATATGATCTTGCATAGAGACATTTTACTTGTCTCTAGATTTCCCGCCGCTACGGGAACAACCAAAGGAACCCGTCGCAGTCCACACGCGCATTACAAATGTGTGTGTGAGGTGCGATACATATTTGAGGATTCTGCGGAGACTCGCAGCAAATCCCAAAGGCCAAACTAGCATATCTACGTCCTGGCAATGAAAAAGAATAATAATTCGATGAATGTGTCCGTCCAAACAAACAAATAAGAACTCTAGTTAGTCTCCATTCTTTTAAAAAGATAGATAATACGCTGGGCTCCACTAATCAACTGGGCTCTAGGCACTACTAAGCCATGAAAAGCAGAGAAGTGGATTCACCTTCACAGATGAGAGAATAGATATGTAGGAACGCAAGTTCCGTATCGGTAAGTCCTGGGGGCATGTTGATAAACCACCTCCTCACCTTGACCTTGTGAAAGCCTTAGTACCAGACCTACTACAACCTATTACTAGCTAGACGAGCTTGCATGGATACGTCCTGGCCATGCTATGGGAAGGTTTCAATCGCATGGAGAAGTCCTGGCAATGCAATGTAAGTGTCAATTCCGTCCATCCAAATAAAAGAGAATAACTCTTTTTCTGGTCTCCATTCCTTAATAGGAGAACCTTATTGGAAATATAACAACCAGCATACCCCTGTTGCAGCCATATCTACGTCCTGGCCTGGCTAAGAATAACTCTAGTGTCTCCATATGTCAGTCCAAAAAAAAAAGAATAGAAATCTGGATCTAATTCCACGAGCTCTACTCTGATAAACAGGTCTAAACTCGTATATCTACGTCTGCACCTTGATTTTCATAAACTAGTTTTTTCACTATGATCGGCATGGATAAGTTTTAACCTACGATATTGCCATATCTACGTTGCACCCAGGCCCACACTTCCACACAATCTATATTTAGCGCATGTGGGCATTTAGCGCATGTGGACCTTATCAATATTATATATACATATTTACGTGTTTAATATATGATGTCGCCGTGGATACATTGGTTGAACTTGCCCAGAAACGTAGTGCCATCTTAGTTCTAATTAGTTGATGCTGGAGATCCACTACTAAGCCAGGTGCTTATGTCGGAGCTGCTGGGCTCAGAGACTCCGCTTGGTTACTCTGGGTGGTATCCGCGTGGGTTCATATAGGATGTTGCCATAGATACTTTCACTTTCTGGATTAAGAACCCTAGAATCCCACCAGGACATAAGTTTCGTTGGAACAGATCTTACAAAAACTCCTATAACATTTTGCCTGCCGGCAAAACCTCTTGTTTAAAGGTCCGAGGAACTATCCTCTCATCTGAAAAAGAAAATGGAAATTCTTGCTAATAAACTATAACCTTTCATAATGTGTCTCTCTGCTAACTTGAACTAGCATATCTAAGTGTTTACTATATAATGTCGCCATAGATACGACCCACCCGGATTGAATGCACAAAAAGAAACTATAGTTCTAAATATTAGTGCAACTTGTAGTTAATAAACTAACTGTTGTAGCTATAAACCTGTGTGAAAGCCTACTTCTACTTGCTTTCTACTTGCTATGGAGTGCTCTGCTTATTTGACCTGGGACTATGGAAGCTCCTCCTATACCTACCTAGAGTTTTGATGCCATACGGGAAGGAATCAATGGATGTCGCCATGGAGACGTTGCTCCCCAGATCTAATTCTACTCTGCCAGAGCTAGGCTCAGATACTACTCCGCTTGGTTACTACTCTACTTGATAGGGTGCCTACTATTGTTCACATACGATATTGCCATACAGAAGTTTTTCTAGAACCAGAGAACTAATCTCCATTCTGATCCGATCTATGATCTCATCATAGATACGTTTACAAGGAGAAACCACGCCAGGTGGTGGATGCCAGAGCTGGGCTAAGAGATTACGCTTGGTTACTCTGGGTAGTAACTACATGTTAACATATGATGTTGCATATATACGTTTCCACTTTACTAAATAGATAGCTTTAGTTTGTTTGTTTGGCCCAGGCAAGAAGTGTGAGTTGGCTCCAGTTTCAAAGCTTTCTAATTTGCTCTTTTTTTGTAATCAAATTGACTGTTTCTGGGGTCAGACGAACTACTCTCTCTCATCGGGAAAAGAAAATGGAGATTCTTGTGAAGAAACTATACCCTTTCAAATGTCACAACCTCTTTTTTAAGGGTCCAATAGGGGATCGGGGATCGAAAATGGAGATTCTTATTTAGTAATAATGCCAATTCCAGAGGTTTCTCTATAGTTCGAATGGATATACGAGCTTGCATGGAGAAGTCCTGGCCATTCTACTATGGGCAGGTTTGCCATCGCATATCTAAGTTTGCTATGAGGCTGGTTTAAAGCGCATAGATAAGTTTTGCGCTGTAGTGTCAGAGTCCTTTGTGACAATAAAGAAATAAGAAAAAAGATATAATAGATTATGTCGCACCTAGACCGAAATTGACCCCTTCAACCTTACTGGCAGAACACCGGAGTCCTACCTCAACTGGGACACTCAACTAGAGACACTTGCTGGTTGGTGGGTCTCGCTTTTTGCTGGCTGATGAACCGCTTCTGATACTAGCGCATTTCTACTTGCATATCTACTTCCAAAAGAAATGGAGACTTATCACTAGCGAACAACCAATGCTATGGCGGGTTTCAATCGCATGGAGAAGATTTCACGTACAATATCGCCATGTAGAAGTTTTTATTGTCCATGTGCTAGTCTCTGCTAGATACGTGTTACTATATGATCTCGTAATAGATACTTTTTACTTGTCCCTAGATTTCAATCTGATTCTATCTCTGTTACAACTCCAATTTGAACTCCATCCACTCCTATACAAGGCCCCCCCCAGAGGAGGCGGCCGGTCTCCAGAGCTCTCCATGTGGGTTATGTGCCATTGAAAATATGTAGGAACCAGTTCCGTATTGGCAAGTCATGGGGAAGTGGATTCACCTCCGGGGAAGGGCGGACCCCTAGACAGAGAAACTACAGTTGCTATATCCCAATAGCCAGCCTAGCTCTACGGAGCTGTGCTTAGCCGGAGCTAAAGAATAGAAGTCCGCTGATACCAGCACTTCTACGTTGAACTTGGACTTGCATTTCTACGTTTTAACATATTATATTGTCATAAAGACGTTTAACTTGTCCTTAGATTTTAAGATTCTATCTCTTCTATAACAAATATAATTTCACATGTGATGATGTCGCATGGAGAAGTTTACCTTGTCCAGGCCCAGTCCGCTAAATAAATATATATATCATGTGCATACATACATTTGACTTTGTCCATTGTAACAAGAGAAAAACCATCCATGGCGGGAACATAAAAACATTGGTTGGAGCTTGGAGCCATGTTGTTTACGCTTAAGAGCATATACACACATTTTCCAGTGGGAAATGCGGTTTCAATGCACTCAATTTATATAAAGAAATATCTCGATAATAACGGGAGAACTATATATATATATACCCACATATCTACGTTGAACTTTGCCGAAGTAAGCATCATAAATAGATTATATTGCATATATACATTGAACCTTGTGATACTTGCATATAGATGTGTTACTATATTATGTCGCCATAGAGACGTTGACACTTGAACTGGCATCTCTACCTGTTACTATCTACCTGTTACTAGTTGCTTTCTCTTAGACGTTGACACTTGAACTTGCATCGATACTTGGTTCGTATTGGTTCATATAGGATGTTGGCATAGAGAAGTGTTAACCCAGACACTATGCATGCTACTATGGGCAAGTTTCAATGGCATGGATAAGGTTTAACGTGCTATGGGCAGGTTTCAAAACTCCTAAAAATCTAGTTCCACTAGCTCTACTGTTGCTATGGGGGCTATGGGACGGGTAGAAATAAACTCTATCTCTACGTATCACACTTGAGCTTGCATAGAGACGTTTACACGGCGCCATGAACAAATAGAATCAATCTCTAGCGGGGGTAGGAACCATAGGTGGTTCCGTAGTGTAAGTGTGTCATGTCACTAGGGCTGATCCACTAGGGCTTCTCTCTTTACGTGTAAATATATGTTCTTTCTCTTGGATTCACCTGGTCCTATTCCGCTTCTAAGAGCTCCAGCAAACTACTCTTCTACTTGGTATGGTGCCTACCCTACGTGTTCATATAGGATGTCGCTATCTCTAACCAAAGCTAAGAACAACTTGACTTTCCCCAGTTTTCACTTATGATGCCATGGAGACGTTGCTCCTAGAATCTAATTCCACTAGCTTTCCTCTGAGAAACAGGTCTAAATCACATGGAGAAGTGTACCTTGTCCAATCTCTAGATCTCTACTACTAGTGTTAATCTATGATGTTGCATAAAGACGCTTTACTTGTTTCTAGATTTCATATTCTATTTCTATAACTCTAAATTCCACTCCTAGACGACAAAGCCCCAGAAGAGACCGGTCTCCAGAGCTAAGTCCCCTCCCCTCCCCATTGAAAAAGAAAAAGAGAAATACGAACTCTAGTCTCCTCTCCGCCATGAAAACTATAATAAATCGGGTTAGTGCAGGTTCTTTTTTTCAACATGCTTTAGTCCCATGCTCTAAGGCCTCCCGCCCCTGCCGTTCAATCCAAGTGCGCCTAGTCTCCATTCTGTGACAAAGAAAACAGGTAGTGCATGGAGAATTTGACCTGGCACCAGAGAAACTATAGTTCTAATTAGTTAGTGCTACTATTCACTTGTTGGCTACCAAACTTGGTTACAGCGAACAACAACGAAGTCCTCATATCCACTCTTCTTGGGCTATTCTACTCTGGCTGCTACTCTAACTTGGACTACTCGACTGGGCTACTAGAGAGAAACTATGTAGCATGGATAAGTTTTCACATAAAATACCAGCATCTATACGTTGAACCTTGCCTATGATAATGGCTACGTGAACTTTGCCAGAGATCTGATCTCTTAGTTCTTACTCTACTTCAAATCGATATACATACATATATAATGTTGCATAGATACATTTTCACATACTATACTGGTGGCGTGGATTCACCTGGTCCTCGGTCGGATCTTCACCGGTGGTGCCATGGAGAGAGAAGTCCTGGCCATGACAAAGAGAAAAAGAGTTGGAAAAGCCATGCATGCATGCTTAGTTGTCCATTTCGTGTCTAATTTGAGGACCCGGAGGGACTCGACCGAGGTAGGAGGGAGAGGTTTTTGCCAAATGACACACCTCGTTCTGATTGAGTAGGCGGATGGCATCTTACCCTAATCGGGAATCTAAAATGGAGATTCTTGTGAAGAAACTATACTCTTGAAGAAACTATATTCTTGAAGAATGTTTATCTCTTATTTCATAATGTTTATCTCTGATAGCCAGGATTCACATTGCTTCTTATAGTCAGGTCATAAGAAGTCTGCTAAATACGTAAATATAGTATGTCGGCATATATACGTTTACAAAGTCCATACAATGAGAGTTCATCCGCTTGGTTTCTACTTGTGCCCTTGCACCCTTTCCTACTTCCAGAGCTAGCTGAGAGGATCGATAATAGAGGATACGCGCATGGAGACGTTGAACTTACATCAAAACATGAAAATACGTTCTAAAATCTGATACTGGCATAGTGAACTTAGAATCGCATATCTAACATGGAGACGTTGAACCTGCCTAAAGCCCCGCCGCTAGTCGCAGGTGCTTATGCCAGAGCTGGGCTAAGAGAATCCGCTTAACGAACGCTAGTTGATCTAGTGAATGCTGTCCGATCCACATTGGGTGTGTCTGGTGCCGGCCGATGGCCCAGAGCTGGGCTAAGAGACTTTGCTTGGTTACTATGATCTTCATAGCCATGAAGAAGCAGCTAACCAATGCCAATGTTCATATATTATATGGCCATAGAGAAGTCCTGACGCTGAGGCTGTGGTCTCCACAGAGCTTTCCATGGTTTGAATGGTGCCAAGGCCAATTTCGGAGATTAAACGGCAAATTTAAGAATATCGCCGAGAGCTAAAATGGGGGTTCAATAGAGGGGGAAACTCATCACTTCGCCGAAGAATAAATGGAAGGATTATCCGATCTTTTCCA
>Ga0228600_1000119_pt1 | contig 11703 bp, 3 predicted proteins | sample CRU5metagenome_FD_182730 | JGI IMG/M metagenome (GOLD analysis project Ga0228600, IMG submission 182730) | Spruce roots microbial communities from Bohemian Forest, Czech Republic - CRU5 | ecosystem: Host-associated > Plants > Roots > Unclassified | place: Czech Republic: South Bohemian Region... | reverse complement strand
AGTAACAAAAGAGAGACTTGAACTCAAGACCTCTTACTTAATAAGGCAAGTTTTAACCAACTAGTCTAGCAAAACATATTGTAATGTTCAGAAGGAGGATTGGGGGTGTTGTTGTTGTTGTTGTTGTTGTTGTTGTTGTTGTTGTTGTTGTTGTTGTTGTTGTTGTTGTTGTTGTTGTTGTTGTTGTTGTTGTTGTTGTTGTTGTTGTTGTTGTTGTTGTTGTTGTTGTTGTTGAAGACGGCCTTGGAGAGCTTGCTCCAAAAAAACTCTTTTCACACAAGAAAAAAATTTCGCTTCTCGATGACAACAAGGGTTAGATCTCGGTTAGCTTACCCGGAAGATGCACCTTTTCCTATCTGTTTCTGATTTGCCGAGATCGCATAAGGCGCGGGGCAAAGAGCATACGCAGATCTAAAAGAGTAGCAGCCCGGAAAAAAAAATACAAACCGAAATAAAATCAATACTTTGCAAAAATTTAAAAATGCGTATTCAAACTTTATACCTCCGGATTCTGACTGTAATGGCCGTATCTTGGGCAAACGGAAACCTTTTCGAGTGAAACGAAAAGTGTTCCTGAATGAAAAGCGTGCTCCGGACGCAATGGAACAGTCCTTTCAGCCCAGAAATGTACAGAAATGCCAGAAAATGGAGATGAGGCAACTCGGCTTCACGATCTCGATCTACAACAGGAGCGGGTCTTCAAACAGGCTCTGATACCATGTTCGACAACACAGGTATTCCAACAGAGGACGAACACCTTCAGTAACCACTCACATAACCAGATCAAAGATCAACACACCGATGTTTTCACGTGGTAAAACCCCTACGGGGAAACATCCACGGCCCCAGCCAACGCGGCCACTTGGAGCAGTTTATTAATGCAAAGAAAAAGATTACAGAGAGATTTTACAATAGGGTTTCTCACAATCGATCATCGGCAAATGACCCTCCATGCTCTTTAAATAGAGATCATGGACCAATCGGGTGTTAAGCCACGGATCAATGGCCGTTAAGATCGAGGAGAGTATGAACCGTCGGATCACTCTATGTCGGGAACATATCGTGACCGTCGGATTTCCTAACTACAAATGCATACTAATGCATACTAAAGAAACACACTTTTACCTAACGACATATTAGACCAAGTAGATCTTAACTAACTCCTAAGTGTCTAAATATCCTAACATCCCCCCTTAAGAACAACTTGGGATAGGATTGAAGGATTTACAATAATGACACAAATAGGAGAAGGAAGGAGGCATTAGAGCCTATCCCCCCTTAATGACAACTTCCTGAACTCCTAACATAGATCGAAGTTTGGAAAACTTCGCTTCTGTAAGAGACTTTGTGAAAATGTCTGCAACTTGATCTTCTGTAGGGCAAAAGAGCACTTCAATAACTTGATCATGAATGAGCTTTCTGATGAAGTGCATGTGTAGCTCGATGTGTTTGCTGCGCTGATGTTGAACTGGGTCTTTGGCAAGCTTGATGGCACTTTGATTGTCACACCAAAGTCTGGTCGGATGCTGGTGCTGGAATCCAAACTCTGAAAGGATCTGTCGAAGCCACAGGGCTTCCTGACTTGCATTTACCGCTGCTCGGTACTCTGCTTCTGCTGAAGAAAGTGCAATAGCCTGTTGTTTCTTACAGGCCCAAGTGACAGGTCCTGAACCAAGGCTGAAAACATAACCTGCAGTAGACTTCCGATCATCAGGGTCGCCGGCCCAATCTGAATCAGTGAAACCAACCAATAAGGGAGTCCCCCCTGAACTGTAATGTATCCCAAACTGAACAGTGCCACGAACATAGCGAAGTATCCTTTTAGCTGCTTTCCAATGGCTTTCATGGGGTGTTTGCATATATCGGGCAACAAGACCAACAGCAAAGGAAAGATCAGGACGGGTATGAGTCAAGTATAAGAGGCTACCAACTAACTGACGATACAGGGTGGCATCAACTTCAGGAGAAGTACAAGTGGCAGAAAGCTTGACTCCAGACTGGAAGGGAGAAGGGGATGGTTTACAATCGTCCATGTGAAAGCGACGAAGAAGGTCACAAGCATACTTAGACTGGGAAAGAAAAATTCCTTCATTAGTTTGCAAAACTTGGAGGCCAAGGAAATAGTGCAAAAAGCCTAAGTCTGTCATTTCAAATTTCTTCTTAAGGCTGGTTTTCACATGGTTTAAAAGTTTTGAGTCACTACCAGTAAGGATAAGGTCATCAACATAAAGGACAAGGATGATGAGATGGCTTCCTACTTTCTTGGTATAGACATTAGGATCAGAATGGCATCTAGAGAATCCAGTGGCAATAAGAAAGCTATCCATTTTGGCATACCAAGCTCGGGGAGCTTGCTTGAGACCATAAAGAGACTTCTTGAGGCGACAAACAAGGCTAGAGTCATTCTGGACATAACCAGGAGGTTGTTCCATGTAGATTTCTTCTTTTAAATCGCCATGCAAGAAGGCAGATTTAACATCCATCTGATGGACCTCCCATTTATGTGAGGCAGCAAGGGCAAGAACAAGGCGGATGGAATTCATTTTGGCTACAGGGGCAAAGGTTTCATTATAGTCAATGCCTTCAACTTGGGAAAATCCTTTGGCAACTAATCGAGCCTTGTGTCTTTCAATACTTCCATCTGATGCATACTTAGTTCGGTATACCCATTTGCATCTAACAAGTTTTCTTCCTTTTGGAAGAGGTACAAGATCCCAAGTATCGTTTTCCATTAAAGAACGATACTCCTCATTCATTGCTGTATCCCAATCTGGATGACCTGAAGCTTCTGCAAATGTCTCTGGATCATGAGTTTCTGAAACTTGAGCCAAAAGAGAAGAGGCTCGCTGGAACTGTGAACGTGTTCGACGCTGATCTGAAGGATCACCAACAAGATCACCAGCTGCTTCTCGTGTTGAACGGACCCATCTAGGAAGCAGTGGAACTGGTGCTTGTTCAGGTTCAAAGGACTCATCTGGAGGAATGTCAGCAGGCGGAGGTGGATTTTCACCCTCACTTTCATCATCTGAAGAAGAATCCAGAATAGGAACAGAAGAAGGCACATCTGCCGAAGATGGCTCGCAGGCCAAAGAAGGCACACCCGCCGAATTAGGCTCGCAGGCCAATAGATTTTCATCAAATTTAACATCTCTTCTAAGAATAATTTCATTACAATGTGGCTGAAGAAGTCTATAACCTTTGACATCTTCAGAATAACCAACAAATATACACTTCTCACTTTTAGGCTGCAATGCTTTCCGTTTCTCATCAGGAATGTGAGCCCATGCTATACTGCCAAATACACGGAAGTGACTTACATCTGGTTTAATTTTAGTCCAAGCTTCTTCCGGTGTTATATTTTTAAGAGCCTTTGTGGGAGTGCGATTGACTATGTAATTTGCACAGTTGATTGCTTCTGCCCAATACTGTAGACTTAATCCCTTAGATTGGATCATACAATTAGCCATTTCTTTTAATGTGCGGTTCTTTCTCTCAGCAACACCATTTTGTTGTGGTGTATATGGAACAGTGTGTTGCATTTGGATGCCTTGTGTAGTGCAGTAACTTGTAAAATTATTGTTCACATATTCGCCTCCATTATCTGTTCTTAACCTTTGAATTTGATGTCCAGATTGCTTTTCTACAAGGGCCTTGTAGGCCAAAAACTTGTCAAAAACTTCACTTTTGAGTTTTAAGAAGTAAACCCAAGTACGTCTGGAAAAGTCATCAATGAAAGTTAAGAAATACTTGCACCCAGAAAAAGAAGGAGAAGAAAGTGGACCACACAAATCACTGTGAACAAGCTGCAAAGGACCCGAGGCGTGCCAAGAGGCACGTTTGTCAAAACTGTCCCGATGATGTTTGCCGAGAACACAACCGGCACACACACCATCTCTGCATGAAACAAGAGGAAGACCAGTCACCATCTGTTGATTACATAGTTGTTGCAATGAGCGATAGTTTAGATGACCAAACCGCTCATGCCAAAGTTTGCTCAAGTCATCGCTATGAGCAACAAAAACTGATGAAAAAGCTGATGACCCAAAGTTGTCAAACTTGTACAACCTGGTAATATCATCAGCGATTCCAGTTGCAAGAACATGTTTAGGATCCTTTAGATCCTTGATTACAACTTGGTGAGGTGAAAACTCGACGGTTTTACCTTCACCTGAATGAGTGATTTGATATACTGATAGAAGGTTACAAGAAAGATCTGGAACACATAATACATCATTGAAATGACCATTTTGTACCTGAATTGTTCCAGATCCTACAACACTAAGAGATCTATCATCACCAACAAATATTTGCTTGGTGTTACATTCATTTAGACCAGAAAATATGGCTTTATCCTTAGCCATATGATAAGATGCTCCTGAATCAATAAGCCACTCATCAGAAGAAGAAGTAGTAGTAGAAGGTGTATTGAAGGAAAAACCAGAAGCAGAAAGTGCATGTCCATGAGAAGAAGAAGAAGAGGAATCAATACTGATGTTGTGCTTCTTCATCGCTGCTTCTAAGGCTGCCATCTTCTTGAAACATCTGGACTCATCATGACCATCTTTATTACAAAAGTTGCAATGTTTGTTAGTATTCTTTTTATATTTTGATCCTTTGTCACCATTAGGAGCTGAAGCTATCTGAGCGGGTTTGGGACCCTTAGGTTGTTTGTTGTTGTAGCGAGGATGTTGCTTCTTGGGATACTTGGGTTTATCTTTCTGCTGGGCAACTAAGGCTTTGTTTGAGGTATCTGCAGTTTTGATCACTCCAAGTTGTAGAAGCTTATCTTCCTCTCTAATCAAAGAAGTACAAAAGGACTCAAGAGTGGGTTCTACATAAGCTTCCCCTAGAGCCTCTTTCATGGCATAAAAGGTAGATACAAACACAGAATATGCACTACCTAGCTTAGAAAGAATAAGATATATGCAACGCGGTTCCTTCATTTTTATGTTGCATTCTATACATAAAAGTCTGAGTGTTTTAAACTTAGATAGATAGTCTCCAAGGCAAGAAAAATCACTTGGACTCAAGGTCAGTATTTGATTTTCTAACTGTTGTGCTCGAATAATATTGAGTTTACCAAACACAGATTCAATCTTGTCCCAAGCTGCGTCGGGGTCATCAACTCCTTGAAGATGGTACCTTAGATCAGGAGAGATGGACATTCCAATTAGTCCACGTGCTTCGTCATTCCTATTATCCCATTTGGCTTTCTTATCATCATCAGTGGGGGTTGTTTCCGTTCCCATGGTAATCCGATACAGGCCTTTACTTCTTAATAAATCTTCCATATGGGATCTCCATTGGAAGTAGTTGTCGCTGGTAAGCATGACAGTACTTGTAGAAGCCATATTAAATATGTAGATAATGCAGATTTAAAACCTGAAACTAATGATCTGGATGGAAAGATCTCGAAAAGTTGTGCGGTTTTAAAAAAAACGGCACTGAAAACGGACTTCCGATGTGAGAGTTATGCCCCTTTTAAAAAAGGCATAAACGGTAACCAAATAACCACGTGATGGTGTAAGCTACTTTATGAAGTGACCCACTTTTATAAAGAGAAGTGGGGATCACTTTTACAATGGGGTTACCTTAAAACAGAAAAAAAATTGCATGCAAAATAACTCTAAAATATAAAGCTACTTATAGTGATTCACTTTTATACTTGAAGTGAAATGCACTTTACAATTTTTAGCATGAACTTTTTCAAAAAAAGTAACAAAAGAGAGACTTGAACTCAAGACCTCTTACTTAATAAGGCAAGTTTTAACCAACTAGTCTAGCAAAACATATTGTAATGTTCAGAAGGAGGATTGGGGGTGTTGTTGTTGTTGTTGTTGTGGAAGACGGCCTTGGAGAGCGTGCTCCAAAAAAACTCTTTTCACACAAGAAAAAAATTTCGCTTCTCGATGACAACAAGGGTTAGATCTCGGTTAGCTTACCCGGAAGATGCACCTTTTCCTATCTGTTTCTGATTTGCCGAGATCGCATAAGGCGCGGGGCAAAGAGCATACGCAGATCTAAAAGAGTAGCAGCCCGGAAAAAAAAATACAAACCGAAATAAAATCAATACTTTGCAAAAATTTAAAAATGCGTATTCAAACTTTATACCTCCGGATTCTGACTGTAATGGCCGTATCTTGGGCAAACGGAAACCTTTTCGAGTGAAACGAAAAGTGTTCCTGAATGAAAAGCGTGCTCCGGACGCAATGGAACAGTCCTTTCAGCCCAGAAATGTACAGAAATGCCAGAAAATGGAGATGAGGCAACTCGGCTTCACGATCTCGATCTACAACAGGAGCGGGTCTTCAAACAGGCTCTGATACCATGTTCGACAACACAGGTATTCCAACAGAGGACGAACACCTTCAGTAACCACTCACATAACCAGATCAAAGATCAACACACCGATGTTTTCACGTGGTAAAACCCCTACGGGGAAACATCCACGGCCCCAGCCAACGCGGCCACTTGGAGCAGTTTATTAATGCAAAGAAAAAGATTACAGAGAGATTTTACAATAGGGTTTCTCACAATCGATCATCGGCAAATGACCCTCCATGCTCTTTAAATAGAGATCATGGACCAATCGGGTGTTAAGCCACGGATCAATGGCCGTTAAGATCGAGGAGAGTATGAACCGTCGGATCACTCTATGTCGGGAACATATCGTGACCGTCGGATTTCCTAACTACAAATGCATACTAATGCATACTAAAGAAACACACTTTTACCTAACGACATATTAGACCAAGTAGATCTTAACTAACTCCTAAGTGTCTAAATATCCTAACATCCCCCCTTAAGAACAACTTGGGATAGGATTGAAGGATTTACAATAATGACACAAATAGGAGAAGGAAGGAGGCATTAGAGCCTATCCCCCCTTAATGACAACTTCCTGAACTCCTAACATAGATCGAAGTTTGGAAAACTTCGCTTCTGTAAGAGACTTTGTGAAAATGTCTGCAACTTGATCTTCTGTAGGGCAAAAGAGCACTTCAATAACTTGATCATGAATGAGCTTTCTGATGAAGTGCATGTGTAGCTCGATGTGTTTGCTGCGCTGATGTTGAACTGGGTCTTTGGCAAGCTTGATGGCACTTTGATTGTCACACCAAAGTCTGGTCGGATGCTGGTGCTGGAATCCAAACTCTGAAAGGATCTGTCGAAGCCACAGGGCTTCCTGACTTGCATTTACCGCTGCTCGGTACTCTGCTTCTGCTGAAGAAAGTGCAATAGCCTGTTGTTTCTTACAGGCCCAAGTGACAGGTCCTGAACCAAGGCTGAAAACATAACCTGCAGTAGACTTCCGATCATCAGGGTCGCCGGCCCAATCTGAATCAGTGAAACCAACCAATAAGGGAGTCCCCCCTGAACTGTAATGTATCCCAAACTGAACAGTGCCACGAACATAGCGAAGTATCCTTTTAGCTGCTTTCCAATGGCTTTCATGGGGTGTTTGCATATATCGGGCAACAAGACCAACAGCAAAGGAAAGATCAGGACGGGTATGAGTCAAGTATAAGAGGCTACCAACTAACTGACGATACAGGGTGGCATCAACTTCAGGAGAAGTACAAGTGGCAGAAAGCTTGACTCCAGACTGGAAGGGAGAAGGGGATGGTTTACAATCGTCCATGTGAAAGCGACGAAGAAGGTCACAAGCATACTTAGACTGGGAAAGAAAAATTCCTTCATTAGTTTGCAAAACTTGGAGGCCAAGGAAATAGTGCAAAAAGCCTAAGTCTGTCATTTCAAATTTCTTCTTAAGGCTGGTTTTCACATGGTTTAAAAGTTTTGAGTCACTACCAGTAAGGATAAGGTCATCAACATAAAGGACAAGGATGATGAGATGGCTTCCTACTTTCTTGGTATAGACATTAGGATCAGAATGGCATCTAGAGAATCCAGTGGCAATAAGAAAGCTATCCATTTTGGCATACCAAGCTCGGGGAGCTTGCTTGAGACCATAAAGAGACTTCTTGAGGCGACAAACAAGGCTAGAGTCATTCTGGACATAACCAGGAGGTTGTTCCATGTAGATTTCTTCTTTTAAATCGCCATGCAAGAAGGCAGATTTAACATCCATCTGATGGACCTCCCATTTATGTGAGGCAGCAAGGGCAAGAACAAGGCGGATGGAATTCATTTTGGCTACAGGGGCAAAGGTTTCATTATAGTCAATGCCTTCAACTTGGGAAAATCCTTTGGCAACTAATCGAGCCTTGTGTCTTTCAATACTTCCATCTGATGCATACTTAGTTCGGTATACCCATTTGCATCTAACAAGTTTTCTTCCTTTTGGAAGAGGTACAAGATCCCAAGTATCGTTTTCCATTAAAGAACGATACTCCTCATTCATTGCTGTATCCCAATCTGGATGACCTGAAGCTTCTGCAAATGTCTCTGGATCATGAGTTTCTGAAACTTGAGCCAAAAGAGAAGAGGCTCGCTGGAACTGTGAACGTGTTCGACGCTGATCTGAAGGATCACCAACAAGATCACCAGCTGCTTCTCGTGTTGAACGGACCCATCTAGGAAGCAGTGGAACTGGTGCTTGTTCAGGTTCAAAGGACTCATCTGGAGGAATGTCAGCAGGCGGAGGTGGATTTTCACCCTCACTTTCATCATCTGAAGAAGAATCCAGAATAGGAACAGAAGAAGGCACATCTGCCGAAGATGGCTCGCAGGCCAAAGAAGGCACACCCGCCGAATTAGGCTCGCAGGCCAATAGATTTTCATCAAATTTAACATCTCTTCTAAGAATAATTTCATTACAATGTGGCTGAAGAAGTCTATAACCTTTGACATCTTCAGAATAACCAACAAATATACACTTCTCACTTTTAGGCTGCAATGCTTTCCGTTTCTCATCAGGAATGTGAGCCCATGCTATACTGCCAAATACACGGAAGTGACTTACATCTGGTTTAATTTTAGTCCAAGCTTCTTCCGGTGTTATATTTTTAAGAGCCTTTGTGGGAGTGCGATTGACTATGTAATTTGCACAGTTGATTGCTTCTGCCCAATACTGTAGACTTAATCCCTTAGATTGGATCATACAATTAGCCATTTCTTTTAATGTGCGGTTCTTTCTCTCAGCAACACCATTTTGTTGTGGTGTATATGGAACAGTGTGTTGCATTTGGATGCCTTGTGTAGTGCAGTAACTTGTAAAATTATTGTTCACATATTCGCCTCCATTATCTGTTCTTAACCTTTGAATTTGATGTCCAGATTGCTTTTCTACAAGGGCCTTGTAGGCCAAAAACTTGTCAAAAACTTCACTTTTGAGTTTTAAGAAGTAAACCCAAGTACGTCTGGAAAAGTCATCAATGAAAGTTAAGAAATACTTGCACCCAGAAAAAGAAGGAGAAGAAAGTGGACCACACAAATCACTGTGAACAAGCTGCAAAGGACCCGAGGCGTGCCAAGAGGCACGTTTGTCAAAACTGTCCCGATGATGTTTGCCGAGAACACAACCGGCACACACACCATCTCTGCATGAAACAAGAGGAAGACCAGTCACCATCTGTTGATTACATAGTTGTTGCAATGAGCGATAGTTTAGATGACCAAACCGCTCATGCCAAAGTTTGCTCAAGTCATCGCTATGAGCAACAAAAACTGATGAAAAAGCTGATGACCCAAAGTTGTCAAACTTGTACAACCTGGTAATATCATCAGCGATTCCAGTTGCAAGAACATGTTTAGGATCCTTTAGATCCTTGATTACAACTTGGTGAGGTGAAAACTCGACGGTTTTACCTTCACCTGAATGAGTGATTTGATATACTGATAGAAGGTTACAAGAAAGATCTGGAACACATAATACATCATTGAAATGACCATTTTGTACCTGAATTGTTCCAGATCCTACAACACTAAGAGATCTATCATCACCAACAAATATTTGCTTGGTGTTACATTCATTTAGACCAGAAAATATGGCTTTATCCTTAGCCATATGATAAGATGCTCCTGAATCAATAAGCCACTCATCAGAAGAAGAAGTAGTAGTAGAAGGTGTATTGAAGGAAAAACCAGAAGCAGAAAGTGCATGTCCATGAGAAGAAGAAGAAGAGGAATCAATACTGATGTTGTGCTTCTTCATCGCTGCTTCTAAGGCTGCCATCTTCTTGAAACATCTGGACTCATCATGACCATCTTTATTACAAAAGTTGCAATGTTTGTTAGTATTCTTTTTATATTTTGATCCTTTGTCACCATTAGGAGCTGAAGCTATCTGAGCGGGTTTGGGACCCTTAGGTTGTTTGTTGTTGTAGCGAGGATGTTGCTTCTTGGGATACTTGGGTTTATCTTTCTGCTGGGCAACTAAGGCTTTGTTTGAGGTATCTGCAGTTTTGATCACTCCAAGTTGTAGAAGCTTATCTTCCTCTCTAATCAAAGAAGTACAAAAGGACTCAAGAGTGGGTTCTACATAAGCTTCCCCTAGAGCCTCTTTCATGGCATAAAAGGTAGATACAAACACAGAATATGCACTACCTAGCTTAGAAAGAATAAGATATATGCAACGCGGTTCCTTCATTTTTATGTTGCATTCTATACATAAAAGTCTGAGTGTTTTAAACTTAGATAGATAGTCTCCAAGGCAAGAAAAATCACTTGGACTCAAGGTCAGTATTTGATTTTCTAACTGTTGTGCTCGAATAATATTGAGTTTACCAAACACAGATTCAATCTTGTCCCAAGCTGCGTCGGGGTCATCAACTCCTTGAAGATGGTACCTTAGATCAGGAGAGATGGACATTCCAATTAGTCCACGTGCTTCGTCATTCCTATTATCCCATTTGGCTTTCTTATCATCATCAGTGGGGGTTGTTTCCGTTCCCATGGTAATCCGATACAGGCCTTTACTTCTTAATAAATCTTCCATATGGGATCTCCATTGGAAGTAGTTGTCGCTGGTAAGCATGACAGTACTTGTAGAAGCCATATTAAATATGTAGATAATGCAGATTTAAAACCTGAAACTAATGATCTGGATGGAAAGATCTCGAAAAGTTGTGCGGTTTTAAAAAAAACGGCACTGAAAACGGACTTCCGATGTGAGAGTTATGCCCCTTTTAAAAAAGGCATAAACGGTAACCAAATAACCACGTGATGGTGTAAGCTACTTTATGAAGTGACCCACTTTTATAAAGAGAAGTGGGGATCACTTTTACAATGGGGTTACCTTAAAACAGAAAAAAAATTGCATGCAAAATAACTCTAAAATATAAAGCTACTTATAGTGATTCACTTTTATACTTGAAGTGAAATGCACTTTACAATTTTTAGCATGAACTTTTTCAAAAAAAGTAACAAAAGAGAGACTTGAACTCAAGACCTCTTACTTAATAAGGCAAGTTTTAACCAACTAGTCTAGCAAAACATATTGTAATGTTCAGAAGGAGGATTGGGGGTGTTGTTGTTGTTGTTGTTGTTGTTGTTGTTGTTGTTGTTGTTGTTGTTGTTGTTGTTGTTGTTGTTGTTGTTGTTGTTGTTGTTGTTGTTGTTGTTGTTGTTGTTGTTGTTGTTGTTGTTGTTGTTGAAGACGGCCTTGGAGAGCTTGCTCCAAAAAAACTCTTTTCACACAAGAAAAAAATTTCGCTTCTCGATGACAACAAGGGTTAGATCTCGGTTAGCTTACCCGGAAGATGCACCTTTTCCTATCTGTTTCTGATTTGCCGAGATCGC
>Ga0228600_1000118_pt1 | contig 11812 bp, 13 predicted proteins | sample CRU5metagenome_FD_182730 | JGI IMG/M metagenome (GOLD analysis project Ga0228600, IMG submission 182730) | Spruce roots microbial communities from Bohemian Forest, Czech Republic - CRU5 | ecosystem: Host-associated > Plants > Roots > Unclassified | place: Czech Republic: South Bohemian Region... | reverse complement strand
TCATATGGCAGTTATAGAAAAAACACTTATCTAGTTTCTTCAAGCCAAGATATCTAAGTATAGCGAGGTATAGCGAGCCGCTTTCTTCCCTTCATCTGTTTCGGTAAGAAACCCGTAGGTGTTATAGGTTTCCCCCCTCGGTCGGCCCTGTCTGAGCGATGATCGACCCGTAGCTACGTAGATAGTAGGTAGCACATGGGCGAGGTCACAACTACAATTCTATATACAATAACCGGCCCCATAGATTGGCAGATTTTAAAATGGCGAATTGGCAGAAAAAACAAAAAGCATTTGACCGCCAATCAAAGCTTCCTGCAATGAGGAACTGCTTTGGCCCCTCGCTTTGCTCGGCCTACGGGCAGGGTTTCATTGCTCCCTCATATCCGGGAACAAGGTCATATTTGATTATAGAGTCATATTTCATTATAGGTGGAACATGAAGGAGGTCATATTTCACTTCTAGAAAGAATACTTATACAAGGTTCCTCCCTTTGGTCGGGGAATCGCTAGGGTTTCTTTCATATACCACTGTAGAGCGTGACCTTGCAACATTGTCTGAAACTCAACTAATTTCATTTCAGCAGTTACAATATTCTTAGCACTCCATATTGCTTCATATAAAAACTAGTTTTTATAAGCATCTCCATTTCCCTTTCCCAATAACTCTGGCAACCATGGTGTGGAACCCAGTTGCGTTCCAGCCATCTTAGTACTAGAATTTGTAATAAACACAAATACTCTTTGTCTCGACTGAACAATGAGGTTTTTACTTTTTTCTGAAAAGAGACTAATTGGACTGTTGCTAGCTCAATATTTACCACAAATAGGTGGGCATCTACTACTACTTGCTATTTTGAGCTTCCTTACTTTGGCTACAGTTTTGTATACTATGATTTGGATTAATGGGATTTTAGGTTATGTCACTATGATCAAAATACACAAGGGGTGGTGTTGGTGTTTTGTTGGGTCCACTGCCTTCCGGGATTACCATGTCTATTGGTTCTTCTCCTTCCTCGCCAAATAGCCAGAATATATTAACAATCGCATAATCAAGTTGTGTTTCTATGTCAATATTCTCGTTAACTGATTTGTAATCTGTATCATCAATAGGGTCGATAGGGACCTGCGTACTTAACCGTTTTTGAGGTAGAAAGATAGGGGGAGTATAACATACATAATCTCGATCGAACTCACTTCTGATATTCTTAGGTGACACTTTGACTTAATAGCACTCGACTCTATGTATTCGACCTATTGGAATGGAACGGTTGTCGAGGGAGAGGAAAACCCGCCCCCTCAACCTAGACTAGAAATGCCCGCCCAATCAAGTGGTTGTATTAAGCCTCCCAGCCCGTTAGCCGCCCACCCAATGAATTCATCTCAGCCCTATGCCCGATCGCTAAGAAAGCCCATAAGAGCTAGAAGGTCTTTTTCACTCCCCACACGGACACGGTCTCTCAGTAAGCCCACACGGACACGGCTTCTGGCTGGCTGAAATACAACCCGCTGTTTTACCCAAGAACTCATGCTGGCTGTTTGACCCTACCTACTTCCCCAGAACAACACCGAAGAGCATGTTACGTATATAATATACATGTTTACAAGAGTCCAAATTACATACATAACAACTTATAAAGATACCGAAAAAGAACTTAAGGTGAATGCTTGCCTATTTCAATAGTATGCTTGGTTGCGAACCTAACAAGGTCCTTCTGGATTAATGATCCAATAGATTGAATATAGATTCCGACATAGAGATTGTATTGGGGGTTTTTCCCCATCCATAAAGAAGTAAATAGCTATTAGGGAAAGTGACCTCACGTTAAGTAAGTGAAGTCAAGTATTTGAGGGGAAGGAAGAAATAAAAGGACCTGAGCAGGAGAAAGAAATCCCTGACTGATAAGTCACGCACGTAAGGTCCTGGTTGGTCCGGGAAGAAGGGATTCATGAATAGCTACACTTCATGGGGCAAGAGAAGCTTCATGAGGGAGCTAGGCTTCATGAGGCAGGTAGAGAGTCCCAGGCAGGTGTTATTGTGGCAGGTCCTTCCTTTCCCCTTCCTTGCCCTTTTCCCCTTCCCCTTCCTTACTGCTATCCTCTTACCGCATCCCCTTACCTCAAGCATCTCCTTCCCTCCCGCAGCCTTACTTTCTTTGCTTACTTTGCCTTTCGGTTTGCTTACTTTCTTTAGCACCGCAATCTTGAATCTAATATATAAATAGAGATCTCACTATATAAGTCTCTATTTCTTAAATCTTTTCGACCAGAATGACATATAATAATTATCTTTATCTGCCTTCTTTCTCCTTTCCAAGTGGGCGCGAACGAAATAAGATAAGAGGGGGGGTGAGGATTATGTTCGGGGAAAAACACCATGCATAGGCGCCCATTGCATATATGCCTTTCATTCAATCTTGCTTGGGGGGAATGCCCAAGCGCTATTCAATCGGTCTCACTGGGGGAATGGTGACCCATTCAATCAAGGTTAGGATATGGATGATCATATATATAGATAAATAGTGGAGTGGGTGAGGTCGACTTCGTCCATTTGGTTGGCATGTATGAGCAAGCGGGTTTATAGAATAGAGAGCCCCACACAACCTCGCCTTATTTCTTATTCTTTTCTTGGGGCCTTGGCTTTCCTCTTTGTTTGGTGAGGATATATTAAGTACTTCTTTCCTTGGCGGGATACATCACTTATTTTTGTTCACTAAGTAAGTTTCAAATTCTTTGATCTTAAGTACTTCTTTCCTTCCTTTCACTTCGTTCAAGAAAGCTATAACCTTGGCCTGGAAACCTTCTTCATGAAAGATGAATCTCCTTACCTGTTAAGTCGAGCCCTCTCTCTATCCCTCCTGACAAAGTCGGTCGAGTGCTCTCTATCTCCCTTTCGGTCGATCTCCTTCGGACCCTTTGGTCAAGTGTGTTTTTAAATGCCCTCTTTATACTTATCTCCTTGGCTCTAGTTACCAACATTATACGAGTCATTATAAACCAGTTGCGAGGTCTTGAGGGGATTAAATCTGAGGCTACACGTATTGAAAGCTAGGCGTAACATATTGAAAGCTCTTGAGGGAAAGAAATCTCGGAGACTTATCAGCCATATCTTCCCGAACTCGCAGAGCTTTAAGAGGGGAAGAAATATAGAACCCTTACCTTCTAACTAGCTTATTATCCAAGAGGTAAGTCCACACCACTCCATCAAGAGCCTCCACAGACTCCATTTGTCCTCCAAAGCAAGGTACTCTACTGGGTAAACTACCCCCTGCAAGAACACTGTCGAAGCCCCAGGCGTCCCCGAGCCATCTCCAATCCTCCAAACAAGAAACCAAGCTACCACATGCCAACTAGGGTTTGAATCCCTCCTCCATGATGCAAAATGCTCCACATCCTCTGAAGGGCGCTCTCCAAGCCAAGTAAGTGGCTCCTCCACGAGGCCTCAATGAAGGGCGTCCACCAAACTACTAGAATATCTCCAACACCTAAGGGAAAAAAGCCAAGCCAGCACCATCCTGAGGTCAAGCATCCACTAAGCAAGCTATGTAAACTGTGCATATCCATCATGGACCATCTCTCATGCTACAATCCATCTCAGACCATCCAGGAGCTAGTCATACACTATGTACCCCAAATCTCATTGAGCACCCCCAAACATGGTGTAAACACTTTTTGAGTAACCCTTTCGTCTAACACTCCCTCTTGACGAGTAAAGTGTTTACATCAACACCTATCGACTCGCTCTGCAACTCTACCAGATCTGCTATCTTCAAATCAATACTGGCTGCAGTCCCAGAATAAACTACTGTCATCTGCAACAAAACTATCAACCATGCTATCACGGCATCTAGATCCTCCAAATTAGCGTCACGGGCCAACATCAAAGGACAACACATCATAAACTCTCTAGGACATCCTGCAAAGACAGTGACATCTCCATACAAGATAAAGTCGATCTTGGAATACAAAAAGTGTGGAATAGTAATCAGATCATGCAAGGTCATCATCAACCTATCAACATGAGAATCCCTCTCATGTACCTCAAATCCTCCGGCAACTGGAATAACCTGAACTAGGTCAACTCCCTCATCCCAAGAGAATCCTGAAGAAAGATTCTCATCAAGAGAAACTCCCTTCGTCTGATAGAATCCATAATCCTTGGTCTGTACTTTATAATACTCCCATCGGTTGCATCTCTAGAATCAATCTAAGCAACATCCTCCATCAGGGCATCACACCTCTCCTCCAATGAACACCTAGAAGGCTCATGGGTGAAGACAATCTCATCATCATGTCTCTCCTCCTCTCTACAACTGGAAGTCTCATGGATGGAAGAAACCAATACTATATTACTAGCATATCTCCTGGGAGGTACACATGCTCCTATATGCTCCTGAGCCACTAGATCAACAATCTCCACATTCTCCTCGATCACTAAAGGAGAACCCTGCGCATTGAAAGATCTCACGTCTACATGAGATACAATCAAAGTGTCAACACCTGGATCGCAACCTGGCTCAAAGGTGTCTCGCTATGCATGTGCCTCCTGAGAACTGAAAGGTCCTACTAGCCTCTTGCTAGAATGCATAAGTGCCACTGGATAAGCAAGTAACCTATAAAGGCCACCCTCTCTCACCCCTCTAGCGAAAGTATTTTAACTAGCTAGACTACAATCACTGATGGTGCACTGCTGTCCCTCAAAAACTACTCTCCAATGTATATCTGTCATGCAATAAACTAAAAGGAGGTTTTTCCTCAACCCCAAAACAAATAGAATAGCATCCAGCTCAAGAACATCACCTAAAGGCATCCAAAATGAAATGGAGCCAACTCCTCTCACAGGGTGAGTGGCATCATCACCAAGCTTTATGGTCATATCTCCCTCTTGCTCTTGAATCCTGCTAAATAGGGACATTTCATATGTCGTGTCTCAAAGCTCTGCTATACACATACCAACAACACTAGACACAATGTTAGAAGATAAACAATAAGCCATGGAAAAAGCAGTCTCAAACTGAGAGGTCATCTCCTCTACTCCTGCAACAGTCCCCGCTACAACCTGTTTCATGCCTTTTACCCTCTTCTTCAAGGGACACTGTCCTGCATCATGTCCCATCTCACGACATCAGAAGCACATGATTTGACTCAAGTCCTTCTTTCCTACATTTGTCCCATCCTTATTCTTGGATCCTTTCTTGCTACCCTTCTTCATCTTCCCGACAAGACCAATAGCATTTACTTCCACTTATTATTCATAATAAGTCGGAAATATAATTTCCTCTTAGACGCACCGGGCCATCTATTGCCAACTACTCTCTAGACGCACCGGGCCATCTATTGCCGACTAGATAGGATCTGAATCGGGCCATCTGAGAGGACATCTACAGACTGTACATCCAGGTTACTTGGACCTCACCTCCGAAGACCCTGGGCCCGAAGATGTCCTTCTACCTAGAGCACTTCTTGGAGTTGCAGGATGGCATCATCGTCCGCCCCCCCATATACACGTCGACACTGGATGCACTCACTCAGGATCCCTCTGGGCCAGCTCCGGGTTGGTTCTAACAGACTCTAGGTGGAGACCGATCACCATATTCCCCAACCACATAGGATATGCCAGATGTGCCACTTACAGGAGCTGGAGACAGAGGTGCACCTCATTTTCAGGTGCCCTTTCTACTATGAGATCAAAGGACGCTACCATTGCCTCTATAGGGACTCGGGGAGCTCCCTCTCCACTTTATTTCAATATAAATATTAGATATGCCTAGCCCTTTTCATCAGGGAGATATTTAGCCACAGATCCCCGCATGACGGCCTAACCGGGTATTCAGCTAACCTGGCTAGATACCTAGGGAGTCGAACCCCAGTTACTCACCCTTGTACCCTTCGTTCACTCTAGCTATGGTTGAAGACCTTATATATATAAATACAAGTCCAAACCTTATTTCCACTCTCTTTCCTGTTTTTTTCTGCCCTTCTTCGCTACGGGCCGTGACAGGTGTGGAGTGAGGTTACAGGTAGAGCTTGGGAAACACAACCGCATTTCATTCGTAAGCATTGTATTTTTTTATAGAGAAGACACTCTAAATATTGCAGTATTGTAGGTTTCTAAGTAGAAAGCGTGGTCGAGGTATTTTGTCTTTTCCCTAGACCTTTACCTTTTCACGAAAGAATACAAGCTGAAAGGACTAGTTACCGAAAGGGTACCATCACGGGCCGTCACGGGAAATCTCCTCTTAGCCTAAAGGATACAATTACCGAAAGTGACCGAAAGGAGACAATCTTATTACCTTTGAGGGGCAAAGAAAGAAGTACAGGGCTTGCAATTCTGATCCTACGAAAGTTCCCTTTCAAATATGTGTATAAATTCGGTAACTAGAGAGTGAATAAAGAGAAAACTCCTTGTTACTTATTACCAAAAGCGAACGGTAAGGAGATATATGGAGATAATGACCTTGGGTTAAAGAAAGATAGCAGGGGGGCCAAGGAAATAAGTATAAGGAGATATATGGATATAATGACCACCAGTAAGTAATGCATTGTCGCCCATCCATAGTCATTGAGACAAATCCACCTACGTAGGGCTATCACCTTCTTTCTTTCACTAACAAGCAAGAAACCATGGGAAATGAAAGGGAAATGAAATATTTCATGGTCACCATAGGCCAACCCAGTTCGTACTATGGTTGCAACCTATAGGAGAAGGAAGGCGGAGTTTCTTAGATAGATTGAAGCAATCTACAATAGTGTGTTATATACGTAATAAGACGGGCCCGCGCGTAGCAGGACACCAGGCTGTCATTTTCATTATGGGGAATCCCATGACGGGCACTTTTCACTCCCCTGCCGGGTCGTCATACTTAGACTTACTTCCCCCTTACGGGGAATAACCTTACTCGGACTACCCTGACGGGTCGTCCTTTGTTTACTCATATAGAAACGGACTACGGAATAATAAGGTAAAGCCCTCCTGTCGGACCAAATTCGAGTCTTCGCTTCACCCTTTTGGGGGTACGCTCGCTCTCTTGGGGCCTCACGGAGGTTTTACCTTATTATTCCTCGTCCTTAAACAAAAATAGAGGGAACTCACGACCGGGTCGTCATCGAATGTAGGAACATTCTTGTCTATAAGGAACTGATACTCCCCTATAGGGTCGTCTATAAATAATCGCTCTTCTAATAGAAGAGCTCTAGTGCTCTTATATATAATATAATCCTATATAGCTCTTCTATGGATACTCCCCTAATGGGTCGTACTTTAATGTAGAGCCATATGCTCATATATAAGGACAGGAACTAGACTCCCCTTACAGGTAGTAAATACAGAATGGAACTTAGATTTTGAAATACGTATTCTATTTAGAAAGAATGGAATTTGAAAGAATGGAACTTATAGCTAGAATTAGTATTCTTCTATTATTAACAAAGAAAAGGGAATATTTAATATACAAGAAATCCATCTCTCTCAGGAAAGGGATTTCTTCTATCCTTTTTATTAAAGGGACGGTTCTCACGAAACTGACAGGGGATCGATTGCTGGCCGGGGATTTTGGGCTGAGCGTGGGCCGAGAACTTAAATTGCCATTTTAACGCTCTGTATGCACACTTTTGAAACCTTTTCGGGGCATACCTCATGAAGGAGGATTCAGTTACCATAGAACGAACGCAAATGCCCGCCATTTTACATCCAGTCAAGTTCCTACCACTTATTATTTATTCCGGCCTTACCCGTAGCCTCGATATCAGCAATCTATTTTGGGTACAGGTCAGCTACTTACCCTGCTCCTAGAGCTTCATCTGCTTCTGCTGGATCGACTTCAACAAGTGCTTTCTTGGATGCTGCTTATTAATCAACAGGAACTACTCAATCGATCATAGGTTTTTCGGAATCTTTTTTGGGCCGCTAGGTAAAGGAGAACAGGACCAGGGGAACCACAGATGATTACATTAGGTGCTACTTATCCATTCTTACTGTTAAAACCATTGGATCATCAAGGAGATCGGAGGTGCGGAGATGCTCTCCCGACGTAGGCCCCCCCAAGAAGTCACTTCGGATCCGCAAGCCAGCGAGACCAACGGGAGATAAAATACTATTTTGATTATTATCCCATCACCTATAGCATATGATCCACCTAGCTCTGCTCCTATCCTTGCTTAGGAATACCCCTCCCTCTACGGGAGACACTGGTTCCAGGTAAGCTACTTAGACTGGTGCTCCTGCGACTGGATTTTAGATAATATAGGTGCTGCTTACTTACCTGCTTTTACCATAGCCCCTGCTGGATTTCTCTTTGCCTTTTATGCTTGCTCCTACGCCTCTTATGCTTCCACCCGGCCATCCATAGGATCTGGGGTTACCTCGATCTGCCACTTTTATATGCGCGGGCTATGCATATCGAACAGGAGGATCTGAAACTAGCGACTGGAGCTCGATCCGCGGAAACATTTTTAAGCATGCTGCCTCCCCATATGCGAGATTGAAACCAAGCATCACAGCCATCACTTCGGCCAGCGTGCTTACCTGTGCCACCCGTACCAGCGTACGTTTTTAATAGCCCCTTTTTTCACCCGTTAACCCAGAACCAGCCATTTACGCCTCTGGATCCGTGGAGCCATCGGGCAACTACTCTCAAAAGCAGCGCAACCTTTTACTCCACAAATACACCAGTATATTAGGGAGGGATCATTACAGCTTGTATAGTTGTGGCGAAATTACGCTTTTAAATGGGTCAACCTTAAGCGCTGCTGGCTTTCGAACTTACCAAGATACAGGGAATGCGGAGGGTGCCGCTCAAAGCCAACCAATGCCGTGGAGTTAAGCGAACCAGCAGCCCTGTTGGATTTAGCCTTACTACTTAGATTGGAAGGGCTTGGTTGGATACTTAGACCATTATTGGTATTACCTTTTCTTTTGTCGGCGGATGGATTACTGTCAATTGGACCTACAGCAACCACCAGTTTTGGGATCCTTGGAACTGCCCTCTTTTATTGATTCAATACTCCCAGACTTATTAGATCCTTACCGGCTTGGCTTGCTTGGTGGGCACTTTTACCTGTCGTATTTACCCTTTGCCTACTGCATTACCTTTATGTGCAACAGCCACCAACAGTCTTGGATCGTTTTCACTGCCCTCTTGCTTTTATTCAATACAGAGCCAGACCCCGGAGATGATTCGAAGGGCTTGGGCACTTATACCATTGCTATTAAATTTATATTCCTACTTTCTTTATTTCTTTGGATCTACAGACAGCGCTGTAACGTTGGATCGTCGGAACTTAGGCACTACTGCCTGAACTTATGAGATTAGATGGGGTGGGTAGGGCTTTATAGACGTTATTATTAATATTATTGAGCACCTCACCTTCTGTGTCATATGGGATGGCACTAGAATTCATAACCTTATTCTTATTGCTATTATTTATACTCTACCCTTCCCAACTTTGTGCCTGCCTCCAACCTAATCCCTGTTTCATATGGATGGGAATAATCTTATTTATATCTTCTTTATCGGCCTACTTATAACTTAGGGTACCACTATTGCTATTGTGTTGGGGGGGACAGCCTTTACCCGGCCAGATACGCTTGATCAATTAAGACAGCATTGCTACAACCTTTATATGCCTACTTCCTTTAATGGAAATGGAAGTGCCTGCTACCAACTCCCTTTACTCTTTACCACCCTTTCAATACAGGCCCGGCTCACAGACCTGAACCTTTTATATTCACGAGCTTGCTTGGATGCGTGCATGGGCACAGACAGCATTCTATTACCTTTACTTGCATTACTTACGATGTGCTACCAACCTTTCTTTCTTTTAACCACCCTTCTCTTTGACTTACCAAACTTAGTGATTAGACGTGCGTGCTTGGGTTGGCACTTACTGCCTTGCTAGGACCTTTAGATGCCTGCTGGAGAAATGGTTGTCCCATGCTACTTACCACCTGGAATGTTTACCAACCAGACCGGAAAATTGACCTTAACTTTTAGCAGTCACGAGCGTTCGATAACACTTGCTGAAAGAATGAATCGTACTTGGGTACCACTATTTAGCTTTTCGGGACGGGCTTTTATTGCCGGAAGTACAGTCCTGGATACATCACCTTTTCTTGTACCAAGCCCCTAGTTACCCATGCCATCAACCTTTAGTTTGGGTTTATCGAACCGGGTGGGTGCCAGTTACCAACAAACCAGAGCAGAGGTGCCACGAGAAAGAAATCCCCAGACAGGAGAGGAGGACCATATGGGTTATGCCTACAGGAACACAGGAAGTGGGACCTACACGAAGAACCATTCGTTGAGTACTTATGTTTCGTTTTTTCTTCAGCACTCACAAATGTGTTACACAACCCCAACCAACCAGGTGCCAGTTTGTGATATGGGGCCATTCTTTATCAATATTTTTGTTGTGCTATTCTTTAAGTCCCCCTCCCTTTGGACAGAGAATTTATGTTCCAGCAAGACAAGGTTTAGACTATCCAGCCCCAGAATGTTTTAGACCATCGCTGACTCAAGTCCTTTGGAATTGAAAACACTTATCTGGGTTGAGGACTGGGATAACATAAAGCTAATCCAGGGTTTACACGGCTTGGTGTCTATCCATTTGTAACTAAACTAGGTCTGCTGGTCTGAGTTGTTCCTATCTCTATGCTAAGTAACTATCTCAATCTCTCAAGCAAGCCTAACCAAGTCACAAGCCGTAAGAATATGCTCTCTCTTTGGTCCGAGCCTATAGGTACAAGCCAAGCTACAAAGAATATCTAAGATCAGTAGGTTTATTTCATAGGCCGTAGAAGGAGGATCAAGTGGTTTAGCGCGCTGATTACAGTCTAATGAATAAATCATAGGTAAGTTGGCTCCTGACTGAACATACACAACGAAGTGTTCTTATCTGCTCCTGTAGTTAATGCAGCTATCTGAAGAATCCCATAGTTGTTCGTACACTTGTATCTTAATAATGCTACTTGTTGTTCGTTCGGCTTGTACATAGATAACAGAATGAGTAGTCTAGTCCCGGTGGTTGTTGTTGGTTCTAAGGAGGAAGTCTCTATGGTAAGCCAGCCAGTAGTAAGAAGATTAGTAAGCATAGAAAGAGAGGTAAGCATCAGCTAGAAGTAATCATAGTTCCAGCATGTGGTCTAGCGCTGTGGCCTATCCCTGATAAAGCTACTATAAAGAATTCCCAACCCTACTAACCCGGCCGATAAGAGAACCTTGCCCTTATTGTTTTGTGATCGATCATCAAGGGAGCTCAACATGATAAACATAAAGGAGTGTTAGTTGGTCCCTCATTCTTGATTGGTGAACATATAAACTAGTAATATTAGAATTGCTTGGTTATAAGTGTAGTTCTAGGTTTGTGACCCTGAAGTGATCTCAAAGTGATAGAATAGTTTATAGGTTCAAAGCCTGAGTAAGAGGTTAATAGTGATCAAAGAGTAAGAGGTTAGGGTCTCTACCGTATCTTGCTCCTTTATCTTAAAGCCTACCAACATACTTCCTTATAAATCCTACTACTCTTCTAAACATAATCCTATTTCCTATCTTCTAAAGAATTATATTTCCGAAAAAAGTGACTTCTAAAATAGCTACTTTGTCATCCAGATAAAAACAAATTGATCAGTAACAATTTAATATCTTCCTCTTCATACTTACCTATCCAATAACTCCTCTAAAGACTAAACCTAACTTACCTATCCTAATCTTATACCTATCCTATTATTCATATCATACTCTACTATCTTTCTATTTCCTAATCCTTCTTTTGTTCCTCTTTGTTAAGTAAGCATAAGAGAGTTAGTCTTAGCCGGTTA
>Ga0228600_1000117_pt1 | contig 11815 bp, 9 predicted proteins | sample CRU5metagenome_FD_182730 | JGI IMG/M metagenome (GOLD analysis project Ga0228600, IMG submission 182730) | Spruce roots microbial communities from Bohemian Forest, Czech Republic - CRU5 | ecosystem: Host-associated > Plants > Roots > Unclassified | place: Czech Republic: South Bohemian Region... | reverse complement strand
TTAGAGTGCTATTCCCTACTAGCATTAGTTGAAGTGAGGAGTGGGTAGCCTAGCAATATTAGTTCACGGGGATAGTTATTACCTAAGGATAGGTAACCTAACAATAGCTAACTATCAATCAGTAGTAGTAGTAGGGGATAGGTAACCTAGCAATAGCTAGCTATCAATCAATAGTAGCAGTAGTAGGGGATAGGTAACCTAGCAATAGTAGTGGGGAGTGGGAAAGGATGCATGAATATGTATGGGGAAGAAGCTAAGAATAAGAGGCATTCTCGTCCTAGCAGCCGCCCGCCCCCTGCAGTCTCGTCACCGCAGACCATTCGGGATGGATTGGTGTGGTCTACGCCTGGGACAATATAAAACCATGAACGAATAAGGGCTAAGAGAGAGAAAGGCATGAATATTGGCTACTGATTGATTGTGAGGCCCCAACCGGCCCTTCCCTTCCAGGTACCCTCCTCCCTCTGCGCGCCCTCCCTTCTACCCGACCAACAAGCAAGCAGAGAGGCCTTTTGGTTTCCTAGTTTCATGTTGCAATTCAATTAAACAACGAAGCTAGTTATAAGTGAGAAATAGATGGTCCGAACAATCAGACAGATCGAATCATGCATGTAGCAAAAAGGTGAAAATCTATCTCTTTGTTGCCTCAGCGGCATACATCACTGCACTTCCACTTCACACCTCTTGATTTGATCGTGCGTGAAAATCGCCATGACCTTCCTCTCTTACTCCATCACCTGCAAGGAGAGTCCTGCAACCTGACTCTCGGGAATGAATAGGGAAGCACTCCTGGGTGGGCTGACTTCAATTACGTTACGCCTTAGATGCTTTTAGTAGTTACCGCACTACCCAGTACCGCACGATAACTGGTACACCAGAGCCGCCTTCCTGGTCCTCTCGTACTAGGAACACTCTCAATAAAATGCTCTAACGCCCGCATCCGGATATGGTGTCCCATCTCTGCTTCGACATTACCCAACTCACAGGTGCTCCCTTAGAACGTCGGAAATAGCCTCGAGGTGCCGGATGAGTCACTGTTATCCTTATTTTCACTCAGGGTTTACCGACCCTTCAGGACCTTTATCGTAAGATTGGGGTTTAGTAACTTTTGAATATATATATATATATATATTCAACAGAGAAATGTAACCTCTCCCTTTCTCAAAAGTATATTCGACCTTAATATGTGGTGCTGCATCGCCCCAAAACTAGTTCTAATCGATGACTTGAGAGGGGGAAATCCCCGGAGAAGATGTTAGAATTCTCACTTGACCCGTCACAGGATAAGATGGATAGAGTAGGTTCAATAGCATTCTATTCTTTTGATCCGAGGAGGTAGAATTCTCAGTGAACAAGACCATTTCTTCCTGCAGCATCGATAGAGATACGATTCAAGCAGTAGGCAGAACCATTTCATTGAGTATGCAACTTCTAATTCTAGATGGTAGAGCCCTCTATCTATCGAAGAAACCTGCTGTAAACCTGATTTTAGAAGCAAGATCAGCCTTCTGTTTCAAGCTGATTGCCCCAGTGAGTGCACCAAATAAAGTGAGCTCAAGAGCTCAAGATTCTTATTGGAAATATCCTTTTTCGTGCAACTAAGGCAACTTTTGTTCTATTCATTCACTTCCTCCATCCAAGCTTAGGAGCATTCTATTTCGGAGTAGCTATAGCACTTCTGTATCTCATCCAAGTAGAGTAGCTTGGTTGGGTACATACCGATTCATTCAGCAAGTTGATTCCCCTACCTCGAGATAGAAGCTAGAGTAGTTTCTTTATTTGGGTTATCCACCGAAATTCTCCCATGATTCAACAAATTGACACATAGAATAACACTTTTATGGCCGAACACGTAGGCAGTCGCGCCCTCGCATAGCGCTGGACTCGAGTAATTGATTGAACCTGAATGAATCTCCAACTAAGATAGCCATGTAGTTCGGTTGTGCCAGTCTTAAGCGGCATCATACCGATACGGATTAGCAACCTATGTTAGCTGGTATTATCCGTTGTATGGGAATGTCCCGCTGAGAAAAAGAAGTGAGAAGTGGAGTATGCCATGATTGGTTCGGTACTGATATAGCTTTGGAATTCACCTTTTTTCCGGGAAATAGAAACTAAATATTGCACTGGGCTTGTGGATTCAACCTTTCTCCCATTAGCAACTGAGAAAGCCAATTTCACCCTTTGAACGATTTAGATTCACAAAAAAGAGGTTGCATTATGTGTTATTCATCCATTCCTACGTAGAGCACCGAAAGCCCTGTAGTTGTATCGATTCCTTTCGAAATCAGATTGCCACAGAAATACAAAATAAAATGTTATGCCAGCCAATATCTGATGTGTAACATTCTCTTTGTCTAAGGTTAAGGAGCAACGGTATTGTTTTTTTAAGACTCTTCACAAAACTCACGAGTAAAGGACTTGGTCAATCACTTACGGTGATGAATGTGTATGGTTCGTATGATGGTAAACAACAGTTTTGGGATCAATTATTTTAACTAAGGGTACTTTATTCCAGGATAAGTTCTAGTTCTCGTATTATCAATAGGGGTGAAAGGAAATCCGATGCATCAAACACCTATATGAGCTCTCTTCTACTTGCTATAATCCATGTGACTCGCGGCTTCTATGGACAGGTTCCATGCTATATCCAGTTGCCTAGGATCAGTATTGAACCAACTAGATCCGATGGCACTACCGAACCAACTCTCTTATTCGTCGGGCATCAATCCAATACAACAGTTGGGCTTAAACCGTGCAGTCAAAAGAATGAGTCCGCTTATGCCAGAATAATTGAAGCGACAAGAAGGTTAATGCTCCCACATCCATAGCATTCGTTTCAGTTCTTTGAGTTGACGTTGGCGCTGTAGGACAGATCTCGGTTTATGACTCGGTTCGAATACTCATAGGCTTTCTTTGGTTAAATCATTTATTTAAAAAAAAAAAAGTGAGAGTGATTAAAATGGGTGAAATCCCTTCAGGTGAATTCTGTGGTATTCACGGATCTCCCAAAGAATGGATTATGGCTTAAATTAAAGCAGGAAATATTCGATTTTGCCCCGCTTTCTGGTTGCTAGGCGGAGCCCAAGTATGTCACCCTCTCTGAGAAACATGCTCGGAGAGAACGTAAAAGAATAAACTTGCATGTCGGAACCTGTAATGCAAAGAATCATTGAACAGAAAGATGAATACTACGGTAGATGTCTGAATGCTGGGAATGCCAAGGCTAAACGAACGTACAAAACCGAATGCAGGAGTAGGAACAGAGGGTGCAGTCACATGATGTGCTCTACTTGTGTGGGCTCATCAAATGATTGCTAAGTGATTCCGGCTGAACATCGATATGAATATTCTACTGGGTGAAATCTAAAAAAGCATTTTGACATCTTTTCCCTTTGTACCCCCTACCCACATCTGAAGGGTGCCATAGGGCTAGCGAAAGTAGCCATATGAGTGAACAAATAGGAAGTGAGTGAATCAAGGTGGGAGTTGTTTAAAGTGCTCTCCCACATCCAATATTAATCTTCTCCCCTAGCGGGGAAGATGGGAAAACACCCAGTTGAGGTGGGATGAAACAGATAGACAGGTTCCATCTTTCAAATCATTTTTCCGGGAGGATGTCTAGTCATTCAAAAGTGTGATCTTAAGTACCAATTTCACCCTCTCAGACTGAATATGCCAGTGAAAGATTGGCATGCAAATAAGCAGGTACAAACTAATTGACCTTTTTTGGTAGAGCCATCCGTATCGGTAAAACGCTGTAATGCTCCCAAGGAGTAGTAGGTATGAATCCCCATTGATGCACCTACCACCGTACATGATCTTGCTTCAACATCTCTAACTAGACACAGAAAGTACCTGCGCATGGCATTTCGTGGATAAAAATGGAAAGATTCCCCATAAGCCCCATACCCATATTTGGAATCAAAGTTCCATTCTTAGTAGAGTTTTCAAGCTACTGGGCTGGGGAAGGATCGTCGGCTATGGACAACTTTCTAACAAGCTGATGGGCCGAACAATGCTAATAACGGGGACTCATGGGCTTAACAGATGGTAGCTTAAGCAACCCTTTCATAGATGCATTATTCACCAAGTGGAGTAGTTCGGTTCCTATCGGTGGTAGTGATTAGTGCAAGTCCATGATTGCTTTTATTCCCTCTTGCCCTGTCCTTGATGGGAGAGCACTTCGTGTAGTAAGCCAATGTTTCTGGTTACTCCTGCTGGAGGCATACGAGGATTCGTACTAGCAGGTTCTGTCAGCCCCTCTATTCTTCCACCTATCCCGACATTTGGGCAATACGATGGATGGCCTGGGTGCTTGATCAGTCTTTCACTAGTGCATGCTTTAACAACGACGTACATATTGGTGCTTACATATCCGTCTGCATGTATCCTTCATTCACTTTAGCCGAGTGGATGTATTGGTCCTGTAATTGAGTGCTTCTCCAGCTAACCTTACTTCTCTCTTATCCCAGTCATTACCTACGGCTAAACGCTTGAATCCGAGTACTGGTTTTTGGTTTATACACCCACGTATGCATGTCCCACAACCCTTGACTTGGATCTGTCTTTATGCACCGAGCGCTCTTCATGCCCTATCTACAAGTATTCCGTAGTGAACCTAAGAATGAGTACATCATACTTGGTTGTATCCTGCAAGGTGGGTAGTCTATGGCGACATTCCCAACACTACTTACTCTTAGCAGCATGAGCTACGTCCGCCTATGTACTTCACCTGATCTTGCTTAGTAAAACGCTCTTACTTAACCAAGCCGACGTTGAGATCCATAGTTGGGGATTATCGCCAGTATTCTGTGGTAGTGATACTTTTACTATCCCTCTATCGAGCGGAGAACATGGATAGCCTATCTATTTGGTTAACTCATCTTTCCTGTCATTGCACAAGCCGAGACATCTCCAAGCTTATTCAGTGCAGATCAGTGAGCACTAATGATTTGTTTGATAGTCTCCATAATTGAGATATAGAGAGTCTCGAGACATATGGACTACTTTCTTGTGCATTCCGAGTACGTGATTAGTAGCATGAGCAGCAGGAGACAACCTTTTCTGCATCTTCTGTACTCATCTTTCTGACAACCCCAAGAGAGACAATAACTTCTCTCGGGAACGGCATAAAGAAAATCATATTGGGTTTGCTCCCGAGATTGGATTGCACCAAAAAGTGCGATCTTAACTCACCATTTCAAGAGTCAAAGGTGAATTCTCTCATAGAGCGCAGTCAATTCACTAATAAAAGGTAGCATTGCGAATGCTTAATGGATCGTTCCGCGAAGTCCCAAGAGTTCCATCAATGTTAGTTATAACAAGGGATTTATGTATGTTCTTATGCTATGAAGGGGCTCACGGAGCATGTGGCGAAGGTTAGAGAGATAGGGAGGTAGGGCATGAGAAACGAAAAGCCGAGATCTCTTCGTGGGCAAGATGCGTGGGCTGATTGCTGACGACGGGCTGTATGTTCGTTGTTCGTACTATACGAAACGAAGACATGAATAATATGGAGCCAGTGTATAATCGCCTAATGTCTTTGGTGGAATCGAGGGGCCATATACATAGAACTAGGGGAGAGAATGGTTTTCACTTAGCGATGGGTCTAATTCAATGAAGACGCGTCAGCTCTTTCTCCAAGGACCTCCAAACACCCCTCATGTTATCCTTACTTACTGATTGTCGGAGAGCCTGAGAGCCCTTCACGGACGTATGAATGATCGGGTGGGGGCCTACGACGGTTGGATATTAGATGAGCGAGTTGAACAATATGGAGGAAGGGTTTGGTTCAATTACAGATATTATATTAATACCTTTATGTATGATCTGAAGAGAAAGAAAGCTAGATCAAAAGAAAGTCGCATATAGAAAAATAAGACAACGTGCATGCCTGCCTATAGTAATCCATGTTAGGTAATGAGTACCCTTTTCCGATGGATACGGACGGATTTGAAATCCCAAATCGAGCGGGAAGAGTAGGATTAATGCGGGCCGATTGGCAACTTCTTCATAACCTCAAGACCATACTTTCTTTCTTCCTTCTCAAAGTTCCATAGTCGACTTCGTACCCCTCAATCCCTTTGAAATGGTCAATCGAGTGTCTAAAGACGATGGCGGACATTATGGTCGAGTGTGTTTTAAAAGACCCGACCCTTTAGTTAATAAATTAGAGGCTTTACGTTCGCTGGCAATGGCTGGCTGGGTGGGATTGGGACCCAATGAGGTCACCTACCTTCCTTTTGATCGATCCTACCTTCCTTGCTATTATATCATTAGGTGCAAGCTCTAATTTCTTTCTCATGCACAGACAACTTCCACCCACTTATGAAAGTTTAAGCAGGATTGAATTTGTTCGAATCAAACAACAAAGGTGCATCATCATGTTGAATCAAAATGCTACTTCAAACAGCAAAGGTGCATCATCAGGATCACTTGCTTCTTCTACGGGTGTTTACCCCGGATCTACGACTGGCTTTGGCTCTCGATCTTACTTTGTTGGGCCTTCGAAAGGGCCTTCGACTTGACGTATAAATACAATTCTTTAGGGGAAGGCAAGTGGCGATAAAGCGATTTTTCATGCCCATTTAAGTGGTTTATCCCTCACCTGCGAACCCATCCATCCATAGGTGAGGGACTTATTCTCTTTCCCCTAGATAGATGCTCTAGAAGTGTCCCAACCTAATAGAAGTAATTTGGGATCAATTTCTATGCATGAGGTCCCCACCTGCCTATTACAAATATAGATGGATTTATGAAGGGATAGAGGAGACCGACGAAAACCTTATATATAAGTTCTCACTGGCTTGGATTTTTAGATTGGTTCGATAGAAAAGAAGAAACTAGGTAATGCCTACGATCATAAGGTCTAATTAAGATTATGTAATCTCCACTAATCGTCACTTATGGCTATCTACATTGGAGGCTATCGGCATTCCAAAAGCACTAGTAATGAAAGCACAAACTATGCTTGCTTTTTGACTAGATCTCGATCCTTAGTTTTAGGCTCTGTTGCTGTTGGTGCTACTTCTGGATCCACAATTACTGAAACGACTACTACTGTTATCTTATACCGTCGATATCCTTTCTTATTGACCAAAGAGTGCGTACTCAGGCCAGGGTAGGAATTCTTCTGTTAAGAAGCTTGTGAAGCTGAGTGAGTAGAGCGAGGTAGAACAAGGTAAGTAGGGCGAGACCAGGAAGGAGGGTAAGACCAGGGTGAGACATACATACATCTTTCCTTATTGGATTGGTTTTCATATGAAACCATGTATTGAAGGCAGACAGTGCTATAATGCATGAAGAAGCTCGAAGTTTAGTAGGGTAATACTAGGTCGGGCTAGACCCAGTCGGGCAATCTCTTGTAAAACATAATCAGGTGGGCTCAGGTGATGCATACTCGGGCCTAAGGCAGACTCCGGTGTAACGACCTACCGTATTTATTGGTTGGCCCCGAAGAAACATGTGATTTTGGTAAGCGTTTCAACGTGAGAACGCTGGACACCCACCAAAGTAGAACGAGGTCAGGTCAAGACGAGACAGGAGGTAGTAGGGTGCAGGACATACATACTTTCTTTCTTATTGATTGGCCCATAAAAAATAATTATTGAGGGCAGACACAATTATAATATAATGCATGAATAAGCTCGAAGCCGAGTAGGGTGAGAGAGAGATTAGTTCGGGCGTGATCATAAGTGAGGTGAGACCAGGTCCGGGCAGACATCTTTTCTTATTTGTCATTTGAAACATTAGATTTCTGGTAGGCCCTTCCCTTCCGCCGATGGCCGGAATAAAGAAAGGGGGAGGATGGTAAGGTAGGGTGAGGTTAAACCGGGAAATACCAGGTAGGGAAAGACCAGAGGTGAGGCGTAGAAATCTTTCCTTATTGATTGACCTAATCAACTATTTATCGAGGCACTTCATGAGAGGATGGTTTCCATAACTCCTTTCTTCCTTACCTGAGCAGAGCGAGCGAAGGTAAGTTCCCTTACGCTGCTATGCTGCCTATCTTATAGTTAAGTAAGTCATAACCTTAGGTGGATTTTGGTTGGTCCCCTCACCCCTCCAGAGTGGCACTGCACCATCCCACCAATCTCTGACGTTCGTACGACTTCAATGCTGGCAGGGTCAGAATGTAGGTTATCCCAGAATAGGCTGGCTGGCTCAGTTTCATCGTACTTATGTTACTCTGATATTTTCATAGAATAAGATGGACAGTCAGGTAGGAACCATATTACATTTATCCTACTTACCTATCACATTAAAGGATGGAGGACCTACGACCTCATAGCTTGCTTATGAGCCGGCTGGGGATTGTGGATAAGTCATTGTACGAGTGGGGCGGGGTGAACAGATTGCTGGAATTGCTGGAGGGCTACATGGGATGGATCGATGAAAGGATATATTATATATTATGGAGATATTTCTCTTAATTGGAATCGTTACACTATTCTTGGTTGGAGGTTGGATAGCGCTAGCTCCCATCGTGGAGTGGGGTAGTTACTTATATTACATATATAATTACACACAATCGGGTGGCTCGAGGAAGGAAGAATTGGCAATAGAGTGGCTGGCTGGCTAGAAAGGAATCTGTTTGAAATTCACCTCTGTATTGCTGGTCAGGTTTGGAACAAGTTGTCCTTTTTTGGGGGGGTTTACGTTACGTGTGATTTCACTTTGGGGGGAAGGTTCACACTGGCGCACCCGAGGACTACGAAAGAAGAAGGATAAGCCCTCCTCTCTGTAATAGGATCTTCTGGTAAAGCCCTCCTTTCTCTAGTTCAAACTACAAACAAACTATACTTCAAATAGATTACTCATAGTCGGGAGCTGGGAACAGATATTGAGATAGATGGTCCCACAGAGTTCGTCCCACTTAGTGAGGTGAGAGAGACGGTCCCAGAGCCTTATGAAAGAAATCTGGTCCGTTCCATTATATTGGTCAGAAGGAAGGAGATTCAATACCTAGTTCATACGAATATAGCTTAATGTAATTAAAGTACAGTCCCGTTAGCCAATGAGATAAAAGTGACAAACAGGAACAGTACGTTAGATGAGGAGTTGGAGACGTTAGATCAGTTCCGTTAGCTGTATAGGAATTAGTTAGATAAGGAATTATAGTTGCGTTAACTGCAGAGGAATAAATCCCAGTTGCATACCAAGTGCTTAGCCAAAGGGAATAACAGGCCATACCAAGAGCGTGAGCTGAAAGAAATAACAGTTCGTACCTGGAGCTGAGCCGAAGATGAGAATCCATACGATATTAGCATTAACAAAAGACACTACGTACGACATTACGGGTGGGATGAAGGAAGGAAAGGTCTCGGATAAAGATGGAGGCCCCGCGACTCGGACCTCACCCTATATTTCTTCCCCTAAAATTACACTGGAACATGACACTTATATTTCTTCCTCTCAAATCGCTATGCTCAGGTAAAATGTATACATTCATTCTATTCCTTTCCTTATCGATAAAGAAATGATTGATTCAGAGTGTGTGAACTGCGCTTAGGGTAAAGAAGTAAAAGATTAGGTAAAACAAAGAGAAACTGCGAACGGTAAGTGGTTTAAACTATGCTAGAGAAGAATCATACGACGAAAGGGCTCACCAAGTAAGTTACGTGAGGAAGTAGCTCACCTGAAGAATGAAGGTGAGGAGAGCTTATTTATGAGCTGATTAGTGAGCTGACTAGTTAGATAGAAATGGGGTAGTTCATGATAGACATAGTTAACAATAGACGTTCACAGGAGAATAGATTAATTAAGAGAAGCCATTCAAGTCACTCGCTAGTAATTATAGGGTTTCACGTCAGGGCTACACTCGCTATTCCGGCTGCACTCGCTATGCATTATAAGGTTACACGTCAGTGATATCCAACGTGTACAGGAATTCCAGCTTCCATCATATACATTCATTCGGGAGGGGAAGCGAGAATAGTTCGTATCTGTACTTTCAGCTTGACCAACGGTAAGGAATGGGCGAAGCCACCATTCATAGGGACGTTTCTCGAAACATTGACAATATTGGTGGTAATGTCCATCTGTAGGCTTAGGGAAATTGGAAAGCAATGTAATGGTGTGGGGATTCATTCCCCAGCACAGTAAGAAAACTATCTTTCTCCAAATGATGCACAAGAAAGAGACTTTAGGAAGACCAACGGCCAAGCTCAAGTATCCATGTTTATCATTCATCACTGACTTTATGGAAAGCGTACCTTTGACTTGACGACTACCTTATTTGGTGAAAAGTAGTGATACAACGCATGAAAATGGAGCCACATTTTACGCGGTTTATCCCTAACCCAACTAGCATCCTCCATCACACTGATTCCAGCGAACGAACGCTCCATGATTCCAGCGCACGCTTATGGAAGGAAGGCGAAGCCGTACATTCATTCATTGAATTGTAGATTAAGATTTTTAGTCTGTTTGTTCTAGGAAGAGGATGCGCAATCAGGCTCGACCAAAGGGTGTTAACGCTCACTCATCATATGGGTGAGGGAGAGGAGAACTCCGATCCAAAAGATCCTTCCGTGGGCTTACTGAAAGAAGGGTTTTAAAGGTAGGGCGATTTGTTCTGTTCGGGGTCATTTTTATGTTTTTATTCCCTGTTCCCGAGAAACCCATCAAAGAAAGTGTATCACTACCAAAGATGAGATGAGATGAGTCACTGAAAAAAGTGTCCAGTTGCAGGGACAGTGGGACGGAGGGGAGATAGATTCGGGTGTTCAGTTTGAGAGGGGTATAGATATAGATATAGATATATCTAGTAGTTTGAGTCAGGCGCCTTTCATGGAATAGAAGGGAAGGATAAACAAATGAATCGAATTCTTCGAAAATTCCCCCAAAGACTTACTTTCTTGGGGTCATGAAATGAGTAAATACTTACTTATTTTCTTGGCTGGCTGGCATTTGTAGGTAGATTAATAGATCCCCTTTACTAATTGCCCCAAAACACTTTCCTTGAGCTATCTGTCTTGCTATTGATTTTACTTACTAACTCATCTTTCACGTATTGACTCGTATCATTTCGGTAACTAGGGATAGAATAAGGAGGGCCAAGGAAATAAGCCATAACTCCATAGAAGGCGGTTGATAACCAAGCAGACAGAACCAATCCCTTCTTCCTTAAATAAAGCCAGCACAGGGCCGTTTCATTTCTTCCCCTCAAACATTGATAAGGCTGGCACAAAACCAATTAAGGCCGGCACAGGAATGCATTTCAAGCAGGACCAGGACCTTACTTGATTCACCTTTCAAGACCAATCACTATACTATACGTAATTTCGTTCGTACTCCGAATCTGACTAACTCAGGACCATCTAAATCAGGATAATACTAGGCTAGCTCAGGACCAAACTAGGATAGCTCGGGACCAACCCTTGATCACTTACTTCTGAGGATCAACCCGTCAGCTCAGGATCAACCCCTCTAAGTTAGGTCAGGTCAGGATCAGCCCAGTCCTGTCTGATCAACCCTAAAAAATGCATGCCCAATTCCCCAGAATGGAAAAAAAAGAGTAGTCTTTGGGAGGTCTTTTATAACATAATAAAAGAAAAGGATAACCTTACTGAGCTAGAAGGCTCAGGGTGGTGAGAAAATGAGTGGAGAGTTGGCGACTATCCCTCTTGATTAGTTAGATAGGCGGGATAGTAACCTAGCCTAGAGGAGAGTGATTGATTCCCGGATAGATATAGATTATGTCTGTGACGATTTCTTTCCCTCTTACGAGAAAGGGTTATTTTCACGGGTTCCTAAGGGGCTAGGGTCTTTCCCAAGTCTCTGGTTCTACGACGCCCCCCCCCAGAGAAGT
>Ga0228600_1000115_pt1 | contig 11855 bp, 8 predicted proteins | sample CRU5metagenome_FD_182730 | JGI IMG/M metagenome (GOLD analysis project Ga0228600, IMG submission 182730) | Spruce roots microbial communities from Bohemian Forest, Czech Republic - CRU5 | ecosystem: Host-associated > Plants > Roots > Unclassified | place: Czech Republic: South Bohemian Region... | reverse complement strand
TTTCAGGCCCCATAATAATATTAAGGCCTGACGAGTCGACCAATTACTCTACCCCGCTATCGTTCGTTATTCCCCTGTTATTACTAGACTAGACTATTACCATGACCCCTTAATACCTTTCAGGCAGGTCTTGATCACTGCGAAGGGACACTTGACCCTGATAGCATCGGTAAGATCAGGACCTGATTTGAGCGAAAGGTTATACCCCAGAGAATCTAAGAGCTAGAAGGGTTTATCAGGACCTGACTGGGCCCTTGATTTATTTTAAAGCCTGTCCTGTAAAGACATTCTCGTACCGATATCGGATAGTTATGTGATATCATCTCATTTACCGATATCGGAGATAAGGCCTGGTCTTGTAAAGATAAGGACCTTTCCTTTACTTTGCCCACCCTCGGAGTGCCTTATTGCTTTTTCCTCTCTATCCTGATTCTTATGCTATTATTTTTTCGAATAGAGAATTGAATTCGTTTAATATAGAATCTACTTAGTTTAATATGGAATCGACTTCAATTGATATATAATTGTAATCAAATTGGCTTTAACGAATCAAGTTATACCTATAGGGAGGGAATACCGGTAAGGACCTAAACCAAGCTAACGACTTCAGCCCCTTAATGCCAGGGAGATAAGGCGCTAACGCCAGCCAGGGAGATACCCACCCTAAGCTAACGACTTCCTCCCTCGTATCCCTAACTCCGCTTAACGAAGCCAAGGATATAAGGCGCCACACTCAACGAAGTATTCACGAAGTCTTCTCCAAAAATTGATCCCAACCAATATAAATAAGAAAATAGAACATCACATATAGAATAGAATAGAATAGTAGGATTCGTCGAGAGATAATATAGTAGTATTCGTCGAGAGTAGTATTCGTCGAGAGAGGATTTCGCCTATAAGTTGCCTTAAAGACTTGGCCCTGGCTCTGGCTCTAGTTACCGACATGATATACGAATCATTACACTATCTCTGCCAAGGCCAGGCTCCTCGCTATGGAGGCTTCTCACTCCCGCTGTTAGGGGCAAGAGAGAAAGAAGGGAAGCTCGTTTCAGTCCTTGTTTTTCCTCATCTCCAGATTTATATCTTTCGACCAATATCGGGGAAGGACAGCCTCCTCTCTCACCCTACCAGATTGGGTGAGGAAAAGCTTTATAGACAGATTGGCTTGCCTTACTATTTGGGTGAGGAAAAGCCTTGCCCTGGAGAATACAAGGTTATCCCTTCCTTCGTGAATGAAAGACATAACTACAAAATCCAGGTCCTTCTCTTTATAAAGGCCGAAGGCGCCGGGTAAGGTCCGGAGCCAGATGCCTGGGCTTCGGACAAACTAATATTAAAAGTTTATGTGTCAAAACACGTAAAAAACAACCATTTAACGTCTCGAACCGGTAAAAAAAGAACTCTACACCAAAAGATAAAAGGTAGGGATTTCCGTCAATGAAATGAAACAAGCAGATTTCCAAAATTGGTACAAATCGGGTAAGATCGGATTGGATCGGGAAGGATTTCCTTAAAAGGGCCGAAACAAGCATATTTAAAAAATTGGTTAAAATCGATAAGAGTGAACGAAAGGTACCATGGTTTGCAACTCGGGTTCGAATCCGGAGGTCTCTTGCCTGGTAACAACTAGACCGCTTTGGTCGACCTAAGAGTGGAGAAGGATCAAAGGCGTCCGCGAAGGCGTTTGAAACTGTCTGGGCCGGCTACGGAGGTTCTTCCTCCTAAAAGAAGCGTAGAAAACTAGGGGAGTTCTCTAAGTTTTACAGGGCTGGCCGGGCCTTGCGTATATGAGTTGTGAATGACAAATGTTTCTTTCGCCTGCCAGGTCGGTCGGCGGAACCAACCCAGTTAGGCCATTAGCGGGTGAGAAATGAAGTTAAATTCACCTGGTGCGAAAGATCTGATCAGGCCTCTCGGATCAAAATCCTAATGGGCGAAGACCCCTATAGAGGTCAGTAAAGATCTAAGCCGAAATATTTATGCTGTCTACTTACGCCAAGGGGTGGAAAAAACCTTAGAAGAGAACATGTCAGACTTGGAGAACAAAGAGAGTTATACTCAGAAATAGAACTGGGGTTAATTAATTTCCTAGTTAAGCCAAACAAATTTTAGCCTATACTTTACACATCAAGGGTGAGTTACCTCCTCCCCCAACAATGGACCCTCTACTTATATGCTTGAGAGGTGGTTACCACAGTTGGGACTCGATATATGGGTTGTATAGGTTTTAGACTTCCATAACATCCACTCAAATCCGTACATTTTGTACTTTCATTATTTTTCTGGGCCATTTTGAGTGCACTCAAAAGTTTCTAGCTAAAAACCTGCGAGCTGCTCACGAGTTTCACTTCTATAGGCCGTGAGCACAAGGAAAGTGGCTATACAATATAGTCCAATAATCTGCAAATTGCTGAATCAAGGTGATGATGTGGCCAAGCTCAACTCAATGGCAAGGGTTACCAAAATAAGCTATAATAGATTCCCCCTAATGTGTGAGGGTAGAAGAGGAGTTGATGAATGAAATACATTATAAAGCTTAAAGGAGTTTGACAAGCGAATTAAGGAGGAGTCTAACAGACCAAGGATCCGAAGGTTACCTGCGAGCAAAAACCAAAGTATCAGATGACTCCCTTCCTCAAGGTAGGCATACCCATGCCCAGATGGAAAAGAAGTATGGCCTCCAAATAAAGTACACTGCGGATCCATGAAGTACATAGAATTAAAAATCATGGCCACAAAAGAAGTGGATCCATGTAAAATAAAGATCATAGCCACGAGCAGATACAAAGTGGATCTATGTCTCAGTGTACATCAGGAGAACAACTGGAGCTATTAAAAGGTAAAATAGGTTCTCCAAAGTACCAATGCAATATAAGATAGTGGCACTTGATTATAAACTCAGGCAGTAGCACCAAATAGGGATCCCTCCACAGCCCAAGGTCTTCAATCCAAATCCGTCACAATGTACAAATCTACACCATGTGAAGAAATGTATTGAATCCGAAAATGGGAGAAACCATCTAGTCACCGGTCATTGATGTATACCTTTTCCAGATGCAAGGTGACCCGCCGATGATTATAATGGGCACCAGGATACATAGTACATTCTAGCAAGTGTGAATAGATGTGTTGGTGCCGAACACTTGTAGAATCAACCGATTAGGGGTCATTGATGAATACCCACTGTCGAGTATGAGGGAACCTACCATTGATGACTGCAAGCCCCAATAGACGGGTCTCTAAATCTCATTCCCAGAGCAATGAGTCAGAGTTTATAGGAAGAGATCCGTCGGAAGGAGGGAATTAAGGCATCCCACATCAACTGACATGATATAGAATAGGAACATGGTTTTATTTTATTTATTGGAAAATAACTTGAGAGAACATACTACTGAGTATGACTCTCAAATGCACTAAATTTAAATAGTAAAAAAAAAGACCCTATAATTAGTAATCAATGATCAAAATCACTATCAGAGGCAAGGCATTCCCCCAATAAGGAAAATGGAATCTAAGTTACAACATGAATCCCGCTATGTGAATAAAGATCTTGCCATCGAACATAGGGAAAACCACTTAGTTAGCAACCAATGATGAATGTCATTTGCTGAGTACAAGGCAATCTGTTAATGATGAAAATAAATCCTAGGGTGCTATCGTTTATCTAGGTATACTTCCTACAGCAATGTGTCATAGTCGATAGGATAAGACCCGCCAATGATAAGGAAATAATGAATCCTTCCACACTGGCACGAGATACAAAGCATTGGATGTTATTGTAAACTGAAAACAACTTGACACAGGGAAAGACCGACATGGACACTCGTAAGTAATAGCTGAGGAATGGCCAACACAGGGTTATCAGCTTAGAACTTCTCTTGAATAATAACATGAAATAATAATGACTTGGGTAGCAACTAACTCTAAAACGAGAAGTTAATTATTCCAGCTTCTCCGGCCCACCTAACGTCCCTTTAGCCTAACAGATATGCATTCAAAAGGGCAGATAAATACTTAAAGAACCGTAAGTAACCCTAGTGTATGTGTTTTACTCCCAGAACACGACCCTACTATATGAAAAAAGCCCTTCGGGGAAACAACCTCAATCTCCACTACACTATGTCCACATTGTCCCGAAATAGTTCACTTTCTTTCCTCTTTTTTGTACGTAGAACAATTCACCATTTTGTAAAACATGCCGTTTCCTTAATCAACAATTTATGGTCGTCCCCCCAACCCATCCCGCTATACCTGCCCCCTTATGCCACACCTATAGTAGTCCCTTCCCAATTATAGGAAATAAGAAATGCACTCTATTGTAAAACGTTATCTAAACTTTGGTTGCATTTGTTCGTAGCGCTGTCCCTTTTTGGGCATGGGATCTATTCACCTATTTGGTTAATGCTTGTCTAAAGCTCCAATCCTTACTTATTGCGACTATCCCAGAGGATCCTTTGGGGTAATGTTGGGCATTAACGACGCTATTCGCGGGGGCAGCAGCGATATATGCTTTTTTACCCACATGGAGGGCAGGGGCTTGGCGAAAAAGGTGGAAAAACCCCTTATTCAATTACCCGAGCTATTCCGGTGCATCCACAGCAGAAGGCGGTCCGGGTGCGGGGTGAAAATGCCTGTGCCTGACCAAGAGTGGGCAATAATATAAAGTACTTTTGGGGAAGAAGCTAGTTGGAACTTTTGTTGGATATCCTTTTTCGGCCCTCTCAGGACCAACGGCCCCCAAAGTCGGATATTTCCTCGTCACCTTAGGCCCCGTCGAGCCAAAGGATTGGACGCGCAGGATCATCCTTCATCGCTTTCGAGACTTTCTGTTTGATGCTCCCTTCATAGTGGCAGAAGCGGGGAAGAAGGAAGGTGAAACCTACTACCTTATAGGCTGCGAACTTCCTCACCCGCCCAGGGAGACCGTGCTTTTGTGGCTACTTGAGGACACCTTCCCTACATTTAAGGGGGGGACTTCGGGTCACTGTCTATCCCCGCTGGGAAGAACTTCGATACCGCATCGCGCGGGATGATCCCGAGTATCTAGTATCTAGTTCCCGAAGAAGGGGAGGATTCAGAGCCCCCATAGCGCTGTTTAATGGCTCCACAGAAGGTAAGGTTGTAACACATTAGAGCTATAGGTAGATTCTTTCACTTCGTTAATAAGCCTCCCTAGCGCTATCGATTGGTTGGGTGGAAGGGAGATCATTGGGATAGGAAAGGGATATCGATCGATGGCAGCCAATTACTATACAACGGAGCAGGATCACGTAGAGCAACAAGTTCTTGCGGACAGGAGTTTCAGATCCATGAACTTTGTACAAAGCGTCTCGAGGAATATACTCTTATATACGAGTTAACACATACTTTACGAATGTGTCCTTCTGAGGCCGGGCCCAAGCGTTAGTTTAAGGAATGGAGGAACTCAATACCTCCAAGTCAGCTAAGAGAGAACAGAAAGACCTCTCAGTTAAGAGAGACTTATGAATCGGTATTGGACATGTTACTATTAGAAGACAAGAAGGAATAAGGTAGGGAAGTATGGGTTCTTCTTTGTGAACCGGTTCGAACCCGGCCCACCTTGAGGAAATCATTTTCGTCTCCATTCAGTGCTTCCCCATTCTATTTGGCAGGAGGAAAGAAAGGCCATCCTAGCATAAGCGAGGAAACTCATAGGTGCATAAGCTGGCCTATAGGTACGTATCTCTTACTTGCCTAATTACCAGACGGATAGATTGCCTTATTACTTGCCATCCAGAGTAGATCCATCACTTACTCTTACTTACTCTAGATGAGTAATCAACTAGCCTCATACAGCCAAAGAATGAAAAGACCTCACCGCATCAACATATATAACGGATATGCATTTTAAAGGGCGGAGAAACCTTAAAGAACCGTAAGTAGCCTAGTGTCTGTTTTATACTCCTCCCAGGGCACGCCCCTACGATATTAAAAATATCCCTCCTTCGGGGAAACAACCTCGATCTCCACTATGCCATGTCCACATTGTTTCGGAAGATTTCACTTTCTTTCCTCTTCTTTGTTTGTTTGTGGGCCAGTTCACCCTTTTTTCTACATGCACGTAGCCTATTTCGCCACCTATAAATGATAACCAACTGACTGGAAAGAGGGATTGCTCTCCCAAGGGAGCAACCCTTACCGGCAAGAACAATTCTTAGGTTACTCGAAGGAGCGAACTAAGCTGAGCTCGCCTCCTTCGGGCTTGGGTTCATGACCCTTGTGAATAATTAAAGGATACCTGCAAGATGAAGATGAGGAATATGTTCACTTTTTACGTAGTATTACTTCACCTAATGTTAGCGTGGTTACTTTTGAAACACAACAGTTTCCTTCAGGAGATGCTACTGATAGGGGAGCTCGTACTTATTATCAATGCAATATGGGAGAAGGTGTTTTCAGAGAATATCATATTCAATTTGTTCATTTTGGGAATGATAGTAGCTTCCACTACTATACTGGCTTTTAGTCCAAGTACTACGATGCTTACTTTCCTACGATATCTTAATCGCCCCTCTTTATTTTCTTCGGGGCTCAGATCCGACAACCAAAAAGATCGGGGTACTGCTGCTTCTGGAACTGGATCCACTTCTGCTTCATATACATAAATAGCTGCTGGGTATGGGTTTGGATATCGATCACGAAAAACATAAGCTCGATAAAGATCTCGATCTTGAAGGTATGGGTCACTAAGGTCAGCATCTCTATCACGAAGGTCTGGATCTGGAAATCAATCATAAGAGTATGGCTCTCGAACATCTGGCTCTTCATTCAGAACATCTGACTCTTCATCTCGAGAATTAGATTCTTCTGCTGCCCGGCCTTAAGCTCGAACGAACCTCTCTCACCGGTCTGGTTATTCTTATAATGGCGGTGGCCCACTATTCTGTTTCAACTTCCTTAACCGAATAGCGGGATGGTTTCAGTGTTCAAGCTCCGGTATTTGCTCCATTGATTTAAGAACCATTGAAAGGGAGAAGCTCGACTGCTATAGGTTTAGTTTCTATTAGTCGTGTTCGGCCCTACTTCTCAGAATTGGTCATGCTATGCTGCCGATTTCTTGTGAAATGATCATGTCGCTGTCTCACTATCGCTGTTACGTCACTATTGCTATTACGTAGATAAGAGTGACTGCTAGCTATAGATCTATGGTTGCAGCGAGGTCTCAAGGGATTGGTACTATCGGAAGTGCTGGCATAAATCTTCCTGTGTTTATCGGTTAGATCGAGAGAGAGCTGACTACCAAGCGAGATTATGGCTGACATGCTTGCTTCGGTGGTTCCAGTGCTTCCCTCCGAAACCAACTATTCCTTTAAGTACGAAAAAAGCTTTCCTCCACAATAATGAGAAGAATCCAGAAAGTCAAAACGCTATTACATATATAATAGCAGCATTGTTGAAGGATTGACCTTAAAAGTTCACGTCCAAAGGCATTTCGGATACTAGGCCCCAGAAATCAAATCCATCTTTACGGGACTTCGTATTCCATGGCCTCTCCTCTCTTTACCAGTAGTACTCGAGTCTTAACGGGACTTCGGGGATTGATATATTTTATTATAATACGATGCGCCACTTTATGCCAAAATCCACTTATTGGGAGTGAGTGAGACCATCATACCGCCTTCTTAGATTACGGATTACGAGGGTCGTTGTGATATTTGCTTTACTTACGTAATTTTCGGTATACATAATGTGGTCTATTTTCCACCTCACGTATTTGAGTCACTTCCTTCCTCTTTTTTCCGCTCACGAAGGTTATTCCTTGATCTTGAGGAAGTAGTTCGAAAACTGACCTGATCGATCCGGGAGTCATTCCTCATACTGACCTGATCGAGAAAGGAGTAACTCTAATACTTGCCTTATTGATTAATGAATTTTATATGTAATTTTGCTTTAGCCAACAATGCACAATTATATATGTAATTATGCCTTTATTCCCCTCAAACCTAACCCAAGGAAGAATTATAAGGCCGACCTCCTCAACCTGTGAGTCTAAAGAGGGCCAACCTCCTCAAGAAAGGAATTAGAAGGCGGATCTCCTCGATCAATGAGTCATTGGAAGACTTGCCTCATCAACCGGGGAGTCCTTACTTATGAGATTTAGCCCGGCCCTATTAGTTAAGATATTTGTGGACGGGAGAGGGGAGGCTCCTACTATTGACTATTTTCTTTTGTCTATATGTGATCTCTTTTATTCATTTTCAATTCCCTCCTATTTATTCCGAGAAGATAGGAGTGCTTCTCTGTGACAAATAGATTTTCCCCTCGATTTTCTTGCGAGAATCTCTTTTTGATCTACGTAAAAACGTTGAAATCCCTCGTATTTATTTCGAGATTGACTATTTTCTTTTGTCTATTGGTTCCACATCCCTTTAATAAAATACCTTAAGGAGAAACCAGACCTTTAACTTCACTTAGTGGAGAAGGAATGGAACGAAGAAGATCCCGATTCAATATCTGCCCCCGGTTCTTAGATAGCTCAGTTGGCAGTGCATACATAAGTAAGATCTCCCGATAAGGATTGACCCGTTCGCCCGAAGGATTGGCAGGGTCAACCTAGTTGGCTAGATAGATTGATCTCGATTGCCCGCCTGCTGTGTGCCTTGCCCCTCCGGTTGATCTGTTTCCGATGCTGTGTCTCCGCCTCCTACTCTAACTGTTGTTGCTACACCTTTTAGCTTCGCCATCCAGAAGGATAGGTATGTTCCACCAAAACATAGCCCGGCTAGATAGGGCGGGGACTAACCCCAAAGGCGCTAAGGATTGATTGACCCGGGCCCACCTTACCACTAGGAGATAAATGGATGTATTTTCATTCTCACTATTGAATGAAGGGATTTGCTCCAAGGGGGATAGGGATTGGCTTGCAAGATAGAATAGGATGGGATGGATTTACTGCTCGTTGGTCTCTTCCGATCAAGAGATAGGTTGGCACCAGTCAATAGGCTTGATCAATACGGCGGACGATAGGGTTGGTTCGATGGAATAATCTTTTCCTTCTGCTGCTCTACTTGGATTTGCTGTTGCTGCTATGCCCACCATCTATAAATATTAAACTGCCTAGAATGATAAAGAAGCTTGCCTGCCCCCTTCCCTCCCTATACTATCTATGAAGCAGCACTGCAACTTGTTGCTGCAACCTAAAACTATAAGTATAGTCTAAGTGCAGCAGAGTATTGCTGATGCTTATGCTATAGCTATAGCGCCCGGTAACTAGGGGTTGGACTTGACTTGGGGTGGTTTTCAGGACGCATGGAGTTGGCTTTCGAGTGGTCGAGTTTCGAGTTAAGGACTTGATTGAAGGGCGGGGGAGCTTGGAAACTGAGATTTATTCATTCGGGGCATGGTGAGCTATAAAGATAGCAAAGAGAATAGCTATACAGAGCTCCTCTACTGTCTTCTCATATAAAATACGCTTTATTACCGGCATGCATACAGCGTTGAAACTTATCGAATGGTAGTTGCTTGCTTGAAAGAAGGGAAGGGCCCGAAAAGAATAGCTAAAGGGAGGGGCAGCGGAGCAGTATGGGCATCTTCGATGTCTCGGCAACCTACGTTGTTTTTTCCCCCCATATCTATTTCGATTTCGAAGAAGGGGTTTCTTCTGGAAAAGCCCGCCCAGACGGGAAAGATTCGAGGTCAACGGGGAGAAATGGGAACATCCTCCATAAAGGCCTCGTCCAAGCGCCAGGTCTTGCTCCCGTCCCGGGAAAGCTCCTATTCTATTCCATTATTGCCCCGTGAGAGCATCTGATCCATGGCCTATATATATATGTCGAGTTGAGATCTATGTCGAGTAACGTCAACTCATCGATTGGACGGAAGAAAAGGGAGGGATTCTTACTTCTTATCGATGGATCAAGAACATGTGATGAGATAGCCAGCTACCTACGGGTCGGGTTTCAGGACCCTTGCTTCACTAAACTAAAGGTCCATCCCCGAGCGATTCGAGCAAACACTACTTCCATCTCCATACGCTGCATCCCCGGTCGATCGATGTAGGGTCGGGAGAGAAGGCTTTCCAGGACGGAGCCGAGTGCCATGCCATTAGTTAGGCCCGCAGGTCACCGTTGTCGCAATGTATTCCATGTCTGTTCCTCAATTCGATAGTTTGTCGTAATATAGATTTCATTGTGGTGAGGCCCTATCTATAAAGATATATATCTATCGATAAATAGATTCAGACCTGAATCAAGGAATCGATGAATAGGGAAGGGAAGCATCGTAGTGGCGTCTGCTGATCATCCCAGGCCCTCAATCGAATGCCGATTTCTCCCCATCTCGCTCGATCCTGGCGGGAGATCCAATACCCCTTATTGATTGATCGAATAGGGGCTGATGCTCCTGCTCATCATTCCCACTGCAAGGATCCTACTTTAACCCCTTTCCACCCGCCCAGTCCTACTTTCATCCCCCCCGGCACGTAGGCCCCCCCTTTGATTCAAGTAGAGCGGCGCCGAACAGAAGAAGGAAGGCAATCGTGATCAAAAGCAAGTGGAGATTCAAGCGTCTAAAGGAAGTTCCCTAATTTCAGAGGCGTGGGAGAGAAGCTCCTTCCATGGAAGCTGTATCTTGCTTGGATCCGCTTGATAATACAACGTATGTAGGCCGAGTTGAGACAAAAGATAGTGGACGAAACACGGACATGTGAGATTGCGTAGTTGGATCCCCCTTCAAATTGCTTAGGTGATCTGGTCTTATCGATATCAACGAGCGAGTCTTCAATCTACTACCTCTAATTTACAAGTAAGGCAAGACAGATTAGAAGTTAGAAGGCGGAACAAGAGAGTTCTTAACCGTTCCAACATACTTCCTGAACTTACTCGATCCGCTCACTTATCCGATCTATACCGCTTACTTATCATTGAAACCACGAGCCAAGATCGATATGATCTTACCCGCCCCCCTAACCATTATAATTGCTTTTGGTCGGAACAAGAATACCTTTCTTTCAAGTAGATCTTCTCGATAAATGAATGAAGTAGATCTTCTCAATAAATGAATGCCTCCATTCCATCCATATGCCATGAATATAAAGAGATTATACGAATGAAAATGGTAATTTTGTATTTATATGTATATATAGGATCACTTTAATGCATGTTGGATCTTAACTGCGCCAGCTCCCGATGTAGTCGATTTAGTAGTTTTCAATCAATAAATTCCAAGCAGTAGAGAAGGAAAGAGTCAGTCTTTTCATTCTAAGAATGGAAATTTTCATGTTCTATTTATACGTATATCTAGAATAACCGTTATGCATGTTGGAGGTATTCACTGCGCCGGCCAATGTCGAAGCTTTAGTAGACTTTGAATTGGCTCAACTATGGAATTCTCGCCCATTCTTTCTTCTTTCCTTCCATCTTTGATGCGTCTGGCTTTCCTATTCCTCCTATGAGTTCTATAAAGCTATAAAGGAATAAGTTCTATCTAATACTAACTAAACTATATAATTCCTATAGTTCTAAAGGGAGTCTATTAGAGATAGCCTGTTGTTTCTGGTGTGGATTCCCTGCCTTAAATATGCAATGTCTCGGTATGTGGGTTAAGGTAGGACTTCCTAATTCAATCTGAGCTTAAAGGCCTGTCTCCGCTGCCTTTCAGGTTGGGATAGCAGGGCACCCAGTTAAGGTGGTATTGTTCTGACTTAACTGGATGACTTCTATAAAGCAGGAGCTAATAAGAATTCCTAAGCATACTATATTGGTCTTAAAGAGTCTCTATACACTATACATAAGATACTTGCTTGTTATTATATCTTGTTACAATTTATTAAATCTTCCAAAGACTCTAAGAAAGACTCTACGTAATAACTATTTATAAGGAGCTAGATTTATCAA
>Ga0228600_1000114_pt1 | contig 11971 bp, 3 predicted proteins | sample CRU5metagenome_FD_182730 | JGI IMG/M metagenome (GOLD analysis project Ga0228600, IMG submission 182730) | Spruce roots microbial communities from Bohemian Forest, Czech Republic - CRU5 | ecosystem: Host-associated > Plants > Roots > Unclassified | place: Czech Republic: South Bohemian Region... | reverse complement strand
TTTATTACTTGACCTATACGATACGTTCTGTTCCAATCTGATTGATCTGATCTCTTATTGTTCGCTGCTTGGATGATCCACCTTTGTTGTGTCTTCAGTCCGATGTGCCTTGCCAATATGTGTCTATCCGATTGATGGCGCGATGATTGGTTATGTGTTTCGTGAGGTGATCGGTTATGTGTTTTTTGAGCTATTGGTGCTTGTCGTTGCTGCTTACTCCTCGTACGCTTTACGGTATGTTATCCTTGTGTCACGTGTTCCGTCGATGCTCTTTGTATTCCGATCGATCGTCAATGCCGAGTGTGTTCTACCTTCCCTCTGCCCTTAACCCTCTATCCTTTCACCTTACCTATACCTATCAATATCAAAGGCAGCAATTTACCCAGCAACTTCCCTACCAGCATCTCGTCCAACATCGGTGGAGATAACAGAATATCCACTTAGAGGTTTCATATCGATATTGATACCCCACAGCAAAGGCAGAGGCACCCCCCTTTTTGCAAGGATCCATATCCAGAGTATATTAAGATCCGGTTGTTCCATTCGTTTCTACATTACCATATCCAGTTCCGGGTCAAGATCCATAACTACCAGTAGCAATTAGTAAACTAATTAATCTAACACCATCGTCACCCGGCGTACCTTTCAGTACCAGCTATTTGGCCGGTTACAGACGCAATGGTAGAGTCGGATCCATATCCGGATCCAGAAGCAGCGGACCCCGTTGACTCATATGCAGAGCCTTCAGTGGATTCTGTTCTATATTCGGATTGAGATGCAGAGCTCACAGCACAGATCGACCCACCCAAAACTGGTGTAAAGCGTCAGGCAACCACTATATATAAAGGCAGCATACCGCCTAGTTACAGAGCCAATAAGAACAAAGGCAGGAGAGGCAGAAGCAAAGTCAGTTGACTCCACACCCTACCTACATAGTAGCAGATCCCGCTTAAGTTAGTTGACCAAGTAAAGTAGTTGACTTCGTTGACTCGGAAGCAGCAGAATTCATGCGTTACCAGTGCGAAGAGTGCATCGTTAATAAGCATCGCTATTCATTTCTCTCTTTGAAGAACCTTGAACATCAGGTGATTATCTAACGATCTTTTGCACATAATTTCCTATTTTCAATTTAACATGCATCGTATAATAACAGATATGCGTATTTCTCTTCTGATCTAAGTCCATAACAGATGCACATTTGTTCGATGGTTCGGGTAAAAACTCAATGGTTAGTGGTCTACACTTTAGTGAGCTCGGATGACACACCCGCTTAACCCTTGACCCGCAAAAAATGACCTGCCACGGCATCCAAACCCGAGGCTACAAACCTACAACCAATGCGACATGTGATGTTTCTTATTTGCCAGGCGGGTGCTAGCGGAACACATTACCACCCCACCCATAGCGTTCAGTGTTCAGTGCTGGCCTGAGCATGATCGCATACGGAACGTGGAAGGGATTTGAGGGTAGCATCTTTACCTCTAACAGGAATGGATTCTAGCTCATTTTACCTTCCCCATACCCAACCTGTGCTCACAAGGCACCGCCTAACCTTTTGCTTACCGTTTTAGGATGAGGTGCGGAGTCCAAGGCTTACCGTCAACCTCATTAGGAGCGGCGGGTCTTGGGAACGGGTCCACGCCCTCAGGGTGCTTCACTTCGGGGTCACTTCGGGTGAGGCACTCACAAGAGATATCGACATAGCAGTATCATCCGAAATCAGAGTGTCAAAATCCAGATAGCTCGGTTGGGCTATAACAGGACGTCTACAAGGCGTAACCGAGGGGATAAAGGTGTGTGGAGCGACAAGCTACGTATCATAACGAGAGGAAAGCTAGTTATCGCTTCACGTAGCAAGGTTTCACTCAAATCCCCGGCTCAGGTTTAACCCGTAGGAGTGGCGACCAATCACCACCGTTAAGCTAGTGTGTGAACTAACTGCTCAATGACAATTCCACCTAGCCTAGATTACAAAAGTGTCGAATGAGTTTGCACATGATTGGTACGGATCTAATCACATACTAGAATGTCAGCCTACCTAGGAATAGAAAGATTCCGCTAGCTAGTGTGGAACATTTAACTACCCCCTGCAAACTTTATTTCATTGTGAATCATTGTACTACTTCGGATTCTCTGCTAAGATGGCTTTCCTTTCTCTGCTGCTATTATAAACATTTCACCACATTATTTTTCCTAAGATTAGTTAGAGTTTTTACACACCATCCATATTAGGGGATTTGACCAGCTACTAGATTTACTACAGGAGATAGAAAGGATTAGGAAATAGAAAGTTAGAAGTGTAGGTATAGGAATTTGAAACTATTATTTATTTGGAACTTAGGGTTGATTAATTCTTTAGGAAGAGTAGTATGAAGCTTATCTTTAAGAGTAGTAAGTTAGAGTAGGAATAGAAGTAAGTTATGTTTGTAGTATGAGTCGTAAGTAAGAGAAAGGAAAGACAGGTTTATATAGTTGATAAGTAGGTATAGTAATAGATAACTCTAAAGTATTTGTGTAGGTAAAGGAGTGAGAATCAACTTTGATGTATTAGGAAGTAAGGCTTTTCTATTTTAGTTAGAGTTGTAAGTGAGATAACGGAAGGTCAGAAGAGGAGATAGGGATTGATTAATTATATTAGTATAAGGAGATAAGAAAAGTCATCAAGTTGATAGAAGAATAAGACACGAAAACACCAGGGCCTGCTATCCGCCACCCTCAACCCGAGATGGCCCTTTCACCCACTATTTTCAATTTACAAGCAACCGCCGGAGAAACACACTCATAGGTAAGGAATAACATTGAGTATATACTGTAGTATTAGAGTCTTAAATATAGAAGGAGTGCTTAGGTAACAGACAGATGGGACCTCTCTGTACAAGGAATAATAATAATATGGCTTAAACTGCCACCATCTATTATCTATTTTAACCCCTTGACTTTTTATAGGGGTGGATCCTAACCCTTTTAGGACATATTTGTTTGTAGGATCTGGATGCTTAGAGGCAGTGGATAATCTACAATGCCTACAACCAATTTAGATCTGGATATAGGCTAAATAAGGGAAGCCTTCTAACCTATCTCTACCTTATTTCTATGTATGGTACATTGGTGATCTGTATGGATTTCTAAATGTAGTGAAATATATGTCAATGTGTTTTGAATGCACTACTTGGTTTAGTATTTTGTATGATATTTGGTGAAGTTCTATTTGTGAATCACTAGGTAGTGTTGTGGAATAAGTAGATAAGGCTTGTGAAAGTTTACCTATTGAAATCATATAGCTTAGTTTGGACACTCTAACCATAGTATACATCATATTCACTGCTCACTATTCAATATTGAAAATCCTACCTTCAACACAATCTAAAGATGTGTATGCCTGAGGTACTCATAAGTAACATATTCACTTGCCAAGAATGAGCCTACACACCTTACGCATGAATTTGCTAGTCTCAATTTGTTTCACACTGGCAGATTTACATTTGCCATTCTTTCCTTTAGTGTGAATGCCCACTGCTTTAGAGAGCCGTTCCAGATTACGATCGAGCTTGGTGCATGGGTGATGACCCCCACTCCCACCACAATAAGGCGGCGTCCCGAAATGATCGATCAAAGCCCTACTATTATAATAAGGCAACAACTCGATTCTATAGAAAAGGGAATGAGAAAGGATAGAATCGACGGATCAATAACGAGGAACACCGAACCCTAACAACGAGGATAAAAAACCCATCAACCCACTAGCTGCAACCCCAACCCCCCAAACAAGAATGCATGCTTCTCACCGCTGTATTTAGTAAGGATAAACGGATCTATACTATATATGAAACTTGAAACTCTATATGAAACGCTTGATACTTTTGTTTATGATTCGACTAGAAACAGAATTGAATCAAGTTGCAAGCATACAAATTGTCATGCATGTCACGCACGGCACGAAAGAACGTATATAGAGTTGAATCCTATCTATCCTAGTGTTTCCGCCGCTATTGCGGATGCTCAGCAAATATAGTATAGCACCTACTTCCAATTCGTAGAACAAGGTGACATATTGATTTTAAGGAACAGAGTTCTATCTCGAGTGAGTGACAATAGAGCAACAGGTAGAAGCTAGATCGGGCTTGGCCAATTGACCGTGCAATTCCAGACTGTGGTTTAATACCTACCTACCCTCCGAGTTCGTTAGTGATACTGTTTGGGCGGGCTTGGGCAAACATGAAAATATTCATTCCCCGAAAACGTGAAGCCGGGGGAGGCAAGAATAGATCAGAGATAAGTACTCGTTGGAATCAGAGAGAAGTCCCACCCTCCATTAGTCGCTCTTTCCTCGGGTGGATCTATTCGCCCACCCAGATACTCGTATATAATAGGATTGACTATAGGTATACCTATTATGTAGGTAATTTCTTTACTGATCAGTAGACTTATTACTTCTTAAGAATCCCCCTATATATTTTGATTATCTAGGTATTTTTCTTCTTTGTTTCTTCCTTGTTCCTTCTTATTCAAGTCATAGCGGGACCTCTTATTCTGAGGGCATGATTGGCCGAAGCGAGCTGAAGCGGGTTCGGTTGTTCCTCATATTTCTTTGAAATGTATACCTGTTTTTAAGGTTCTTACCGGGATTGGGAGACTTTCGTACTGATTGGTAGGCTTCATGTATACCTGTTTTTTAAGGTATTCCTTCCTTTAGATAAGAAGGTGATGGGTTGGGAGATAAGAAGGTGAGATTGGTAAGTCATTCTTATGTCTCCTCCTCCCTGTTGAAGCGTGACAAAATGGAGAAAAGTATAATATATCATGGTTTGACCAAGGGGTTAGCCAGATAGATGGGTCGCTATTGAGATGGGTCGCTATTGAGATGGGTCGCTCTTCTGTCTTTCCCACCCAGAGAGAGAATCGCTCTTCTGTCTTTCCCACCCAGAGAGAGAATCGCTCTTCTGTCTTTCCCACCCAGAGAGAGTAGCTATTCTTTCCTACCAGATTGGCTCTTTCTTTCCCACCCAGATTGTTAGAGAGAGGGCTCGTCTTTCCTAGAGTCAGTCTTTCCACCCAGCTAGAGTTAGACCAGATATAAGAGCTGGTCTTTCCTGGAGTCAGTATTTCCTTCAGTCCACTGGAGAAGAGAGAGGGGGCAGGCTGTGAGAAGGAAGTAGAAGCGTTCGCCCCTTTATTAGTAGAGTTGTTTCTCTCGTAAACCTTTCGAGCTCCGTAGTTTGCTGCTTTCGAGCTTCCCCTTTATTAGTAAGAATGCTGCTTAGCCCCAACGACAAACGAACGGGCATTTTCGGGGAGTAGCCCGCTTCCTAAACTCCTGAAAACTCTTACTTCAAAAAGAAATGACTCCATTCTGGGTCACCGAATCGTCCAGCGTTAGCGCCGTAATTACAACACCTACCATCACCACACCATCACTACCAAAGCATTACGATCAATTGATTCTAACACACAATGCCATTTGCGGTTACAGAATCGCCCAGCGTTAGCGCCGTAATCACTACACCAACCGATGCGTATCGTCGGGACGCTCTGAAATGGACGATGCCTGTCGCTGATGATGGTCCGTCTACTATGGTGAGATATGCTTTACTTTCTTTCGCTTATGGGACTGCAGCGAAGAGTAGTAAGAAGCAGCGAATCAGAATACTGAAGGCCCTATTTGGTTTGTTGAGGGACTGAACCATGGTCCTATTTGGTTTGTTGAGGGACAGACAGGGACGGTGCTTGGTCATGGGACAGGAACGGTGCTTGGTCATGGGAATTCTCTCTGAAAGAATCTTCTATGTGACGCACACGACTTTCGAAAGCGTCCCCCCTTCGGCTGCTGTTCCTACTTCAATGGTCTAATTCTACGGGGCTTGGGTTCTTTGGCTTGGTTCAACTAATAGGTTCCGCTCCCTTCTGTTGCAAGCTGTTTGATAGAGAGAAAGAACTGGCACTATGACGAATTGCATAGAGAGAAAGAACTGGCACGTAGAGGAATTGAGGATGGAAAATGGGAGGCCATATCGAAGGTCTAAACTAGGGTGGCAGTGCTCGTACAAAAAAGCTAATGATCCTCTCTGTTCATGGAGATAGTAAAGGCTTCCCCCTTTTGGTTCTGCGACCTGTTGTTCTGCGAGATGATCAAGGGGTCTGGTTCGGTCCCTGGGCGCAGTAGGTGTTTGCCGTAGTGGATAGGGTTTTGGTCCCTATGATCCAATAGGTAATTCCTGCTGCTGCTGTTCTCATGGTGGTTGGTTTTTCGCTCTCGGTAGCGGAGAGTTGCTTCGACACGGTGGTATGTCTCCTTGGCCCGGCACTTGTTCCTAGTGACTCCGGCTCGGTTGTTCCTAGTGAAATAACTAGTTCAATAGCTCTCTAAACTGGCCTAAAGAGAGAGTTCCGGTGTCCCGTAAATCAATAGGGGTGAAATGGCAGATTGATTGGGTAATTCCACCTTTATTTGTTCCTTGGTATAAGAGATGATGTTCTGTGTGACACCGTGCTCTCATTCATTGATAAAAGATCCTCCTCTGTGCAGCCTACATGTTCCTAGTGATTGGTAGGCCCTTTTTACTTTACGTCTAAAATGTAGGGTAACGGGTGGGTACAAGGTTCACCCCTTGCTCCTGCAGTGAAAAGATCTGACTTCAGTCATAAAAAGGAGTAAGGCATAAGGAGTAAAAAGAGAACTTGTTGAAGGGCCACTGAATGATCCTACTAGTTGATTCATTGATTGTCTGCCTGAAATAACCATATGTTCAAAGCTGTGTCATGGAGTATAGAAGAAGGAGATGTTCAAAGCTGTTTCATGGAGTATAGAAGAACGAGCAATATGTTGGTTTTTAACACGTGCATAGATAAAATTGCTTGTGTTATTTCCGTTTGTTTGTGTTTTCATTGATGGAACTGGTGGTAAGGGTCATTGATGGAACTGGTAGTAAGCGCAGTAGTCAATGAAAGAAGAAACATAAGTAACTGTCCCATGTTGAGAGAGTAATCGGTTGTTCATTAAGAGTATAACTCCTCCTCTTCAATAGAACTCAAAGGATTGTGCTTGCTTTTATGACGTGTGACAGAAGGTCTACCCGGACCAGGTGTAAAAGGTTGTGTTGGTAGTTACGGTTGGACCCTTCCCACATGGATGGTGAAACTTAACCCTTCCCAACTTTTTGTTGGTTTCCGCTGCTATAAGATGTATGGGTTGAAGCCGCCCCAAGCTCAACCGCAAGAGGATCAACTATGTATGGGGCATCATTTGTATAGGATCGGTAAACTCCTTTGTTCGGTAGTTGTTGATGTGACTCCCTGCTGCATTAAAATAGCAAACACCTCATGTAGTGACTAGCCAGTGTCAAGGGTTCATCGACTCATAGGTTTGAAACTCATCAGAGGTTCGGGTCAAACTAATAGTTGAAGGTTCAATAGAGGGCTTGTGTTTGGGGTAGGTTTTGCCCGCATGTTCCTAGCTCATTCGGGTGGAGGTATCTTGGGTTAAGCGACATAAATATCGGTAGCAGGAGAAACAATGATGTGCTGGTTTTATATTTGATAGAGTGTCGGGTAAGACTCTAACGATCGGTCCCTAAAGAGTTCAAGATAGTTAAAAAGCCTACTGGTGGGACTTAGTTCAATGGTGGTCCTAGGTAAGATAAATGGGAGCCTGCCACCATGAGTTTCCCCTGCCGTCATTCGTAGGTGAACCCTTCCCCGCATCTTCCTAGTTCTCAGGGTGGGGGTCGGCACTTAGAACCTTTACTGTAACCCTTACTATTAACTTTGACTATGCTGCCTACACTTACCCTATACTTATGTGCATGCTATCCACCTGGCGTGGCGTCGTAAACCCTTGATAGACCGGCTACCTCAACTTAGAGGCACGGGCGTTCGATAACACTTGCTGAAAGGAAAGAATGAATCGTACTTGGGTAACACTATTTAGCTTCTCGGGACGGGCTTCCAGATAGATACTTGTTAGGAATTCAGACTGCTAGGATATGCTTGCCTTTACTCTTAGTACCTGTTACCAACCACTAACCCATATTTACTACTGCCTGCCTCACTTATCCTACTTAGGAATCATGTCCCAAATCCAAAACTTACTGCATTTTATCAAACGGATGGAAGAGCTTCACATAGAGCTGTTGGATGGATGGGGGCGGATGGGCATACAGCTTTCACAGACTTAAACAACAAATCATCTTAGTGGAGTGGTAGCAGCTGCTCTCTTACTCTGTCTACCTTACCTTTCATTTTACTGCCTGCTACCCACCCGCAAACCACCGTACTACCTATACCTGTTAGCCCTATATCACCTTTCATTAATGAGTGCTTAGGAGATACAGCTATACACCCGGGATGGGAAGGATTGATGGCATGAAACAACCTTACCCTTACTTCAGTGTTTCCAAACTCTTTACCCACCATACTACCTAGACCCGTTCTACCTAGTACCACTTTCATTAATGCGCTTTGTGGATACTGCTAGAGACTTCTCTTTCCAGCCGGGGAACCCACCTTACCCTTACCTTTCTTACTGCCCACCACACAGAACCACCATCACTGGATACACTGACTGCTTGCTTAACCACCCTTTTCTACTGACGAAACTTAGAGTAGGGAGGCATTGGGTACGTCGTGCTTGGGTAGGCACTTTTAGAACTTTGCCTGCTGGATGAATGTTTTTATCACCTATTGATACCAACCACCTGGAATTTGTACCAACCAGACCGGCGGCTCACAGACCTGAACTTAGTGATTTATTTCTTTATTGGACGGGCTTGCTTGGGTGGGCAGAACATTGATTGCTACTTTCGAAGCCGGAAGGATGAATTTAGTTTAGTGCGACGACCTATTGCTACCAACAACCAACCACCCTTCTGAACTTACTGGCTCAACTTACAACACTTAGTTATCATATCACGCGCTTGGGTACGCACTTTGAACATTCCTATGAACTTGAGCGGAAAGAAGGAAGGATTCATATCAGTGGCACAGAAACCACCAGTACTTGTGGGATGGGATCATGCGTGGAAACAGCAGCCCTCTTTTAATGACTCCTTACTTATAATATATTACACGCTTGGGTCGGTGGGCACTTTGAACATATGAACTTTTGAAGCCTACTTTATTAATGTTTGTGCGCGACCTGCTGCTAACAACAACTTGTCGTCCGTCTTAACCAACCTTTATGGCTCAATGACCTGCTTAAGTATGGGGGCCTTCACATAGAGCAGAGAGAGCTGCACGGGCTTCAACATAGAGCATTGGTCAGTGCTTCCAGAATCCCATCACGGAAGGAACCACATGCCCTGATTGGAGGACAAGGTTGAGACATACCTACAGAAGGAAGGTGAGGACCTATCCCCATCCCGAAGGTGCCACGCACATAACCTGAAAGTGCCACAAGGTTTATTCCAGACAGACACTTCCCATTCCTGTGCGCTCAGGCTTCTTATTTTCACAACCTTATACCTTGTATATTATATATGAATAACCTTTTGATTTAGTCATATGCATAGTTGTGCCGGGCGAAGCGGGATACTATTGATTTCTTTTACACAAACTATCTCATGCATATAACCACTCAGATATAGCTTCTTGTTCCGGGACTGGGATACACCTACCTGTATACTTATCATTTTACATACGTAATTGTTCAATTTAAGAATTGATATAATTGTTGTTTCGGAATTTGGGATACGAAAGAAAGATCGATGGATGGAAAGTAGCTACCAAATTGAGATCGATCAAGCAACGGGAATATAGCGTATTCTTCCGGGCTTCGGGATCACCCCCGCTCTGCTCCTTCTTTTTGTCATGATTTAGAACCAGAACTCCTTACCGTCTTTGCACAACCCAAGCAAGGAAAGGAAAGGCATGGAATGGTGCTTTGCTTCCGGGAGGCTTATCTTAACGCTTCGCTTAAGGTTCTGTTAGCTGTTCTGTCCATTATCCCGTAGTCCGAATAGAAATTGAAAGTGGATATGCTCATATGTAAGATCAATAAAATATGGGAATTTAAAGTACCTATCTCATATGTGCAAAAGTGCCTATCTCTAAGGAATTATTTGTAATGAGAAAGAAAATATATCTCTCTCATGTTCGTTGTTCTATTAATATTATTCGGAGAAGATCAAAAGGCTTTCGGAGCAAATTAGGAGGGTAATTCCCCCGAACAAATCCAGACCAGATATCTCGGAGATGATTTAATTTACATTAGCAGGTAAGCTTCAGTCTATCAGGAGGGCTTTCCCGGATGCGTAGTCCGTTCCTGCAATTGAGGGAATGAGCTATCGAGTAGTTCAAGGAGCTTTAATCATAGAGCTGGAGCGTTCGAGAGCGTAGCTTCCTAAATCTTTTGTTTGGTTGACTGGGTTATTCTTTAGCCGAATAAATATATATATATGGATATTGAACTTAGTTATAATCTCAAAGTGTTACTCTTTAGGTACGTTAAGTGACTCGACCAAAAGGGGCGAGGAACGAAGTCACTCATCCATTCATGGGTGAGGGCAAATAAAGACCTCTTCTAACGGATCAAGTCGACTTCGGCCTCTCACGGATCAAGTCGCATCGCCTCTCCCTTATGGTCGAGCGACTACGTTCCTCAAGTCGCCTTCGTATCAAGTAGCCTTCGCATAGCCTCTCCCTTATGGTCGAGCGACTACGTACCTCATTTCGCCTTCGCATTGCCTAAAGTCGCCTTTGCATCGCCTCATGTCGCCTTCGGCTCAAGTCGCATCGCCTCCTTATCACGGTAATGTCAACTTCGGGCCTCCTTCTAATGGTAAATGTCAACTAATGTAATTAGGCTTTATCCCTAAAGAGTAAACTGCACACTCCTAATTGTACATTCACAACATCTCTAAGGGTAAGTGACCTATTGCCATAACTGACACTAGGCCCTGGTGATGTATATAATAACTGTCAAATGGAGTAGCTTAGCTAGGGCACAGAGATTCCTGACAAGGACTCCGATCGCAGCGTAAAAGCTGACGAATATCTAACTTAGTGGTTCTCATTAGTAGGTCCTCGAACCTCCCTAACCTCTGATGCGCTAAGTTACGAGATTGAATCGCGAGGCACGCCGCCCTCTAAAGCAGCCTGAAAGGGAGGCCAAGAGGTAGGCCCACCAGCCGGTCGAGGCTCCTTGGGAAAGAACTAGACCACGCTTAGAGAAACCTAATTGGCTCTCTTACTAAACGATCATGAATATGTGGATAAGCTCAGTTCACGTAATGCACTTCCTCTCTACGGAAACTTTATGAGAGCTCTATCGAGGCCAATGGACCGCCATATCCATCAATCGAGAAGAGATACGTTCGATCTCATCAGTGGGTACAAGGATAGAAGCGACCGTAGGGCGGAAGGCGATCGCGGATAAGATATAAAAGGTACTACGGAACAGAAGCGAACGAGGACAAAAGCACACAAGAAGGATAGTTACAGTAGACTGCATATTGCCCTGGCCATAAAAGCGACTATACACAGGCTATCTCTGAACTCTGTCTCTACCAAAGAAGGAGAACACAGCTTGGATGCGACGCGATAAGAAGAAACTAGCAACGGGTAGCATTTTCGGCTGTCCTAGGAGGGGTCGAAAGAAATACTCGAGATGAGTCATAGTCGTTTGATATTATGTGTTATGAGACCGATGAAGGCGACCTCTGTGAGGAAATGCGGTGAGGTGAGTTGAGCCCCGAAGCGGTATGAGGTAAGAGTGTAGGTTAAAAGTAGGCATGAATGAATCCAGAGATTGTACGAACAAAACTCACTAGGGCTTCCGTCTCCCAGGTAACCTGATAAGTCATACTGAAAATATTGTCTCGAATGAGTGGAGGCGACAAGAACAAACTGGGCAAATATGGAAACACGAATGCTGAAAAACGCATCTTTATCTATATACGATGCTTCCTTTGCAACTGATGGGAGTGTATGAATTGGACTTGATTATGCTGGTGAATTGATCGAACCACACGAAAAGCAG
>Ga0228600_1000113_pt1 | contig 12006 bp, 5 predicted proteins | sample CRU5metagenome_FD_182730 | JGI IMG/M metagenome (GOLD analysis project Ga0228600, IMG submission 182730) | Spruce roots microbial communities from Bohemian Forest, Czech Republic - CRU5 | ecosystem: Host-associated > Plants > Roots > Unclassified | place: Czech Republic: South Bohemian Region... | reverse complement strand
ACTCCGACACTATATCATTCTAATACGAACCGTAGTGATTGCAAATGTAACTCCATTTAAACATATCTTGTCTCGACGTATAGTTGGTGGAAAATAGAATAAGTAGATTGTCATTCTACAGGGTGAGAAACGAACTATCGACCAAACAGCCCTGAGCAATAAGTAGTCAAATAGGAATTCGACTTGGAATTTGCAGCATCTAAGTCCAAAAAGTGCTTCGCATTTGCCGAGCTTATGTCGGAGCTCCCAAAAGAAGGTGAGGAACCAATAGATAATGACTCGTTACCTGATGGACATATCTTCCTCATCGATTCAAATGACCCCTGGTACGGAAACAGCTTGGTATACCTCCAAACCCAGAGGGTCCCACCTCAATGCTCTCGTGAGGACCGACGACGTATCCGTCACCATGCGAAACATTATATTATAATAGGTGACACTTTATACCATCGGGGAGTGGATTCCATCCTTAGAAGATGTTTAACTCATGAGGAGGCATAGAGGGTTTGGAATGATTGCCACAGAGGAGCCTGTGGCGGTCATTTATCTGGGCTGGCAACAACCCCAAAAATTCTGCGTGCTGGGTGCTTCTGGCCTTCTATCTTTAAAGATTGCGTCGAAGCTGTAAAGAAGTGCAACCCGTGTAAAATGTTAACTAGGAAAATGCGCGTGCACCCTGCTCCATTATACCCTGTCATCACCGTCGGGCCCTTCACCAAATGGGGGGTAGACTATACGACTTGTAACCCGGCATCACCAAAAGGTCATAAGTACATCATTGTGGCCGTAGACTACTTCACTAAGTGGGCCGAAGCCATGCCTACCTTTTCGTGCGACGGTGAGACAGCTGCACATTTCGTTTTAAACCAAGTAATAGCTAGATTTTGTATTCCCAGAGAGATTGTCACTGATAATGGCAGTCATTTTCAGAATAGAATGATGACGGAACTGGCTGAAAAGCTTGGATTCTGACAATACTTTTCCTCACCATACTATCCACAAGCGAATGGACAAGTAGAGGCTGTCAACAAGTCCTTGAAAACCATCTTGCAGCGGACAGTGAGTAGGAGTAAGAACAACTGGCATATCATGCTATACCCTGCACTTTGGACGTACCGGACTTCGGTCAAGACTGCTACAGGATTCACCCCCTTTTAAGCTTGTACACGGAGTCGCTGTGCTACCAATTGAATGTGAAATTCCCTCGTGAAAACTAGCCATAGAGCTCTTTCCCAACACTAGCCAGTTAGAATAACGCTTAGTCTACCTGAAACAATTAGATGAGCATAGAAGGGACGCGACTACAAACGACACACATCAAAAGCATGTCAAAGCTCAGTATGATAAATCTGTCCGTCCCCGTGCCTTATCTGAAGGAGACATGGTTCTTGTTTACGACCAGGATAACGACGAGTTAGGGTCAGGTAAATTCAACTCAATGTGGCTCGGTCCTTACCTTGATGCCCATTATCATCATTGGTGGGTCGTATCGTGTTTGTTAACGGTATACATAAATGACCGGTAATCAGACGGTGTTCCTCATGTTCGACTCCAGATCATTTATTCGCATGTTAGGAACACGTACAAGGTAGTGGTTTGGATGGAAGACCTTGGGCTCGATAGCATTCCCATATTTGCTATTGCCTAAGTTGCGCAAGACTATATCGTATCTCATACAGCACTGGTATTATATGTAGGACCCATTTACAGTTCTTACAGTCGTTCTCCTGCTTTATACTGAGACATAGATCCACGTTGTATCTATTGGTGGCTATGATTTGTTTTTACATGGATCCACAGTGTATCTTTGGTGGCCATTGTCCAATTGTACTCATGGATCCACTGTGTATGTTATCGTGGCCATGCATTTAGCATTTTATATACTTCATGGATCTGCAGCGTATTTGATTTGGCGGCCATGTTATTGGTTCACCTGAGCATGGGTATGCCCGCCTCGGGAAGAGAATGATTCTGATCCTTGGTTTTAAGTTGCAGGTTCCTCTCCTGACCTAGTCTTGGTGCATCCTACTCAGGGCCCGCTGATTACGATCACAGCTGATTTATAATGTATTTCGGCCATCTGTTTATCCTCTGACCTCATACATTAGGGGGCATCTGTTATAGCATGAAATTACTCATTAATGCTGCAAAACCCCCTACCTGCCCCTCACACATAAAAATGTTTCTAATTCCTTGCCCTCAGAAGCGCAAGACCTCCGGACCTTCAAAAACCCTATTTTTGCTTATGTATGCGCTTATCCTGTTTGCAACACGCGTATACGCGGGTTACCCTTGAGCAATCCGCGTACATCTATAAAAAATTAGAAAAAAGCAAAATAGAAACACGTACGATCGCACATGTGGGTGATGTGGCTGGAGTTGTTCTGGTTTCGTGATGTGATTGAATGAGCTAGGTGATTGTGATGGTGTGAGTGATCGTGATTGGTTCGGTGTGCTATTTACGGCTAACGGTCTACAAGCTAGAATTGCCCTACGTAAATGGTGTGGACGTCATGATTAGACAAAGTAATAGAACGCATAGAGATTTCGGTAGATTCTGTCACTACGTGCTAGGTTTTGTTTAGGCTAGGTCTCCGATCGAGAGGGCCTTTAGTTAGGCACTCCAAAAGCTTTAGGCATTCCGTTAGGGCCGCTCCCCTCCCTATTAAATGGGACCTATTTGAGGGGAACAACAATTAACTCATCAATGACGAGCTATTCTTTATAAGATCCTTCCATTTAGCAGCACCTTAGGATGGCATAGCCTTCAACGGCGAGGTTCAAACGAGAAAAGGCTGGGGTTCAAATAGTACCTAGGCACCCAGAGACGAGGAAGGGCGTAGCAAGCGACGAAATGCTTCGGGGAGTGAAAAATAAGCATAGATCCGGAGATTCCCGAATAAGTTAACAGTAGTAGCAGGGCTTCCGGGTGAGCTATTTATAGCGAAGGCAAACTCTTTTTTTAGTAGGGTCTTGCCTTACTTATCAATTATAGAAGCAAAAACCACATAAAGTGAACCGGGCGTACTCCTTCGCTTTGCTTGGGATCTAACGATTCCTTCTTCTACTTGAACTTTTCAAACGATTCCTTCTTCTACTTGATCTTTTCTACGCACTCAATCATAACTTCCGAGCACTCAACAAGGAATGAAATCCCAAGCGAAGCGAAGGAGCTCCGAGCAACATACAAGAGCTAACACTGGTTGGGAAAGGCTGCCGCTGTTCCGAGCAAACAATTCAAGGTAGTTCCGAGCAAAGCTGACAAGAAAGAACCCAAGATTCCTGACTCTGACGAAGAATCAGAAGAACTGGACGAGTCGGATCCTTCTTCCTCACCCCCAGTTGTACACTCCCTTCGTTCTACGAACCTTTGTTCCTTCGCAAACAGAGTTGGAAATAAACTGGAACAATATCCATCTGCAAACTAAGATGTTCACAAGCTCAAGACCCATGCTTCGTTTCTGCCCCGCCCCAAAACCAAGATGTTCTCACCCGGACTGAGTGAACAGGAAAAGGTTGAGCAGACAGTACAACCGGGAAGAAACAAATCTACCGTTCCCGGACGGAGTTTATAGAGAAGGAGCTAACGGATGAGTTTACGGGAAAGAGAAGGACCGGACTGAGTTGACGGGGAAACAAACCCGGACTGAGATGTTCCAAGTAGGCAGACAGTCGGTTGACCGGTTGACTTGGTTTGGTCTTCATGGACTTGCTGCTGGCGGTGAGTTGAAAGCCTTTCCAACGACTACTTTAAACATCATGTCTAGGGCCCAACAGAACGGAATGATAAGGAAGAAACCGCCTACTTCGAACATCTTATATTGGGGTGCCCCTGCTATCGCTTTCTTCTATTGCTTTCTACTGCTATCCCCACTGGGAGGAACCAAATCAGCCCAAGCCTTGGGTTCCACTGTGGGTCATCAGCCAACTATTAGTACAGAAATGGGAGGCGCTGAAGGGCGGAGCCAAATTCAATTCCTGTCCCTGCCGGAATAAGTTTAAGATGTTGTTGAATGTTAACAATCCTCACCTTTAGATTCAACACTATGCTCCAACCTTGGATTGTGGGCGAGGAACATTACGAGATTGCACAGGGAGTTAAGCAAACTGAACAACGTGATAAGGAACTGAAGCACATTATAGCCATTCCTGGACCAGATCAGAAGAAGATCGTTTCACTGTAGCAAGAGCACGAAGAATTTAACGTTTCCTATCGTCAGATATAGGGGCGTTAGTCCCATCCTTGATCTTCTGTTGTAAGCCGGTTGTGTTTACAAGGAACCAAGCAAGCGAGCCACAAGGCAGCCAGCAAGCGAGCAGAGCGGTTGATCTGTCCTAAAAATCTGTTCCTCTCATAGAGAAGGGGCTCAACTCTCCCTACTTGTGAACATATTTATTTATGCGATCCAAGCAGACAGTCCAACCTATAAACCGGTAAACCCTATCTTTTTCCTGGCCTACTTCAAACATCTCATATAGGTTGGTTCCCAGACTGAGTTGACGGGGAAAGGTTGAGCAGACAGTCCAACCTCTTTCCTGCCCTTCGTTCCCAGACTGTAGGTTCGGGTTCTTTTATTTCCGGACTGAGTGGACAGGGAATAGAAGGTTTCACAAGATGTTCACAGAAGCAGTTTACTTTGTCTTCCTGCTTGCTCTTGCTGCCGACGGGGAAAGGTTGAGCGGACAGTCCCACCAATGAACAGTCCAACCAAAGCCAGGGATTCAACATCTCTCCCAGTACGCAAGAATGGATGACTTCTTACTCTTCTACTGGTAAAATGACTCGGTCTAAGATAAGATGTTCCAAGTAGGCAGACAGTCCAATACCTATATAAAGCCTTATTTGTAAATTATAGATTTTAGTAAGGCAAGACTTGACTATCGATCGATTCGTCCCTTTTCTTCATTGATAGGAAGAGGAGCAGGGCCCCAAAGGAAAAGGTGCTGTGAACCACGAGAGATTTGCTCGAATTAGACTCACTTAGACAATTAGACAAGTCGCCCTGCAACTCTTATATTTTCTGAGCCTTTTATTTGAGGCTGTGGTACTCTAATCTTAGGGAGTGGATCCCCGGCCGGTACACTAAGAGATAGGGTGCGTGCCTCGCAAGGCAAGGGGACACCTGTCTATATCCATCAAAAGAGATTGAGACATGATCTCTTAGGGAGGAAGGGATCAGGGCCGTGGCTAAACTTCCGTAGCTCCTTGCTGCCCTGGTCCCTTACCATTAATTCGAATATTCAAACATGTGAGCTATTGATAGCTACGGGGCCCTGACACAACGATCTACCCTCCTAGTGGCCGGACGGAACGGCGTTACTGTCTTAGGTCTTCAGTTTTGGGGTTTCGTCCTGACTTACTAGATTTTGTCACTGCTGTTCGCGAAAGAAAGACTACTTGCTCCCGTCTTTCTTTTCTTAATGAACCCGGCGGCGCTCTATATTTCATCTGTCCTTTTCTTTTGGGCTTGAAGCGAAGACGGATTGGGAGCTATCTCGCAGGAGGTAACACGATGGCCAGAAGACTTTCTCTAGCTAAGTAGAGTTCATATTCGAAATCCGACTCGAACTGCTCGTTCTTTATCAGAAGCCTGTGATCTAGTGTTCGATGCAGCAGGTAAAGGTCAACAATTACCGAGAGTTGGTACAAAATAGAAAGCAGCTGATTCAGTCGCATCAGCTGCTGCAGAAGCTGTCATTATGTGAATCAAAAAGGGCAGGCGGGCTTGGTGGTATGTAAACTAATTGGTCCACTACAGGAACGAGACCTCAGAAGTGAAAAGATCTGAAGAAGGAACCCGAGAAGGTAATGAACGACCTCCAGAGAAAGAGGCAGCAATGCTCAAAGGACAATTAGCTCAATTGCAGAAAGATCTAGGTGGGATTAAATACATTACAAGTGAACCTGGCAAGAGTTGCCAATCAACAAGAGGAATCCACTGCTATTGGAGTGTAGGTAGGCCGGCAGGCCGACAGCTTAGTTGATACGGATTGTGACCCGGATCTAACCAATTCCAGCCAATTGCAGATGCTAGAGCCCGATCGATCTCGAACAAATTGACGTCAGCAATTCGCGGAGGTCATTATAGCCATTGGTTGATCAATTAAAAGTGAATTACTCGTGCGTTAGGTACCTGGAGATTTACTGAGTTGGCTACTCCTCCTGGGTCTCGTAAGAGCATATTGATTAGGTCGGCTACTCTTCCTGGGTCTCGTAAGAGCATATTGATTAGGTCGGCTACTCTTCCCAGATCTCAGAGAATGGATTCAAATCACCGATTCTTGACGGTGAGTTTTGAAGCAAGAGGGGAAACGAAACGTGAAGCAGTTGGCGCAGTTAGAGGGAATCGCAACAGTAGCTGGTGACTCGGGCTCACACTCTCCAAGAGCTTTCATCCGATTGGGAGGGCCCCGTTAGGCGTCGACGAACAATCTCCCTTGCACAGGTGTTGCAGTTGTAGTAGTGAATAGGAATCGGATCAGTAACCGCTCAGTATTGCGAGCAGTAGTATCAGTGATCGGGGCAACTCTGACTACGCTTTGTTATCCCCGGCGTCCATGCTGAAGGAGCGCAGAGAAAGACCGAATCTTGTCTTATCATGGATACCTGTGCACATCCAAATCCTTGCCCGCGTCAACTGATTATTTACCGTTAGACCAAGACCTCTCTAAAATAGAGTTGGTCGGTCTTGTCCGCTTTCTTTTTTATATATGCTAATCCTATTACAGATGTTTAGGGAGGAGACGAGATAGGAGGAGGAGATGGCGAGTATAGTGATGATGGAGTTAAGGGAGATGATGAGAAGTTGGAGTCAGAGGAGGGACAATTTAAGGAGGAGCTCGCAAAGATGAAAGGAGAGGAGCAACCACCTACGAATGGAGCTAAGGCCATAGAGACAAAGGTTTTAGAGCCATAGTCCGCTAATAATATATTATTAATGGAGTTCCTAAGACTAATATTCCTAAAGTTATTATGGAGGAGTTATTATGGAGGAGTCCTATATGTTTGTTATGGGAGCACTATAGCTCGGTTGAGGTGTCTTTTTTGGACTAGTAAGATGACGAGTAGGGAGTACCAGGTAGAGATGGACTAGCTAATATAGGAGTCCCAGAGGGTCTGGATGGAACACCACTAGCTAGTAGGGAGCTTCTTAAGGAGCATGCTATAACGAGTCAGAGGAGATGTAGCTAGATAAGTACGAGTAGGGGCTTGATAACAAGGAGAAGTAAAGGTATAAGATTCCTAAGGTAGTATTGCTAATAGAGTTGTATATAACTAATCTAGTATCTAATTCCTTTCTAACGCCGATCATTCCCTATTTATTTTCTAGTGACAATCAATTCTGTTCAGTTTCAGAATATACCAAACATAAAGAAATACCTAAATATAGTAACCAGCAGATACGTTTTTAAAATCTTGATTGGGAAAAGCTGGGAGATTAACTGATAACCTGACGACGCACTCTTCGCGCTTCGATTATGAAATTGGATCCGATATGATGATTATTCCGCGCACCCAATTCCAAGGGGGAAGTGCGAATCACTAATATAGACGATGCATCCTTCACTTTGAATCTTTATCTCAACGGATTAAATCTGCATGATTCACTGGTGTCTCTTTCTTCCACAACACTAGAAAAAATTAATGTTGGAGCCACTTTTGCATGTATTGGCATGTATAGGACACGAAGAGTTTTGGGTAAGCTCCTCCTTCCAAAGTTTTCCCGAGGTCGGGGGGAACGCTGTTTGACGCTGTTTGATCGTCGGCCCAACATCTTCGGTGTACTATTCGGTGTACTATATATAAAGGTGTAGTAGACTTTCCCCCCCGCACTTGCAACATGATTCCACGAGCGATAAATAAACTAAGTTAGTACGAAACTAAGTGGTATATAATAACCCCGGCATAAAGTGGATTAAGCAGAACCCATTATTATAGTAGCAAGCTTATTAGTCAAGTCGTACCCCCGAGCAATAGCAAGGCACCACCGAGCGATAGCGAAACACAGGCAGTCCATTATGGGAAGCGCACGTGTGGAGATTCACCAATTTTCCGGTTTTTCATGCTTTTCACGCGCTTCGTACTACTCCTTTTTATAGTAGCAATCTCCGGCTTCATCCAAATTGTTTCGATCTTCATCATCCAGCTACCAAAAGTATATAGGATAAAGTGAATAGTTATAGGCGGGAGTAGCCAAGTTTTAGGGTAAGCCAGACCATTAGTATGAGCCATCTAGGTACGAGTCAGAGTATTAGCCCCGCGAGCTACCGTTGTTAGGTCCGCCCGGGCTGTGGTCTTTAGATGGATAGCCCCCCCCCGATCAGTCATTGTTTGGTCTGCCCTCGAGATATAAGCAATCTAGTTAGTCCCCAAAGCCATCCGAGCTAGGTCCGCCCGAGTCAAAGTTGCGAGATAGAGGGCCCCCGTAGCCCTTGAGATGTTGTCTAGATAGATAGCCCCTAAGTTCTCCACCAGAGTAGTGACCGTTATTAGTTGGTGAGTGAGTTAATGTGTTCCCCTCCCATCCCGTGTTCCATAAGCAATCTACTAAGTTCTATTCGATAGTTAAGAGCGAGGTCCCCATCTTCCCCTTAGATGGTTTATTCTTTTAGCCCCTTGTCTCACAAACTGTGATTCATCCAATTTAGGTTTAGTCTTCATTGGTTGTTACCCGATCGGGTGACAGTCCTAATGTTCCTTTCCCAAGTGGAGCTGGCCGGTGTTAGCGGATCAAACTCAATCTTAGTCTGTAAACCTGCATTGTATATAGAGATATAAGTGCATTTAAAGAAGGGATGTGTTCAGATTAAAAGACAATCTTTTTTCATCTCGATCGAAGAGTGCATCGTGAAATAAGCATCACTGTGATTTCTACTTGGAGAAAGGGAAGAACAGATGCATATTTCAATACGATATTAACTCGACCATTTACACCATCAAAATCACTTCTAAATCCCAAGCATGCATCGGAATTCATGCCGATGAGCATCCCGCAAAATGCACAACAAACCTGCCCTGAACAGACATTAGGCTAACTACACTATTCACTTAGGGATACGCTGGCTAGATAAATTGAACCTACACCTACTGAACTTCCACCACACCAACGGAAACTAACACCTAGGAACCCGGTTCTTGTTGCTAAAGAAAACCGGAGGAAGGGGAATGGTTGAATTACCATCTTGGATTTGTCTTCTCTATCTTAAGGATCATTAAATCATTTTATTAATCTAGAATTCAAAGGGAGGAGTGACTATTTATTTTCTTTATACTTCTCGGGTTCAAGGTCAGGAAACCTCTTACCAAGATTTAGACCGTCATTCGCCGATTCCATGCTATTTTGATTACGAAAGCTGGAGAACAACCGTCGGAGAGTCAACCACCGTATCCATCTCACTCCTTACCACCAACCCTACGACATCCATCCCAACTAACCTAGAACATAACAAGTTTGAGCACCATGGTAGAAGTATCCTGATACAACTGCAAACTATGGGAAGCAGAACAGGGAATCAATTGATACATCCTCTGCCCCGCCCTCCAACCCCAGAATCAATCTCTTTAGAATTCTCTTTTTTACACCTTGGTTTCTTATATATGAATTAGGTGCTTTTCTTAGCAACATTAGGAGGAATTTCATTCGATAATAGCATCATGGGATTCTTCACACTTGGTACAATCGCTTCTTCATTGGGAACAACATAAGGTGCCGTAAGGCCGCTTTCCTTTTAAGGGAAGGAATATTCTTAGCTTTAATTAGGTGAGGAAATACCATTGGGTTCTCTATGTGAATAATAGTTAGGTAAGAAGGGTTAGGTAATCAGGTTATTAGATTCCATTATAAGGAGTTAGAACATGCCTTGTTTATATAATTATATAGAATTAGGGTTCATTAGTTGGTTTAATTCCTAATTACCGCATGGTTCCATGGTGGAAGATTACTACTTCTCCATCTTGCATTTTACTTATATATCTTTAAATGAAGCCTTCTCTATACATTTTCTATTGGAGTGCATAATTGACTCATGGAGTAGCATCATAGAATCCATCATTGGTATTAGTGGTCGTTCGGGGGCAGACCCCACTCACTCTGGTATTAGGAATTAGCATCTGTGCTTTACTTCAATGAATTCTCTAAACTACAGTCCGACTCGCAACAATGGGAAAAAGGGGGTAAGCTTGCGCACATATGCTGGTGCTTATAGGCAATAAACTCACCCTCCCTAGAACAAGAAAAACAAAGTGACATCCTGAATCACTAATAAAGAAGAGGTCCCTCACGCGAAACCTTAGGTGGATCCCGCAAAACATAAAGTGCTTCATCCACCTCATAAAGTCAATCACACAAATCATAAAGAAAAGCACGCACACGCAAATAAGAAAGTAAATCCCCTCAAACCTACAGTAAGTAGCCAGAAGCAGGCCACCCGCAACCAAAGTCATCAGTCCAAAAGCAAGAATACGGATGCCTATAGCAGGAGTGTGTACACATAGTAGTAGGAAATGGGAGCCACGGCCAAGCTGAGACCCCCTGTGAGAGAGATAAGTACGTGAGCCGTGGGAATAATAGTCATCACGAAAGCGGTAAAGGCCCGAGCTAAGAACGCAAGAGTCAAAGCCACCATAAAAATACGAAAGATGGCAGCGTAAATATAAATCCCAGTCCATGTGACAGTTGAAATCTACAGAATCTTCTCCTATGTGGTAAATATCCGAGCACCGGTGGTGTTAATCCGAATGCTTGCACAAACAAAGATTTATTACACAGAGCTTGGTATTCATATATCATATTTATAAGCTTCAAGGAATGAGAGAAACGATTACTTTACTTCACATTGCTTTCAAATGTGAAGTGAAGGTTCGATCTGCTTCAAATTCTATTAAGGAAAAGTGGCCAACTGAACGAACGGAGATGAACCGGAGGTGCGAAGAATACGTTTTAATGAAGGGAGGCGCTAAAGAATGTGGATATTAGGCAAACGCAACCTTTGATTGGTTTGGTTCGCCCACCGAAATTATTATCGCTTAACGCTTGTGCTAAGGAAGAGCGGTTAAGCTCCGTCAAAACCTTTTTAAGGGTAGCGCTGGCGTGAGGTCATTTCATTAGGTGAGGGTTCTCTTTCGTGTCATCAATGTGGGAAGAAGAAGATGATCAGATGAAGGGCATTGAGGGTGACTTCCTTCTTCTGCTGTTGAGGTATATGTTGTTTTGGACGGGATAGGTAATGGTTTTAGAGGGGCTACGTAGTGCAGCTTGGCTTAGGGGGCAGCCAAGTCCAGTCATCTATCTATATCTATATACGCTATATCACAACGACTTCTATCTAAGAATTATTAAAACTCAACCTCTCTTTCCTCGGAACTGAAATAACATCCCTTTAGCTAGGATGGTGGTCTACGATCATGAGAAAGACATAACAGAATAAAGTAGATGGTTGCTCTTGTTCCCATCTAGTTGGGAGTTGGATATGAGGAAAAAAACCTTGTTAACTGTAGGGTTAGAGAAGAGTCATAATGGTTTAGATGGAGCTATCTGGTAGTTCCTGTGAGTAAGCTAAGATTGCAGCTAGGGCAGAGCTGAGGATAGATAGAAAAGGCAAGGAACCCGGATGCAAGCAAGGAGAATATGGATGTCTTTCGAGAATATGAAAAGTGAAACCTTTAGTCTGCAGCTTCCCTTCCCTCAAGTCTTTCTTCTAGTGGTTTTTATCCCTACGAGAACAAGCCATTTCTTTTCTGGGCAGAAGTCAGGTAGGAGGTTTTTATCCCTTTCTCTTCTAGCATTAATAAGACTTTTACTTCTTTGCTTAAGGAAAGGAATAAGGAGCAAACATGGCATGAGTCTTAGCGTCTGCATCTATAAGGGTAGAGAAAGTATAGGAATAAGGAATGCATTATAACAAATAAGATTTCGCAAGGTGAGGCTGGGACGAGAGACAATCCATAGAGCTATGATTCTTTTGTGACTTCCACCTTTCGTCGAGTGTTAAATGGTGGGCCAAGCC
>Ga0228600_1000111_pt1 | contig 12010 bp, 12 predicted proteins | sample CRU5metagenome_FD_182730 | JGI IMG/M metagenome (GOLD analysis project Ga0228600, IMG submission 182730) | Spruce roots microbial communities from Bohemian Forest, Czech Republic - CRU5 | ecosystem: Host-associated > Plants > Roots > Unclassified | place: Czech Republic: South Bohemian Region... | reverse complement strand
ATGTCAAGAGACCGGTTAAGAACGCGGCGGACCAGACGAACCGAGACGATGAGTCCGGTCTGACGTCCATATCTTTTGGATAGGATGACGAGTAGCATATAGCACCTTTGGTTTCCGAATGCCACTTTTCGACCGAGTCACCATGTGATGAGTCGATGTCACCGGTGCTGTCAAGGAGGTCGTCGTAGCAGAAGAACTGGGAATAGAAGTGGTAAGGTAATAGGAGCTACTAGGGCTAATGTTGAGTCCTCCCTCCCCTCGCTTTGCGGTAGTTCAGGTGGGAACCACTCAATTCCCCGGCTCGCTTACCTTCCTAATACGGAACGAGCCGAACCACTCTATGCATAGCCGACCCCGTCACTTTAACATTGACCAGGATCTCGCTTAAGAAGCAATGACCTCTTTATTTCCTCACAACCTAACTAATAATATATTAGATTCCAGTTTAAGCTTTTGCCGGTACCTCTGTCCTTTCTTTTTTCAGCTATCTCAACTCTTCGAGTCGAGTTAGCTCTGCCAGTACTTCCACTCTTCGTGATCTACGACCAGCCACATGCCACTAGCTCGATGCAGATTCCCGGGATTATTGTATTGATTGAATGAAGCTTGCTCAGTCCTCTCTTGCTAGACTGGCTACCTATGCCCATTGGTGGATTTCCCCTACGCGCCTTCGTTGAGCCTAAGAATAATAGGGATTGAAAGTCCGAAACCCAAGGTCAAGTGCCCCAAAAGGGGAGTGAGTTCCCGCAGGTAATTGAATAGTTTGTTTGAGTGTTGGTGCCATGCCCCCCAATTCCATGGTACTTCACAAGTAGTCATTCGTATTGCACCATCTCGGTTTAGGCCGAAGAAGGAAGGTTTCATTTTCGCGCCCGTTCTACTCGCCCTTTCCGTCCAAAAAAGACGGATTATCAAAAATTTCCCAGGTTAGAGAACTTTCCCCGCTGTCCTTCTTTCAGCCGGTCCTAACTTCCTTCTCTTCTGGTTAATCCTATGAATCGGTAATCGGATCGGCAACAGGTAACAGGCTTTATCTGGGTTCAATTCCTTGATTCCTACCCGGACCTGCATTGGATTAATTCCTTCGATATTGAGTCGACCCCGTTCCGAGCAAGCATCAAAGGAATTAAATGAATCCAATGCAATAAATATCTGAAGTGGCTTCTGCACCTAAACACATCCCTTTTCTTAGGGCTTAGCTAGGGGATGCCCAAAGCTAGCCTCACTCTCATATCTCTTTACCAAAGCTTAAGCTTCCCTGTTTCGCCCAGTTCCTCGAGAATCTAAAGAATCGTTTTACTTTGAATGCCGAAACCCGTCACTTTGAAAGCAAGGTATTATTATCGCTTAGCGCTTGTGCTTACGTGTGGGGTGAGCTATTTATCCATATCTACTGAGCAGAAAGGGCAGGCACATTGATGAAATAGCAAGCGGAATGAAAGGCGATACAAGGAGGGGAAGATGGATCAACTAACTATTATCGGATCAACATCTCTGATCGACCGGGCCCACCAACCACTCTTTGCTGCAGCTTAGATCTTGCTTCAGCTAACCCACTACTCTTTGGTACAGCTTCGATATGCCTACTCATGTCGTACAGGCGGCTACTATTTCTGTTTCAGCCAACCCACTACTCTACTCATGTGGTGCAGTCGGAAGGATCTACTTGTTCCACAATACTAGAATATTAATATTCGCGATGGAAATTTTGCTATAATCAGAGATTTTTATTGGGAGGCTCCTCCCGCTATCTCGGAGTGAGCGCTTTCTCGGAATGCTATTTTAGACTATGAAAAATTGTTTAAATGCATGCTATCTCGGGATGCTATCCCAAATCTAGTATATTGAGGCATTTGAATAGAAGTATCATATACGTAATAAATAGGCATGAAAATGGTGGAGTGGAAGTCGAACAAATTCGGGCAGGAAGAAGGAACAATCGAGAAAAGAACGAATCTCCTATTCATCTCATCATTCGTATCGAGAACTCAATCTATTCATTTGGGTGGGAAAAGAATGAACTATTCCTTCCTAACCGAATAGGTACACATAGATACGCATTATATATATATATATATAGCGTAAGCAGGCATAACAACTGATCCCGCCCGGTGCCTCCTATATCCCGATTCATCTCCTTCCTCAACTCGATTGGGAGCAATTCTCTCCATTTATTTACGCGATTAGACTTACTTGTTTCAAACAATAGTGTTTCATCCCGCTTATTTATATGCGTAATAATTTTTGATAACTCCCCTCCCCATATGCCTGTTCCCCGGAACACTTGGACCTGCGTAGATAGATATAGAAATACAACCGCTTCATTGTTTATTCATCAGACCTTTCAATCATTTCGAAGTGAAGGCTCCTTCCTTTCTGACCTAGCACATCTCGGACCATTCCATTAGGTAGAGTGCTTTCTTTAGATACCACCTTCTTTATTCATTCTCAATCAGATAGAAGAGTAGCTATTCATTGCCAATCTACTAGTATGGATCAGCATTGTCACTTCAACTATTTCCTCCAGTTTCCCTGACTAGAAATAATCTAGAATAACGTCCCGCTACTGATTTGATACACTAGCCAGGCACACCGCGCTTTTAGAAGAAGAAGTTCGTTTCCGCAAGCAGGTAAGCAAACAATTCAAGGTTGTTCCTTTAGGAAGTTTTCGGGTTATTAGGGAGGGCAACCTCAGAGCCTTTGATCTGGCTTAGCTAAAGGAATACCCGGGCTTTTTGCTTCAAGGGCAAGGCAAGTTTATATTACTTGCTTTAGACCAAACTCTATGTCAGCAAAAATTGATGATGAAATGGGTTGGATTTATTCCAGACTTGCTTTCTGCTTGGTTGGTGAAATCCCTGACTCTCTTTTGCCTGGCACAGCAATTGAATCAATAATATGTCATTGGGACTCCGATCCATAAAGCTAATCTCATTTTATACTTACACAAAAGCAGGAATTGCCTTTCCGGACGGGAACGCTGGTCCCTAACCTAAGAAGTATGCTCATTCATCTAGTTAACCCTTTTTTTTCTCATTTGCCCGACGAAAACTCTGCTACTCGTATCACAGGTGCTTTTATACAGAATATAGCAATCATATTGATGGATGGTCAATAAAATTGAAATGGGTCACGTACAAGAGAAAGGAATCATCCACATGAATGACACAATTCCAAGAAGAAATGTATGACTTGGCACAAGACTGTATCTACATGGATACCAACCCACTCAACCATTCATTCTTCATCGACAGGCAAAACAAGGGCGATATAGACCAATGGCTGCCAGCAATAAACGGGATGAGGATAGCTGTATATGTAGACAAAAATAATAGCATAGGTACTTCGTTTCAATGACCAAACGGGTATATGTACAGGGGAAGATTTGGTCAATGTCAACAATGGCTTAAGCTTTTCAATATAGCCAAACATTTCCACCTGGGCATACAAAATAGGGATATATATATATATATAACTCATGCAAAATAGCCAGCAAGCAAGCAAGACCAGCACCCAAGCTAGCAGCATCAACAAAGCGAGCACCTTTTAACCTCGCGTTGGGTAAGTTATTTTGACGCTCCCACACTTTTGAGGAATGGGGGCGGGGGATATGTATTATTACGTATATAAAAAACTATTGTAGATTGAATCAATTTCCTTCCTTAGAAGACCGAACTTGAGGGCGTATCCAAAAAGTATTTTCGTGGCAATACAACGCGTTTAAATGCTAATTGAAGGGGTTTATAACTTATATCTCTATGCCGGTATGCTTCTTGAACCAGCCGTAATGCTCCTTTATTCATTCAAAAGGTGATCAACGGGCATACAGAAAGAAGGGATTGAAGCGGGGACTGAAGGTGATCAACGGGCATACAGAAGTGAAACGGGCCTCCATTACCCAGCTCCGTCTCGTGGGGTTCGCTTCGCTCCACAGTTTTCCCCCCTGACTACCTCTGGGAAAGAAGCGTGGGTGGGGAAAAAAGTGTGGAGGGAATTATATCTATTGCCTAAAGCGCTTGTATCCAGATGCATTTTAGGGCTACACTCGCAAGGAAGGGCTACCAAGGAAGTGTGGTTTTACACTCCTCTCTTTCTCTCTGGCCTACCCTCTCTCTGGCCTACCCTCCATCCATCGCCCATCTGATCCGGCTCACTAAACGGGTAAAGATAGGGGGGCTCGCTTCGCTCAACAGAATCTCCCCTCTATTTCCGCTTATCACTACAATAGGGAAGCTTATAAGTACTCTCTCTATATCGACCCGGGAAGCTTAGAGAAATAAGTAAAGTAAGCCATCGGTACGTACATCGGTAAGCCATTGGTACGTATATATATAAATCAGGAAGGAATGATGAAACAAACGAAGGTGGGTGGGTTTTTGCCTTACTTACGAGCTTCCCTGAGAACGACGACCGCTGCCGTGCCCTTAGTTTGTTGCTTGCTTGAGAAAGACGGACGACCAATACATCGTCGGTTGCTTCCCTGAGAACGTCAATCGCCGCTTGCCTTACCTTACGAGCTTGCTTACGACCGCTACATCGTGCGTTAGTGAGTTAGTGAGTCAGTGAGTCAGTGGATTCCCTTAGAATTCATCACAACCACTAGAGAGAGACAGAGACAGACCTTGCTTCGCGACTTGCCTGAGAAGAAAGAAAACTGCCTACTGTACTTCTTTTGGGGAGGGAAACGCTATAGCTTACTTGAAACGACCGGGACGGACGCTGGCTTACCTGGAGAACTACGACGCCTACTCCCTTCTTACCGCCCTTACAACCACAAGTTTACGTCACAGAGGCATACCCGCAGCTTTCTTGACAACAGACCAGGACGAGGCAGCTTACCTTCTGAACACCGCTTACTGCCTTCCCACCACGCCTACTTTGGTACTCGGGAACCTTCCCCACAGCTTTCTTTACATGAGCGGATGGTGGTGCTTAAACTGGTCAAACTCCTGTTGCTAATGCTCTAGCTACCCCAACTTGTGCCTCTGTAGGTAATGGATCCGTAACTGGGCCTGCTCCTGGGTATAGAACTGCTCCCAGGTATACTGCTGCTTTATAGACCGTAGCCTTTACTCAATATTTCCGGTGAATCTATAAAATATTAACTTAGACCTCCCCGTAGGGTTGAACGGGATAATTCTCCAAATACATTGCCAGGTTCATGCATATAAATTCACCAGTTTATTATATTTATTTAATGTGTTCTTTGCATTTTACCTGGTAATTGTCAAATTGTGAACATGGCGTTATAACTGGTAAATGGTAAATTCTACATAGTGAACCTGTTATTTTACCGGTCAATTCAAATTAGTGATCCTGGCACTTAACTGGTAAATTGTACATAAATCACTTGGCATATGGGTTGGTAAACTCCCTATAATAACCTTGCCTTAACAAGATATTGAACTGTCGCTAACAAGATATAAATATAAAAAACTGAGCTGCTGCTTTTACTAGGTAAACTATATAATATGCACCTAGAGGACCCGAAACACCAGGGTAAGGGCATGGCTCCTGTTTATGGCTACCGGTATGAGGTAGGGGCATATTCAATATGCGGGATTTGCTCCATACACCCTTTATTATGATTATGTGGGTGGTGCTTTCACTCGATCAACTCGGACAATTGGTGGTGCTTCAACTGAAAGGTCGGAGGAGAAAAGAACCATACTACTTGTGCGCCGATTCCCCCCTACAGGACAGCACCCATGGCATTTTACCTATGCACGTGAAAAGCCCGGGAACAAGGCTACGAAGAACTAGTAGCATCCTTTGCTTAGATGTGCTTAGACGGGCCGGCTCTAGTGCTCTCTGCGGCTACTTCTTATGGCTATGGAACAGGATTTGAAACGGACTGTGGCTATGGATCTCGATATGGGACTTAAACCACTTGATCAACTGGGGAACGAATTCGAACTAAAACTGGGATGGATGATAGCAACCTTATAGCGATCCGAAATTTGAAGAGTAGGACCGGGCAACTATAAGGCTAGCATGCTTAAGATGTGACTCACCAGTGCATCACGCAACCTATGTTACCAAGACCGGAGCACCTCTGCCCCGAATTGACGGCCTTCCTACTCCAACTGTGGTGGAAGTGTTGCTGCAGTGTCTTCGAACTTACTAAGTACGATCTACTATACCTCGGTCGATATATGGAATGGTCGCGCAGCTCAAACTGGATGGAGAATTCAGTGATTTACCTATATACGTAGCACTCCAGACCCCTCGTCGAGGCCAGACAGAAGGATTTAGATACATTCGTCCACCAGATGCTGCAAGCAGACTCGACTCCAAGAGCAACGGTGTAAAAGCACTCCAGCGGATCTCTTTCTTTTCGAGGAGGGTAACCCCCCATAGTAGAGGAACAATTTAGCACATACCCATACTATAAGCACAGAAATCAACGGAAACACAAGCCATGGGTAAACACCCATACGGGCACCCATTAGTGGGTCGGCGGCGAAAGACAAATAGCCAACCAGCGCGTTTAGTTACTACCCCTTTAATCGGGACTGGGATTGCTGCTTACACCCTGGCTCTGGCTGCTTTCATCGATCTTGGCCTTTGTCCGGTTAGACACTGGTCTATGCATCCAAACCGCTCGTCGAGACCAGAAAGAGAAGGTCAGTAGTTTTCCCTCTACTGATATAGTCCTGATATACCTGCGCTTTTTCCAATATGTACCTCCCACTTGATTATGTGCCTGCCCGATCTGTATGTCCTTTTGACTGGTGATCTGTGTGTCCGTATCCGACCAAGGCATTTTTTCACCGATAGAGAGTATTCTATTTCTTTCTTGTTTGATTCCTACGGCTGCCTTATGTTCCCTGTGCTTCGCTTTGTTCTGCATTTCCATCCCTTCCTCGCCTCTGCCCTGGCCTCTTTCCCTTGCTCCCCTGTCCCTGCCCCTGTACTGTTGATAGTAGCATGTCGTATTGATGTCGAGAGGTCGTGGCAGGAGTGAAGATCGTTATGGGGGAGTGTATAAAGATCAGCATTGCATCATTGGTTTGGCCGACTGATATTTGTAGTTGAGTCACTTATTTGGTTAGAGCTGGTTTATCTGCTATGCTAGGTTCGGATGGCTCCTTACCCTATAGGATAGGCATGTGTTCACTACGTGTTATTTGGTTTACTACCATTTTGGTGTGGATGGTTTTGGGGCTACAATGCTTCTACGGTGGTGGGTTTGCTACGGTTGAATTACTACAGTTGGATGTGCTGCAACTGCAATAGATCTTGCCCCCGGCTTACAGCCTCTGCTTCCCTACGGTCCTTACCAGCTGCCTGTCCGTAGGTCCTTACTGCTTGCTTTACTGCCTGTCCTACTATACCTACTGCCTGCCCTACCGCCTGTCCTTACCTTAATGTCTCCCTGTTTTGGTCCTACGCTGTTGTCGATGGCATAAGCATGTGATTCATCGGTGGATTTGGATCATGGCTTCACTCACTGGTTTGGCTGGGGCGTTGCTGGGCGAAGTTTTTGGGCATAGATCGGCATCATGATGATAGCACGAAATTTCGGTATATGGGGCAGGTTGGTGCAGCAGAGAGACAGGTATCGGGGTTTCTGGATGATGGCAGCAGCATCGGGGCATGCGACTGGTTGGTTGTTTATCGGCTAGACGACGGCATTGGAGCATGGATGAATAAACAATTGGAAGTTTGTGATTTCATTGGTGGATCGATGACGTTATAAGGGCATAAGTGCGAGAAATAAGCCAATCAGCCAACAATAGTACAAACACTATAAACCAGAACGATTTCACTCTTAAATGGCCGAAGGGGCGGAAGTCGGGCCGGGATGGACGGAGGAAGTAAACAGGAAACAGGGAAAAGATCAGAGAGGAAATGACTTGCTCTTATTATACGACGCATCCTGAGCGCCTAAGGGGCAAGATGGGAACATATCTAGAAAACTATATTACTTGTCGATTCTTGGTGTAAGAACTTTGTGTTTTTCAATTCTTGGTGTAAAGATCTAGGTGCAAAAGATTTAGCTATATAATTGGTTACCATAATCCGAAAAAATCACTGAATTTGATCACTTGAGCCTCTCGATTCATAGGGAAAATCATAAAAAAAAGAAATATACGATATTTCTTCTGCTGGTTATACTAATTATTACATACCAATTACATACCAACTAAGTTTCTTTCTCGACCTTGCCTCTCGATCACAGCAAACCTCATTTTCTTTTCAAACGGATAGAGACCGGTAGCATCACCGGAAGTACCATTAACAGTAGCACTGGAACCATCACAACGAGAGCCCTTCCCCGTATACCTCTTCAAAGCAGTAAAAGCAGTAACCGGATAAACAGGATAACTCTTCTTTGCACCATAAAGAACCTGAGCACTTTTTTAAAGAGCCCTGCAGCCGTATACCTCTTGCGAAGAACCGGAACCTGCATCCGGAGAACTCTTTGAGTCCCCACTAGGATAAGCAGTTGAATCCTCTGCAGTTGAAGCCGGAGACTCACTATCACTACCAGTACCCGGAGATCCATGAGTTGATCCAGGTGGACCAGGTTACCCTTTCGACGCAACTTCAACAAAACTTCACCATGAGCCATGCAGCCGGTGTCCCAGTCCCAGACCCTGACTGAAGCTAGTGAAGTTGAAATGGTTCTCTATACAATAGGGTTATTGTGTTGAGTTCGAGTTGCTAGTTCTATACGTTGCACTTTGAGCCAGAGCGACACTGGTAGCTATCGCGTCACTAAATCGATCGATCAACCACTGGCTGACCACTACCAATCAATCAACTAAAACACACACCCACCACTGGTACAGGTAGACGTCTACGAATCAGCACAATATAGATACGGATCATACTACTCGTAAGCATGCGGAGCAGACTACTGATTATAGCCATGCCAAACCCAGTAGCGCTATCGACAAGATGCGCAGCAAGAATCCGGATGTTGAAAAGCAGTTGAAGGGGAAGCGTCAGACGCGTCGTAAACCTGCGGATGGGAAGGGGAAGAACGCTACGTCGACGCATAACGATCAGATGGTAAAGGGTAAGTTGACGTTGAAGACGTTGAAGTGGACGTTTACTAATCAGGTAACGCAGGTGACCCTTTTACCCAGTAGTAAAAATAGATGACCGAGAGACAGTAGACCCACCACTGAGCCTTCGACCTCGAACCATTGGTTTCCCCTTCCTTCGGCTTGGTATTGACCCTGGGCCATTTCTTATAGACCTTCTTCAAGTATAGACCTTCTTCGAGACCTTCGGCTGGCCATTCGAATCAACCCTATGTATGGTACGTACCCCAGCCCTTCTAGCCATTCTACTTGCACGACTTTAAATCGTAAGCATGCGGTGAATAAGTGTACGACTTGCGAAACTACGTGTAAGCGGCGTTCGACTGCGTATAACAATCGTAAGACTTCGGGTAGCCAGTCTTCGAGCCATTCTCGGGGTACCTATTCTTCGACGACTTGAAACGAAAAGAATTGGCATTGGCCTTTGAATAAGTATTTACCGGGAGCCTTATGCTTTGCATTCGGCGGCTGCTTCGCCTTATGATTAGACTTCTAGCCATCCCCCTTCGTAGCCTCTCGACGACTATCGACGACCTTGAGCCTTTGCATTCTGCGGATTCGAATCGTAAATAGAATCGTGAGCCTTTCCCTTCTGCTTCGGATTGGAAGAACACGACTTGTCACCCTTATGCTTGGCCTGCGGCTGATCCTTATAGCCATACTCCGGGGAAGAAGAATCGGTAGTCTCGGAAGGCTCAGAAGAATCGTTATCGTAATTGATTGCAGAGCGGCTTGGCCTTCGATGGAGGCCCTGGAACGCCAATCAGTGCGATTATTCGAAAGCTTATCTGTGCTTGGGAAGGAATAAGGTCAGGAATAAGGGCCTTTAAGGATTGTGAAGGGCTTTTAATAAACATTATTTAGCTAGGGCCTTTCAGGCTTGTGCTAGGGCCTTTTGCAAGGGCCTTTAGCTAGGGCCTTTAGCAGGGGCTTTTCCAAGGGTCTTTATAAGGAAGGCCGGCCAGTTCGCTATCGACCCACCTCTTCATCGACCCACCTTCTCGCTAATACCTACCAACAGCGCAGAAGTTCGTGTAGACCTCTTTTTCGCGACCATCTCCTTCCTACCAAACCCATCTATAAAGGACAGTTTCTGAAAAAGATAAGGAAAGGCCTACCCACCTATCGTTCCAAACCCCCCTTCCCAACTGGACCAGAATAATAACCAGATATTTTGGCATATTTCCTCTCCCGTTGGTCGAGCTTGCTTGCGCATCCTCTCCCTATTATAAACTTATTAGCCCTAGGCGCACTTTATATGCATTATACGCATATTTGCATTCTAGTTAGTCTTAGCGCAGTTCATCTTCATTTCATCCCCTATCCTCACTTTAGCAGTTCTAGGCGCACTTTACACTTTATTCGCATTCGTTATTTTCATTAGTTAGCCCTAGCGCAGTTAACCTCACTGACTTTTCGCAGTTCCTCTTTGTTTGACCTCATCTTTGACTGATTTGATCTAAGCGCAGTTCACACATTCTGAATCAATCATTTCTTTTTAGAAGCCTGTTTACCTTGCTAGCCAGGCTCCGGTATAGCATTAACCCAGTACCTTGCCTTATTATCTTCCTTATTGAAGACGGCATATTGAAAGCAAGTAGCCTCTGATTTACGACATGTTGGGCTTGAAATAGGAATAGGCCAAGTGAAGCCCTTTAACGAAGGCCAAGGAAATAAGTGGCAGTAACGAAGGCCTTACTGTTCAGTTTGCCATATCTCAGTACCTGCATAACCTAGATTTATTCCCCTCAACTCTCTTGGTAAACATTCTTTGTAAACATTCTTTTTTATGCATTTGTATCTGATTTGGGTCACTGGAACAGGATCTCGAGCTACTGCGGGATCGAATGCTTCTGGATCTAATACCTATGTCTTCGCTGCCTCTATTGCTAGGTCCATTGCCTTTATCTATGCCTATGCCTCCGCTTACGTAGCTACCTTATATATTGATGCTTTTTAGTAAACAAGGTAAACTGGTACCTGTTCCGCTTCCCCCGGCCCTGAGACGAGCTTAGCCCGAAAACTACCTTAGGCACTGATACATATTCTCCTTATTTATTATATAATATATAATGCCATATATTGTGGTGGATGCTATTGATAGCTATTGATCCGGGACTGGATATTTCAATGGGACAGTATCTGCTACAGGAGACTCTGCCACTGATTGCTTCGCCACTGGTTCAAGGTCATCAGCTCAATCAACTGAATCAACTGGGTATCGATCTGGATATGCTTCTAGGTATGCTTATAGGTATAGGTATGCTTAACCAACTGCTACTAGATCTTCTACTGGATAAGCTGCTATTGGTGGTGCTGCTGGATCTACTTCTGTTTCATATACGTCAACGTATGCTTAAACTACCCTTGCTGACTTTGCTACTGGTGGTGGTACCTATACCTCCTATGATGCTACTGGTGTCACTGGATTTGGATAGGATGCCTTTGCTACTCATCTGGTTTTGACTATCTAACTGGTTCTTAAGCTACCTTTCGCCATATAACGCACGCAAACGGCCTTTGATTAAGCTTTAGCCCAGCTGAAAAGACTTATGGATAAGCAAGGCATACTGGCACTTGAAGCAATCCTCCGCAATCCCATCGCTCAATAGAAAGCCCCCCTCAGCAGACCATCCCCAATAGAACTAAAGCTGCAGAAAGTGTTCTGCAAAGCCCAGGCCCGAGGATCAACCCTCAAAAGCTCAGTATATCAGATCGTAGTGAGGAGAGCTAGTCGACCCTATGCCTACGATGGATGGCTTTCTCTCTGCCTGCCTTGTAAACTAATGTTTCTCTAGGCTGTGACGGAATGGGTGTACAACTGTGTAATGTCTAGGAGGAACACTTTGAAGGAAGGCTAAAAGAATTTGAAATGTGCTACTTCCACGAGTCTGTTTGTAGAGCGATGCGACGAGTGCTCGTAAAAACTGACTGCTTAAGGTCCGGAGGTCTTG
>Ga0228600_1000110_pt1 | contig 12014 bp, 9 predicted proteins | sample CRU5metagenome_FD_182730 | JGI IMG/M metagenome (GOLD analysis project Ga0228600, IMG submission 182730) | Spruce roots microbial communities from Bohemian Forest, Czech Republic - CRU5 | ecosystem: Host-associated > Plants > Roots > Unclassified | place: Czech Republic: South Bohemian Region... | reverse complement strand
AGGTACGACGACGGCACTAGTCTATGAACCCTTTACCCTACCTTACCTTTACTTCAGCAGTGTTTCCAAACACACTTTACCCAAGACCTACCCAACCTAGTTATTCAGGCAGGAATGCTTAGTGGGTGGGTACCACTATTTAGCTTTTCGGGACGGGCTTCCAGATAGATACTTTTAGGAATGAATTCAGACTCCATTGCTACCAGGAACTTTAGATCCTTACTTGCCTTAACCTTATGTTTACCTACTCTATCTACTACCCACCTGCTTAACCTTACGACTTACCTTTGGACATGCATGCCCCAAACAGCCTTGCACTGGATTCCCATAGAGCTGTTCGCCTTCCAGACAGCATTCACAGACCTGCCATCACACTTGCTGAAAGATGGATGGATGAATGGAAGGAAGAAATAACCTTACATGCATTCAATCATCGAATTGCCTATATACAATTTCGAGTTCGGGAACCCAGATGGAGCATACTGCTCGGAAACCGTAGAAACACAACTTTTCTTTAAAAAAAGTCCGTTTGGGAGCGTTTTTGGTATCGACCAGACCAACCTAGCATATTCATCAAAGTGTTTATTGGTCAAATTGTTTCCTCTCCCAAAATAAGGAATCGAGCGACTACGTTCCTCTCCCGTTGGTCGAGTCACTTAACGTACCTCTCCCTCCTGCGTCGGAAGAGCGACTACGTTCATATTTTTTGATTATTTATATACGTCATTTCGGGATCTTATTTATTTACTTTTGATTTCTATTCTTTACCCCCCGACCTAAGGTTGAATCCTTCCATACCCCTTGTGCCAGACCCCTAGCCCTTTTGTCGTTTAGGCTTCTTCTTTACGAATCCACTTTTTGCCGTATCTTATTTATGAAACTTCTGATTGGCCTTCTTTACAACCAACACTCCTTCCCACAACCCCAGCTAGCAAGGTTCAGTGCTTCCTGAATCAAACCATCACCACATGCCCGGATTGCATGGATGGAGGGAGGGATGGATGGAGGGAGGACCTGGTTAACCCTACTTTCTTAATGGAAGTTTTTTTACAGCTCAGTTGTGGTGTGGGTGGGATCCTTTGAGGAAGAACTGCCTTAGGAAATACTGCCTGAACTTAGTGATTGATTTGACGGGAGGCTTGGATGGGCACTTCGAACTGGTTTCACTCTCTATGCCTACTTTAAGACTTTCTGTTGGACAGCTAAGTTGTGGGTGAGATGGGATTGTAAGAACTGTCTTAGTCACTACTGCCTGAAAATCAGCAGAAGCAGGGGGGTAGGCACTTAAACAAACCATTGGACCTTTCTTTAGATGCTTACACGACGAATTAATGGAAGTGGCACAGGAACAACCTAACCTGTCGTTGCATCGTCAGAACTTACTTTTTGATTCATCCCAGACTTATTAGATCTTACCTACCGGCTTGGGGAAGAATAATTGCTGCAGTGGTTTTACTTTACTCAGCCTACTTACTGGATTAATACTTATTTGTTTATGGATTCAGACTTATTGGTTGGTTTATGGGCAATTATTTATATACGTGCTTCTTTCAAGTTCTCTGGGTGCAAGTATTTGAATCCTCTTGAGAAACTTCTTCGATCTTCTTTAGCACCCCGCCTCATCTTCAGTTGAATATACGACGGGGACTATTCTTTCTCACCTTCTTATTGCTATGATTTAGACCCCTACCGGGTGCCTGTTTCAGATGGGGATCTTCTATACGAGCCTCAACTTTTGATATCGGCGGGCCTTTATAGACGTTATTTCTCCATACCACCTTTGATATTGAGATACGTCATCTCGCGGGCTTGAGAGACTTACTTTTTAGATTCTTTATGACTTTTTGCCCTATCTTATTTATTTCAGGCCTACCACCTGCACGACTTACCCTCTTCGCACAACCCCAGCTACGTTCAGTGCTTCCAGAATCCAACAACTTCACCACATGCTCTGATTGCTTGGAGGGAGGAAGGACCTGGGAAAGCTGGATGAAAGGAAGGAAGTTCGACAGCTACCAACCAACCACCTTACAACCAGATACTTGCTCACTTACCTGAACTTAGAGAAGAAAGAGATTCACGGGCGGACTTGCTTAGGCACTTTGAACATTTGTATTCCCTTTCTCAGCCTACTTGATTGCTTTCAGTGGCACAGGAGAACCACCAGTTGTTGAATCGTGTGTGGAAACAGCCCTATGGATTCACCTTCACTACTGCCTGAACTTATGAGATCAAATGGGGTGGGTGCCCTTACTTAGAATCCCTAGCTAGAATGGGCTGAGAAGCCGTAAACCTTACCTCATGCTGCCTGCTATTTGGCTGGTTATAATCCATACCTCTAAGCAATAGAAAGTGGTTCAATCAAAACGCGTTTTCAGCGCACTTCTGACCTCCAATGGTAGACACCCCATCGAAAGTAACAAAGTGTTTCTACAGCGCGCTTAAATGGCCTACTCCTTGTTCTTTTCTTTTTGGCCTGTGAACTCTTTTATTCTTCCGGGCTTTGTAGGATACCAGGCATTTCTGTTCATTAGGCCCACCCTCCTCATTGTCGGCCTATATACCCCTCCCCCACTGCCAAACCTTCCCTTCCATTTCTAGAGAGAATAGACCCTTTAAGTTCGAGGCCACGCTCACCTCCTACATTTCTCAAGGCGAAAGGCCCTAAAGCAAAAGATAAGGTAGTCGGGACGTTTTGAGTTACGAAGCCGAGCAAACGCTCCAGAGCAGAGGCCTAATTCACGTATATATAGTGAGGTTATCACAAATTCACTACAGAGTTTGTCCATCGCTAAAGGAACGAAGAAGATGACAGCATACGTGGGTGGATAGACACAAAAGATGAGGCGGATCTTAAGGTTCTTCCCTCTCCCATATATAGTAAGTAAAGCATCTCATCTATAGCATAGAAATAATCAGAATGCCTCGCAAGTAGAGATGAGGGATACATGCCCGAATCCATGCAGAACGAAGGGAAAATGCTTTCGTTACTACCAATTCCATTCTCTCTAAGCTAAGCGCCAACTAAACTAGTCTTAGATGGGACCTTCATGAATGCCGGAAGGAAGGAGGCTTGCCCACCCACCCCTGTCTATTGGTGTTTCAACCCTGTTCATTGGTGTTTCAACGGGTCAACATCAATCAATCGGGGGACCATGTGGTTACCATATATCTATCCATAGGGAGGGCCAGCGAGAGCAAGCACTTCGATCGAGTTCGATTCTTTCCGCTCTTTTCTTTGGCCTCATTCGGAAAGGAGATAGTACCTGCCTACCCCGACTTACCCTCACTTCCCACTTCGATCCCATTTCGAATAATTTTCTGGAAGTAGAGAATCAAAATCCCACGGTGCACGCGCGGATCCGGAGAAGGGGTGCTTCCTATGTGTGTGAACACAGTCCCTCCCTCATCCTTTGCTGCATGACCAGAGTGAAGCCAGATAAGCAAGCCGTGCCCGCCTTCATTCATACATACATAGTTGGGCTGCTTGCTGGCTGGCTTGCCGGTATAACTCGGCAGAGGAACCTCCGGGTAATTCTACCTATTCTCTCTTTCTCACCCGGCCCGGTATGCCCAACAGCAGCGGTGGATCAAGGGAAGGAAGAACCCCGACCCTATAACAATAACAATTGATCAGGTGCCTTTTATCTTTTTAGAAACTGAAACGACTGAAACCGGGTCTGCTGGGGAAGCTTAAACAAGCTCAATTGACGCGGGATCTCAATAATGTACCTCCACCTCATCTCTGTATCTTTATCTGCGGGAGGAACTAGAGACTCCGCTACGGGATATAGATATGGATCTCTAATGAATGGATATGGAATTGCCGTAGCCTCTGCTTATACTTGCTATGTTGCTGGTTATAAAAATGGAATTGGTAGTGATGCTTACTCTCAAAATGGAATTGGATCATTTACTAGTTTTGGGTAAGCGAGGTCTACTGGCTTCGAATATGGATATAAAGCTGCTCGGTAAACTGAAACAAGTGCTACTGGTGCTTTAGGTAGATCAACTCGGTCAAATGCAACTAGAGGATCAGCTGTTTACTTTCCTGCTGCCCTTGTCCTTGCCTTTGCTTTTGGCTTTTATGTTGCTTTCACTCGATCAACGGAATCCCGATATGGAACTGAACGAACCGGAACTCCAGCCTTTGCCAATGATGGTGGAACCAGGTCAATAGCTAATGGCTCCTACCTCAGCTTCTCTCACCTCTTATATTGCGGGGTCTACTGAGTTGTAAACATACCCCTTCCCAGCCTCTACTGGATCATTCACGGGTCCCAGATCAATTGGATTTGGAACGGGCTATGGCCTAAGGAAGATTCTAATGCTAGAGAGCGAGATCGAGTAGCAGATGACCCGGCCCGGTTGGAAAACCAGAAGCATCTCAGTAAGGAGCAGGGGAAGCAACACCAGGGACGGAGGTAGGGGCATGCCCATTAAGAGACTCGGAAGGAGCCGGAGCATACCCCGTTTTAGATTTAGTTCGAGCAAATTCTACACGATATTTGGTCGTTACAATGCTGCTATTATATATGTAATTATGCATTTCCACCCTCGCCCTGATATGGCATTAGCACAATACGTACTTCGAGTTAGCATGGCGAATCATTACTTACGTGCATGTGGTCTTGTGTAACCACCTGTCGCTTTCATGCATGATTTACCAAGCTGATCTATCTCTAGAAACGCATGTCTGACATTGTATACGATATTATGCATGCCATGACGAATAGATGATTCATGCAATGACGAATAAATAGATGCTTCTGAAACACGATGCAATGAGGTACGGTCGTGGCAAACAAAACACTTATTAGTTAGAGTTGGGATAGCGCCTTATATCACCCGACGATAGGATATCCCTGGCTGGATACCATTTGAAGAGGGTTTTAGTCATTATATATTGTGGTACTCACCTGAGTGTGCAATCTCACTGGGATACCCACGTAGGACTAGCAATAAGGAGTACGCTCATTCTGTGTTCCAGCGGTGTGAATGATCTCATTTTGTTGGTTTTCACTTTTTAAATTGGGATACTCACGTAGATTGATTCATGCACGATAAAACTAGGATTAAATAACTTATGGTGTGCACCATAATATATATATATATTGGATATGCACATTAGGGAAGGAAGGGGTTGTGAACCCGCGAATTAAAACATAGAGAGAATAGGGGATAAGGTATGCTGATGTTAGCCTCCAGGAAGTAGTATTATGGGATGAAATTCCTTCTGTATAAAACCCCCAACAACAGAATAAACCGGAAAGCTGCTTCCATCCAGAACATATTCCTCCTCATTCTGTGCTGGAAGGATAGAGCTGGTCGTAGATGCTTGAAAAAGGTGGGACCGAACTTTGAATCTCCCACCTTAGAAATCATGGGATCCTCGAACTTCATCTCACGACCAGCTATCCTCGGAGACTCAGGTCAGGTTTCATTAGTTAGATTTACACCTTGGTTCTATCAAAGGATTAGTTAGCTTCATTAGTAGGAACATTAGAAAGCTTATATTCTCTTTTTATTAGGCAGGAACACAGAAGGTTCTCATTAGTATGATGCATCATTGGTGAGTTCAGATACTTTCCATCATGCGTTTGTATCTCGAAATTCTCTATCTTGTATCTCTCAATTATTACATGTTCTAGCTACCAATAATTACATGTTCACTATCATAAATCACATACTGCATACAGAACAGACAGAATTCACTCATGAATCATGGAATCGAATGATGCAGGAGTAGCATTGACTTATCATTGATTTGAAGCCGCTGAACCTCCTAAATATGCGATTAGGGGAACACAGAAGAAACAACTACCAATCACTCAATCCGATCACTACCAAGTCCACTACCCATTTAGAGGAGCAACCCATATACATTTAGAGTAGGAACCCATAGACATTGAGAGTGGTAAACCATAGACATTTCAATACATGCTATCAACCAATTACCAACGAAGAGTGCATCATGGGATTTTCTATCGACATTACAAAGGGATTTCATTATGAAATAGCCACCTTGTTTCTATATTTATTCGTTAGGGTGCATAACACGTTTTTCAATCTTCATCGGGGAGGAATTCAATAAGTAAATACCCACCTTGTTTCTATGTTCAGAAGTCATTTAATTAGTAGTTTCATTAGGACATAGCCTCGGTTCTTTCTCTTAAAAGAAGTAGGACTTTGCATCGTGGTGAGTTCTGTTCTTTCTCTTTTAATAAGCTACTTTGCATCATGGGCTTTTATCTATCAATCAGGAGGGAAACCCACGTTGGTTGTTCTCTATGAATTAGCTTGAATTGCATATAGGTTTTGATCTATGAATTACCGAGGAACAGAAGCCTCATTGAGTCATGCTTTTTAAGATACTTTGCTTAATGGTTTTGAATCTCTCAATTACCTATATTAATTTGGAAGAGTGCATCACAGGAATTCTCTCTTCAGTAGCTAGCAATTATCTAAGCTTCATTACTATACGAAACATCTCGACAGTGCATCCTACTAGATCTGACAGGGAATTACACCATCAAATCTATGAATCATGATCCAAGGTTGCATCTCGGTGCCAAGACTGCATCGTATTAGAAGATTGATTCATATTTTGGATCGTCTTTCTTCCGACTTTATGTCGTTTAGAATCTCAAGCCTTTTCAGGACATCTTTAGCCGGTAGCCATTCCGAACCCTCTCTCCTTACTAGGATATAGAGAGACAATTCACTAAAGCCTATTTAGTAGGATATCTTGAGCCGGGGATTGATGGTTGCCACTAACACTACAGAGAGGAAGGAAGATGATCGATCCAGCTCTAGTTTTGTTGTTGGGTGTGTTTTCCGCCCCCACTAGGACATGGTAGAGCCAAGCATTCTCTGACGCCGTTAATAACAACTAATTATAGCAGTCGACTTTGATAGCAAGAAAAACTCCTTGCTCTCCCAACCCCCCCCTGAGGAGATAAACTAGTCCATGCATGAAGAGCTCACAGCGTTTAATTGGTCGACCTAATAGCAAATGGATTGCGTTTCGTCGAACTGTAGTCTCTGCCTGTCGTTCCCATGGATATTAGATCTTCAATGGGATAGCCAATTCGGGTCCAAGCGCTAATTCAAAGTTAACTAATCATGATGATAGAACCACCGGATCGACCCCATTCCATTCCACCTTAGAAATGAATAAGATTCCTCGATCTTTATGGAGAAAACGCATAGGAAAGCTCTCGACCAAGTGATTAGTTCCAGTTCCCCGGCATTAGAAGCTAGAGATTCCAACTCCGAACGGGCATTGCAGGCTATCTGATCCTTTACCATAGCAGCATCTCTTATTAGCAATAATACTCCCACCACCGGCCTAGCGATCAATATTTGTGATTATGGGCTCGACCAGTGAACGAAGCATCCGTTGTTGAAGGCTCGACCACCCACCTTTGTTTTCTATATGACCGACCCTTCAGATATCTGCCAGATACGCAAACTGGATAAGCATGCGACATCGAAAGCATGCTCTTAAGGTAGGCGCTCGGGTGAAGACTAACAAACAGCTATTCTATGGACGAACAGCTATGCCATAGGCAGACAAAAAGGGACGAGGCCGTAGGGAGGGTCTTTCTGCGAGATCCCAGAAGAGAGATCAATTCGATTTCTCTATCTACATCTTGATTCACTCCGTCATTGGTTTGTTTCTTCTATGCGATAGTCCGACACTCCCAATAGATTGGGGTATGAGCCCCGGCACTAGATCAATTATTCTCGTTCAATTACAAGATCGGAATTACACTAGGACCCTTCAGCCAATAGATGAAAAGCCCGGTTCTTCTATTTGTTGACTCAACCGTTCACCGCCTATCCCAACTAATCCATCTCGGAACATATCGAAAACACCACTATCTCGTTCCATGGATGCGATGGTTCGTGATTGGGGTCCTATGGATTAGTAATCCCCTTGGTTAACGGGTCTCTCTGCACTCTATATTAATTCCCCTCCCGGTTTCCTACACATCAATTATCCTTTGGTTCCCCCTCCCATAGACTTTGGCACTTTCCCTCCCATCCGCACTAGACGACTCACACTAGATCAAGCAGTTGAAAGACCTAGACTTCCCTCCCTTTCCTGTTTTCCCAACCTTTGAAATTGAGATCAAATTTGAAGCCGCTTGAAAACTTGAAGTAAGGATCATAAATGGATGAAATACTCCCGCTCCTTCTCGAGACTAGAACTTGACTCGACCGACGGGAGAGGGAGAGGTAGGTGTGTGTGCGCTATCCAAGACATCGCTCCGCAACCCCTAAACCTCCTCTCTATTACTTTAAGCGGTTTAGCTTTAAGTAAATGATCTCGCTATCGCTCGGCTGGATAAGGCGCTATGGGAAAGGTGCCTCTTCTCCCTCTCCCACTTTATTGGTAAGCGAGCAACAACCCCTCGATCCCCTCTCTCTATTTAAAAAAAGGTAAGCGAGTGCTTATCTAAAAGCTACCTCCCTCGACCTCCTCTTAAGATTATAGATAGAGAGCCCGCGCCCTATAGATCGAGTGCTCTCCGATTATATATATGAGAGCCAATGAAAAGCGTTTTCAGGAGGTCGAGGTCATTTATCGACCTATTAAAACGAGAACCAGCGATTGAGAGATCTCAAGTCTTGTTATCGAGCGGAACTCTAATGACGGCATTTATATATATAGGAACCAGGCGTATTATATTCAAGCGGTTCGACCTTGACCTGAGAGGAGATTGGGGGCAGCACTATTAAGATATTACGTATGTAATAAGGATCACCCTTATAATTCCAAAGCAGGTCCGCTCGACCTTTTCATAACGTAAGCAATCTCGGTCAGCTCGGCCTTTGCCCACCAGTCCATGCTGCCAGCCATCCATCGCAATCTATGCTTCCGAGGCGATCCTTTCAACCAATCAACCAACCGATGGAATGAATTCTACCTACAAGCGGGGGATAGAATGCAATCAATGGAATGGATTGGAATGCAATGAGAGGACATCCGCAACCATCAGAGGGAAGGAACGAAGGATGGAGAGCATCAACTACCACTGATACCACCGAGAGATAGGGCATATACTAACGAACAAATGGGGGTGATAAACATATTCTACCAGGGAAGGATGATACGATTGATACTACCGGTGAGGGATAGAGGTTTATACAGCTACGGTAGTGGGGTGTCTTGATGCTTGGCAAGGTAAGAGCGCTAGGAGACTTCATTCAAATAACGAATGCATGGAGTGAATATGGGGTGTAAATGGCGCCTAGGAAGAATCATGGAAGAATAGGGGAGAAACGAGGATTAACGGCGCTTTATGAGTGGGTTGAACAGCGAAATAATCTATTTAATTTAAAAAACGGATGCATGGAATGAATATGGGATGTAAAGTGCGCCTGGGGCTAATCAAGTTATAGTAGTGGAGAAATTAGGATTAAGCGCGCCAAGATAAGTTGTTTAAAGAGCTTCAAATGCGTATAATGCGTATAAAGTGCGCCTAGGGCTAATAAAGCTATAATAGGGGAGGAAATGAAGATGAACTGCGCTAAGGGTGAGTGTTCCGATATATGCATATGTTGATAGATATAGTGTTCCTACATCCCTTGCTTTTACTAGTAAGGTTCCAGTGCCAAAGAAGCTACCCGTCCTAGTTTAAGATGTGTCTAGTTGCAGGGGCAGGTCGAGACCCAGCATCCCCCCTGCAGGCAGGTAGGTCCCATTTGCGATTGATCCATAACCATTCAGCAGTCTTGAACGATTATTAAGTAGTCGAACCGTAGCCCGTTCCACTCCGCTGTGTTCTGGTTGGACCCCACTACGTGCTATCATCTCTACGCGTTTTCGATCCTATATGTCCTACACGAACGGCCCCGGTTGTCTCAACAATGGACCTGTTCTTCCTCTTCCTTTGGTCGAGCGGCCTTACGGCACCTTTCAGCAACCCCATTCCGCTGTGGGTTGTAAGGCACTATAAACTCCCACTTGATCCCTGCTTCTTTGCAAAAGGAATCAAACTCCTTGGAGGTCTACTCTCCTTCATTATCAGATATCGGTACCTTCATCTTCTTACCTTTCTGGTTCTCCACAAGAGCTTTTCACTCTTGGAACCTGCTATGGACCTCATCCTTGGTCTTAATAAAATAAATCCAGGTTTTCCAAGAAGCATCATCAACGAAAGAATTGTAATAGATATGACCTGTCAACAAAGCTAATGACATGGGTCCACACACATCTGAATGTACTAGTTCAAGAATCCATCTCAATCTGTGCTCACTGCTTGGGAAAGCAGTCTTGGAATGCTTGTTGAGTGCACATCCCTTGCACGGTCTTGTCCTCTCCACCTTGAAAGCAGGTAGTCCCACCGTTCTTCAGGAGAGGCAAAGCTCCATAGTGCAAGTGACCTAATCGTCTGTGGCAAAGCTGACATAGATTGTCAGTGCTATGCACCAAAGCTCCATGCTTCATAGGATCTGCTAGCAACATGTAAAGGCCACCCTCATGCACTCCTCTGGCCAAAACTCGACCAAAATCGAGGCTGCGTTTTTAATGATCACTTGCTGATCATCAAACTCAACCATACATTTTAGATCTATTAGACAAGAAACCAAAGAATATTATTGGTTAAACCAGGAACTTACAATACCTAATGTAGCTCAAGAACCTCTCTTGCTGGCATGCAGAATGAAATAGAACCCATCCCAATCACTGAGTACTTGGCATCATCAACAAGCTCCACCTGCATGTCGAAATATCGTTCTTCTAGTCTGAAGAAAGAGGATTTGTTGGCTGTCATGTGTCTTGAAGCTCCATTGTCCACATACCACCTGACACCAGAAACAATGTTAGTGGAAAGACACGACAGCATGGAGAAGGTTGTATCCAATCTAGATGCAAGCTCATCTGCTCCTACGGAGGCTTTTTCACTCCTTGCAAACTACTTCTGCTGTTGGTTACCCTTCCCCCTCTTCTCAGGACACTTAGAGGCATAGTGACCAAACTTGTTGCACTTAAAACACTTCACATGGATTGGATCTTTCTTCCCATGGTTCAAAGATCCCGAGTCTTCCTTCTTCTTCTTACCCTTCCCGAATCCTCCCTTCTTTCCTCCTTTTATAACCTTCCTGATGAGGGCTAGGTCTTGAGCTTCATCGAAACTAGCTGAAACCGTCTCTAATCTCGTCTCCTCTCCGATGAAGTCATCCCACAGTTTCTAAAAAGTGGGTAACTTCTCACGAGCACAAATGCACTGCACAAAGTGATGCCACGATAGACCAAAGCCATTCAGAGTTTTTCGAACTAGCTCACTCTCATCACTTAGTTCTCCAATGGCAACGTGCTGATCTCTCAACTCTGTGATCTTCATCAGATAGCTAGCTATAGTATCGATCTTGCTCATGCGGGTACGGGTGAGCTTGTTCTTCAAAAGCATTATACGGGACAAGTTGACACTTTGGTACAATGTGACCAAGGCATCAAACATCTCCTTCACCGTCTTCTTCTTTGCGATGTTAGGGATTAATTCTTCACCACTTTGGCTTATTTCTTAGTATGTTCAGCCAAGTCCTTGGGATCAATGGGAGGTGTGACCTTCTTATCCACAAGATACCATGGTGAAACGTCCTCTAATCAATTCTGCAGCCTACACTTCCACGGTACAAAGTCGGAAGCGCTTTCCAATATGTGACACTATCGGAGACCAAAACTGGCCATTGCTGCAAACCCTAAAAGCACACTTGAACAAACAGATTAGACTCAAAAGAAATCAGATTTGCAACCTATCCCATGTCCCCTATTTAAGGTCAATAACAACGTTCCAATCACTGGAAGATCCTGGGCATATCACCCAATAATCTATCACAGGTCTGGATCTGCTTCACTTGCTGAAGCTCGGGCATCACACCCGCTGAAACCCTCCGACAACTCCCTCTCATAGGCAACAACCCATTCCATACACGGATCTGGAGGATTTTAGTGAACGTGCTTTGATTCCATGTTCAATACTAAGTCTGAACTAGAGACT
>Ga0228600_1000108_pt1 | contig 12214 bp, 4 predicted proteins | sample CRU5metagenome_FD_182730 | JGI IMG/M metagenome (GOLD analysis project Ga0228600, IMG submission 182730) | Spruce roots microbial communities from Bohemian Forest, Czech Republic - CRU5 | ecosystem: Host-associated > Plants > Roots > Unclassified | place: Czech Republic: South Bohemian Region... | reverse complement strand
CAAAGGCAGGAGTTAAAGCAGCGTCGAAAACGAGAGTTTAAATGGCCCCAACCCATCATAGTAAAGAGGCACAGACAAAGAAAAAAGTTGGAGCATAGATAGCAGCGCATAATCATGGAGCATAACTAGTACCTATAGATTATGCAAGTAATGAATAACTCGTTTATATTGAACCAGCACCCGTAGATCCGGCAAGAGCATCCCTCCTTGTTCCCGATCCATATCCAAATCTAGTTTCAAAGCCAATTGTTTACTCAGCAGTTGAGAAGGTTACTATATTCTTCCCTCAATTGCCCAATTGTTTACTCAGCAGAGTTCGCCCCACACCTATTCCATTTTGAAACCTTTTACAACACCCCTTTCTATTCGAAAACCATAGCCCATTTTAGTTTAGTAAAGCCAGTGAAGGAAAAAAAGAAGGGTCAAAAGAAGCGCAGCCTTGAGCGATATAAAAGGCAATTTATAACTAGCAAGATAGGCAAAGATAGCAGCTGTATAGTATAAGGCGCCTTCTATTAGTGGTTTCTTTCATAAGCACCGGGCCCCCTCACTTTTCTAAGTGAATGGACCAGATGAAACTTCAGTTGCTTACCTTGGACCTATTGATCCGGAGCCAGCTAACCGAGTTGAATCATAACTAGTGAATGCACCGGAAATCAAGGTAAAGGCTTATTTAGCGCTGCTGATCTGCCTAACCTACAAGCAAGCATACCTACCCTACCTCTTTACTGATTAGACCGAATCATAGGTGGTCATCCTCATGACTATGGGCTGGTAATCCTCGCTAGCTGGTTGGGGTTAGGTTGAATGGCTCAGAAGGGAGGGTGAGAGAAGGGGAAGGCCCTGTTCCTGAATGCTGCGGTCCTGAGAAGGAAAAGAAAGATCAGCAAGGGAGATGGAAATGAATAAAAAGGATAAGAAAAGGTATCCCACTCTAGCTAATAAGTGTGTTTGCCCGGTACTGGCACCTATCCATGCCCCTCCTATATCACCCGCTGGATAACCCGATGCTTCAAATTATTCGGGTTTTGGAGGTACGGAGTGCTCGACCAAAGGGAGAGGAAGAAAGCATCTTTTTTCCGCCCGCCGAACAAGAAAGGGAGAGAGCAAAAAGAAGCAAGGAGAGAAGGGAGAGAGCTATAGTGAGGAAGGCAGGCGCAGTAAGCCTTTGACTGCTATTTCCTGAGGGCCAAACGCTTGGACTTATGGGCCTCTATTCTCTGATCCCTGATCTCTGACACTTTTCCTGAGAGAGAGAAGGTTCTGGAGAGAGAAGTGCCTTCTGGATAAGAACTTTGATCTGAACGGATCCGGAGTAATATAATATCTTCTCGGATGGATTGTATATAATATATTATTCTCTTCGCTTCTTTTCTTTAGTCCCCTTCCTTTCACTAGGTTGGCTTCACATCCCTGATTTGGCGCTATGGTGATGAGGCAGTTCGAGAGCAGCTATGGAGGGATAACCACTTAACGAGGGAATCAAAGAGCCACTTCGCTAGCGAGTTTAAGTTGAGTTGATAGTTTCCTCATGGATTTTATGATTGGGAAAGGCGGAAGCGCTTCTGAACCTCAATTTCGACTAGTGGATTATTTTATGATTGGGAAGGTTTAGGGAGTAAGGTAGGAGGAGCCGAGGTATAATACCCACATGTTTTGACCGGAACTTCTTTCAATATGAAAAAGGTCGTAGAATGGCCAACCCATGAGCCCCACCATTCGGATCATCCCAAGCAGTTGCCGTATAAGTGCGCGCATGATTTCCCTTCCAAATCGATTTACAGTTCCACGCGAAGAATTGCCAGTTCGAGTTCCTATTCGAGTAGATCCAAATACAGATCGATATTGAGTTGAAAATCCAGGGTCTGCTGAAAACTAATCATTGAGGAAATGAGAAGCCATCGCTATTGCCCCGTTGCTATGGGTTATTTATCTTTGCGGGTATGTGGTTATGATGATGACTTATCGGGTATCATGTGGCGGTAACCCTATCATCTCTGGTCCGTCGGTATGGCAAGTTCATTCAACGTCTCAATGCGCGTATCATATGTGAAAACGTAGATATGCATGGGGTTATATTGTTGATGTTCAGAACCATTAGATATGGATTTCACACATAACATCGATAGTCAAATGGGGCCTTGTCCTTCCGATATTGTGTGTGTATGGCAGCAACATGGATGGCTGGCTCCAATGTAAGGTGGGAACGCACATGAGTCAAGAAGCAATGACCCTTCCTATCAGCCGCCCTATCAGCAGCTATGGAAGTAGGCGGAGGCCCCGGTGCAAGGGCATACCAGAGAGAAACATTCTGAAAGGTTCTAGTTTCTGAACAAGAATCTCCATTTGAAATTCCCGATGAAGCCCACCAACCTTTAGACGCTTGACTAGCGATTTCTCCCTTTTTCATCATACCCATGCGAAATCTTTAGAGGGAGAACCACGCCAGAGAGCAAGCAAGGGAGAGCAGCAAGCAGAAGTGAGTCGGCTTACAGGGACTTACCGGTGGGGACTGATCTACTCTCGGCGGACAGACAGTGACCGGGAATGCCGGGTCTCGTCTAGCGGGAGCTCACTATTTGTCCCCCCCGGTCTGGTTATGCGTGTCCCCTTGGCGGTGCCGTAGCTTCTATTTGTGTCCCCAGCTTCTTTCCGCGTTCAGTTGTCCGTCCGTTGTACCGCCGCCTCATCCCATGTGATCTGTTGTCTGCCCGGTGGGATCCCCCAAACTATGCGTGTTTGATCAAGTGAATCAATCAAATCAGTTGCTGGGCTGGCAGGTGCAGATGTTCTAAGGACGGAGGAAGAAGTGTCTCTTATGGCTTGAACTCTAAGGCGGAGTGAATGCGCATGGGCCTATACTCTAGCAGAGATACTCTACAGACTAAAGCTTCTATGTATGTATGGCTCTAGTACTAGCAGAGCAATTGAGAAAACAAACATAGCAATAGAACTAGGACACATAGGACGACGGGTAAACATAAGCAACAATATCGTTCAGCGCGGAAGGACCATCACACACTTTGTTTGTACCCAAACACACCTTACATTGGAAGTTTGTATAGGCTTTTATCAGCATTCATTAAATTAGTCGTTGTCGGAGGCTCCACTAACCCCATTTGTTGCACTAATCGGAGCTTCACACTTAGAAAACCTCATACCTCACCAATTCATTGTGATGGCAAGTTTAAAGAGTTTGTTTAAAGGCTCCTTCTCAAGAAGGTGTTCGATTTTAAGAACCCCCGTATTTTCGACAGCTTTTCATTTCAACTAGTAAATTCGCTAGTGAAACGTGGCCACCATGGCGTTCCTACATTCGACCCTGATCGCTACCGCTCGATGGATGAGACGCTACCTCCATTGGAATTGGAAAACACCTGGATGGAGCACTTGGAGCAGCAACACCTGGGAATGTAGGTTAGGTATTTCAATCTAGATAGAACTTCTTCTTATGCACTAATGGTTGTTTCAGATTACCAATTTACAATGGAAAGGTGAAACGCATAGATGCAAGTCTCATATATAAATGGATTCTTTTTATCTTTTTCAAATGGAATAGTCTGGAATGGGATTAGAGGTAAGTACCTCTCAGGCGGGCGTTCGAAACAGATTGATTATATACGTGTTTCTCCATTCATCTCTTTCGTGATTCTTCGGGATTAAACCATTCCCGATGTACGAGGGGGAATGCACCAAAGGGTCTATATGCGCGTAGTATAATATGTGAAAACGTAGAGATGAGGTTATATTTGAGTATCGGCTGTATGGAATGGCAAGATCCCATGACGTGACTGGCGATGAGGCACTACTGGTTATTGGCTGACCGGCTAGCAATGAACTTATGGTGGGCACTTCTTAACGAGAATTAATCCCGCTTGTTTTGCTCTTTGTTCGCTCCTGAAGGGGATCATGCGGATGGTGACCTCCACTAACTAGGAGGCCTTATCTGTAAGTTGCCAATGAATGGATTTCCCCCATTAGTCATAGCCTATCCTATGTTTTTATTACCTGACAATGATTGACTATTGCTACACTATTCCACAAGGACCGGGATTGATAATGTTTCAATGGATTGGCTGCACTGGATATAGCTTAGTTCAGGTCATGGGGCTATGACAACAAGCTGGCTATGATGGGGACTATAGGGTATGACTGGTCTAAAATAGAGATTGACTATTTATTTGTTACATGGGACCCAGAGAGCTTAGGAAACGGAGAGCTTAGGAAAACCTAGAACCTATGCTTATTCTCTTTTTCACGGGAAGGAGACAACGGGGGCTTTCACTTGGATTGAATGAACTCGTAGGGCATGGGACTAAAGAATGCATACATAGATTACAAATTATGACAGCAAGGAGCAGATATGCAAAAAGTTAGAGCAGCATTCACGCTCAACCTAAAAGCCAAGGAGAAACGATCTTCAAGGGTAGAGTTTCTTAACAATAATCTCCATTTTATATCCCCGATGATTAGGTTTCATATTTCACTAAGCAATTTGACTAGGACACAATGGAGGCCGCCTTGTCCTTACTCTCTTGTGTATGGCTGCAACATAGCTCCAATGTAAGGTGGATGGCTGCTCCAATGTAAGGTGGGAACGAACATGGGGTTAGCGAGACCAAGGTGGTGGCTACCCAACCTCACGGGACTACATCATATGCATATTCAGATTACAAATCCTACTTTCTCTTGTGACATGCCAATTTGACTGGGGTTCTACTCTCTACTGCTTTATTAGAACTAGTGCACTAGAGAACTCTACTTTGCTTTCTGGAACTTATTAACAACCCGTTCAACTTTGACTAAGGCAACTAGGGACTACAGAGAGACGGGCCGCCTAAGGCTTGTATCTGAAGGCTGCTAGAACATGGACAAGTTCAACGTAGATATGCGAGTCAAAGAAAGTGAGGTGGGAAGAAGTTCAATCGACGGAAGCGTAGGAATAAGCTGGAAGGAAGCTAGGTTTTTAGAGTTATAGAGGCACACACAGGTAGAGAGGGAGGGGTTCTTCTCTCATTTCTTTTGGAATGGAACTACACGGATACAACTTACTTCTTCACTAGAGCGGGACACATCCAACTCAATTTCTGACTGTTGTTTGTTGCACTCATGTTGTTACAATGGACAAGTTCAACTTCTCCATGCGAGCTTATATATAAATGGGATTTCTCTGGTTCTGCCACTACGGTTGGAATAGAGCCAGTAGAATTAGATCTGGCCGGGGAGCAACGTAGAGATGCGAGTCCAAGTTAAATGTATAGATTATGCGATATCGAAAGAATCGCAAGAGGTAGGTGCACTAAGATTGCACTACTCATTACGGAAAAGTTCAACTTCTCCATGCGAGCTGGTATATCAATGAGAAGTAGGCACTGATTCCCCTTGATTCCCATTGGATCACCTGCAGATTATTCCCATTCTAGTTGCACTATAGTCGTTATTAGTTTAACTACAAGTTGCACACTAATTTAGAACTAGTAGTTGTATGGGAATTGGGATCAACACAATGGAAAAGGTAAATGAGATGCACGAGTATCGGCATAAGATAAGACTTGAACTCTATGGAGTGCATGGACAAAGCTAATAGTCTCAAGTGCTAGTTCATACGGCTAGTCTATCTAGTGTGTCCTGGGCTAGTAACTTACTCTATGGGGAACTACTTACACTATGGACTAAGGCAAGTATAGTAAGGGAGGCAATGAACCTTACTCACTCACTCACCTCACCAACTACGTGGGAACCAGAAGAGCTATAGAATTCCTTCTCCCTTAGGCCTGGTGGGGAAACTTATTTCTCCTTCCTATCGGCTTCAGATTACATCTTAAGAAGATTACTTACAATTGCCGATGGAAAAGTTACACATCTATATACGAGTTTGGTTGAGCCTCCTCAATATAAAGACGTCCTGCTGCCCTGCCACTAGGGCAAGTTCATTAAATGATGGCCTAGTTCCAGAAAGAAAAATCTAATAGGGAATGGTGGTTGCTAAGGTTGCTAAGGTAAGGATAACCTCTTACAATGGACAAGGTCAACGTAGATATGCGTGCGATGATATGGCAATATCGTCGGCTTGTTCCCAATGGATTATTCCCAATGAGCAGATAGTATATCCTCTCCTCGTATTTGTATGACCTTAATAAGAAGGGGAATTATGATGGGTGCTATCTATCTACAACTTCCCACTGGCTATTGGATCCTCTTGCAATGACCTTACCTTCTGGCAATAATGATAACTGGCTGGCTATGTGTGGCTATGTAAAGTGCTTTTATGTGACTGCCTGGCTATAACTGTTTTCAGCCTAGCAGCCCAGCTATGACTGGCTATGCATCGTCTATATATGTGTGGGTAGAAATAATGGTTTACCAGGCATCTACCAGCTATCTATTGGCTACCGTAAATCAGCACTGACCGGGATGATTGTCTATCAGCTGTCAATAATGGGCTATCGACTATGAATTCTGGGACAACTGCGCTTTTGCGGCTATCAATTGACCTTGTAACAATGATCCTTCCTGGAAACAAAAAAGACAAGCTTTCGGCAATGAAATCTGTCAATTCAATGATCGGCTAGGCCTCCTGGCAAGGTCTCCTGTCTCTGACTGGTGAATGTGTACAGTTGTTGTAGTCTGTGGGAGCACCCCTCTTATGTGGGTAGTAGTAAAAACACCTCTTATTTGGCTATCAATAAAAGCACTTTCTGGTAAAGCCTAACCCTCTCTCCCTTCTCTGAATGTCTCTCTGCGTAAGGCGCGTGAAACCTCTAATCTTTATGGCGTGTGAACCTAAACAGGTGAATTGTATATAAAGCATTAGTAACTTGCTCTTGGTGTGAAGCGCTGCACATAGCCATGGTCCCGTGGACCGCCCGTCGTTCACAGTGCATAGAGCCTATTTGCCCGCCTTTTGCCCCACACGTGTATATTCAACTATTTTGAGCACTATCACTAGGCATTGTTTCACCACACAGCAGCCGCTTTCTCCCAACCCTGTTGCCAAGCTTCCTCCCTTGTTGGTTAGTTTCATTCTTCTTCGTCGGGCGGCGGGTTCTTCCGTAAAGCTTGGGTTTATTCTGTCGAGCCTTAAGGCAATCGATGACATCCTGCCTCCCCTACTATAATAGTTATTAACTTCCTTAATTCGTTCGAACTATCTATCATCTGGATACGCCCACAAAGCTTTCGCAATTTCCCGCCATTCAGTACGCACTTGCCAACAGCAGATTTTGTAGGGAAATAAATTGAACCTTACAATAAAGGAATTTATTACTTTACTGAACGTAGTGAAGTGAAGGAATCGTGACCAAAGTAACTGAACGTAGTGAAGTGAAGGAATGAGGAATCGAGTACTTCACTTTAGCAGTGAAGTGAAGGAACATACCAACAAATTTAAGTAGACAGATACAAACATAACCCACAGTAGACCCTTATTACAACTTATACTTATACTTTAAACCCTCATCACTTCTGATACTTTTTACCTAAAAATAAACCCTCCACTAATTCTAGAAATAACACACCTTCAATACATGCCACAGTATAACAACCCAAAGACACTTCTACACCCGCCTAAAAAAGCATATGAAATGAATATTTGCCCTCGTAACTCACACATGGATAACCCCACAATTCGACGATATAAAGGAATAACCCAACATACCAAGGCTAGAATTAATCTCCTTGAATAACCAAACATACCAAGGCTAGAATCTCCTTGAGACATTTAGAACTATATGCTTAGTAAGTAATAAGGATCTATTTAGATATCCTGCCCTTCTAACTAAACAACAACTAGCCCTTATAACTCCTCAACAACTATAAGATAGAAAGGTAGGGAATGAGATAGATAGAAAGCTAGCCAACAATCTCTAACATTGCCAACAATATATAACAACATTCATTTTACCACATACCCTCTTTAAATAGAATAGTTAGTTCATCGAGGAACAAAGAGAGCAGCTCCTCCCTCAAAGTAAGTCATTACTTATTCTTATTGTTCCTTCCTAGAGCACCTATCATACAAAGGACAGCTCTTCCTACCTATGATTTCTTTTCCTTAGGATTAAAGATTAAGTAGGATTAAAGATTAAGCTTTTACATTATTTATGTCTCAGTAGAGTGGAGAGGAAGCCATATAGTCCACTGTTCCTATATAGTAGAAGTAGGGAATAGGATTGAATGTCTTATCATAGATAGTAGGTAGAGACAACTTTGATATTAACATCAGGGACGTAGACTTAAGAAAGGTGTTTTTCATTTACTCTAGCTCTTACTAAAGGCATTGTTGTAGAACTAGAGCTCCAGCTCCTTATACAGCTTTGTCAAGAATAAAGACATCATTAAAGGCGGGTTGTATCTGGCTTTCAGGTACGGGTAGGAGGGGAGAGTCATTCATGTTCAGGGGAGAGTCAAAATGTAACTGGTTGGGCTCGTGTGAATTTGAAGCACTTGTGGACCCCTGGAATTTGAGTGATACACGGTGTTAAAAAATGATCTGAAAAGCTGCTGCGGTAGGAGTAGAAATGGGAGGAGTTTCAATCTGCATGGTGGTAGGGACCGAAGAGAAGCATGGTGGTCCGTAATATCTGCATGGTGGGTGCGTAATGTCAGAAGGTGCTGCTGCTATGATTAGGTGAGCTTCTCTCTGATGAATGTTTGTTGCGGGATTCTATCTACGGGTGAGGGTTGCTCTACTACTCTATACGAAGGGTTCGTTCCTCTCTCTGTCCTATAGACTCATAAAGAAAAGGTAGATTCTCTGCTGCGATACAAAAGTACTTAATAAAGAGATTATGGGAGCTTTATTCTATAGACTGAATTCAGATCAAAGTGGTTGGAATTAGAAATATTCACACTTTAGATAGGAGTTTTCTTTAATAAGTATAGTTAAGCTCCTTATGCTTTATGTTGGGATTGCTTTATAACTGGTGTTGTTAAGTTTAAAGAGAACCCTTCTTATTTTTCCAATAGACCAGCAAAACCATGGCTCCCTCCCCTTTACTTTAGACTGAGGAAGAAAGGGTTCTCTTTGCTTGTCTGTAGGAAAGAGCCTCTCCTTAGGGGTTGTTGGTTTAGGATTTCTATTAGTCTTTGTCTTAGAAAGTAGGAAGTATTAAGATATAAAGTCTTATATTACGGATTTATATTTGTATAACTATTAAGGCTTTATAAGGATAAGTCGAAAGATTATACACTTAGATGTATGCTTTATAACTTGAAGTCTAGGAATAGAGTATGACTCAGGAAGCACTAAACCCAAACCTCTTTAGTAAGGCTTATAAACTAGAACTATGCCCCAAAAAGAATACCACTGTAAGATACTCAACCCTTACCCTTTTTCTTTTGGAGTGTATGTAAGAAAGAAATGATAAGGAATCGAGGATTTTATAGATATATTTGGTAAACATTAATACATTCAACTTAATTATGTCGTATCAGTTTATAGGAGTTGCATTATAGAGAGCAAAGTAAACCGGTCCCTTAAGTTGAATTGAATCCTGGAGATGCAAGAGTCGAAAAATAGAGTACTTCTAGGGAATCGAAGTGGTTGGCCGGATATCTATCCATAAATGAAATTCAATAGGCCTACATACAATAGAAAGAAAGAGTGCGATCGATAGGGACTCAACGAGTTTAGGCTAGGCAAGGATGCATGCCATTTCTATGATCATGAATTAATGTCTGTGGAGACGGAGACCGTCCCATACCGGAGTGAGTGGTTGGTCGAATAAAATATCCTTCCTAATAAGCCGATGCACTTATAACCCTCTGAGTAAATAGGAAGAAAGAGAATTGCCTGATCCTCGTACTTCTATCTATGAGTTGGTCCTGGTATTATTCTTCGCTAGCTCTGCGAAGGGAGGGTTATCACTTACCTGTTTGAGGGGAAGAAATCAGTCACTTACGCTATGCTCAGGCTTTGAGGGGAATCAAAGGTTATCCCTCTTCAGGTCAGAGCTGGCTGCTACGTTCAGCCAGCCCACCCAGCTTGGACAACTTACTGAGCCAACAATAGTCAGTCAAGAGATATGGAAAGGTCCTTAAAGGTTTCTCTATCTATCTCTGGCCCCTCAAAGAGCTCTGCGAAGGGTTATACTATATTATTCCGTCAATTCACCGGCACAGTGACCTGCAAAGGTTCTTCTTTTTCGGCCGGCACAGGACCTGATAATACCTTTAAGAACCTTATTCTCGAAGGCCCTTTATTATCTTATCTAAAGCCAGGCTTATATAAGTAAGGGGGTTGATCAGGGTCATATCTTACTGGCTGGGGAAGCAAAGCAGACCAGCGCAGTCAGGACCTTACCTGAGCTCCGGGTTGAACCCTTATTTATAAATCAAGCAAGAAGGGCAGGATACTACTTTCTTCTCCTAAAACTGAAATATATTCCCAGTGCCTTTCAAGGCCAGGATCAAGTCCTATCAAGGCCAGAATCAAATGGTATACCTTTCTTTAAGAACCTTATTCTCGAAGTATTTACCTTTAATGACATGAATGGATAGGGCCCTTCAAGCCCTTACTGTCGAAGGAAGAATTCACCTTGAAAGTTAAGACCTTTCGCCAACCCTCCTTCCTAGATAGGGCCTTTCAAAAGAAGACCTTAGTTTCGAAAGATTGACCTTGAATGCTTTCTTCTTCAAATAGGGTCCGCCTAGAACGAAGTACCCCTACCTGATAGGGCCTTTTTATTCAAATAGGCCCGCCTAGAACGAACGTGTAAGACCTGGCCATGCCTTATGTAACGCCCACACCGGGAAGAAGTCCAGGGAAGTCTTTACAAAGCCTCTGACTTTACGAATGCCGGCCAAGGCCAAGAAAATAAGTGCCCCGAACCTATGACTTACTCTATTTTCTTTTCACAAAGTGGGTGGAGGGTGAACAAACGACTTGGTAAATACTTCCTTACTTCGTTAAGGGGTTGGCCCAATACTTCCTTCGTTAAGGGGTTCTTTATGATATGGAGATAACTTCTCTCTTAGATTCGTTTTCTCATACATCATTCGTTTTATCATACATGGGGATATCCTTCCTATTCTCTTCCCCTTCCCATTATTATCTCTCGTTACTGGTTTACTCCTCGTTAAGGGGCCTGGCCTATTCCTTGTTGGCTTTGCCTGGCCTATCCCTTTTTCCCTGCTTTGTTAGGGGCTTCAATACTTCGTTAAGGTGCCTTGGTCTTTCTTTATTAAAGGGTCAATACTTTGTTAAAGAAAGGGGCTCTTTCCTCCCTTAGGTGGCCTTGTTAGGTCTCTCCTTAGGTGGCCTTATTAGGTAGGTAGGTAGTTCTCCCCCACGATATGGGGTATATGAGTGAAGGCTTGGTTTCTGACTTCGTTATATATATATATGTTCCTTCTCCCTCCTTATCTTATGTTACGTTAAGTGTGATTATCCCATATATAAGGCTTTCTTGGATCTCAGGAGATAAGAAGACGTAGATGGGCGTGGGTCTAAGGAAAGAAGGAAGTAAGGAGGTGTAGATCTCAATCTATCTATTACGTTATTTTCCCACCTTATCTTGCTTGCTTGTCAGACCAGACTAGCATTATGGGATACTTCGTTAAGGGGCTTTTCTCTCCCTAGGTGGCTTTGTTAGGCCTTGTCTTAGGGGCCCTGGCTTGGTAGGTCTTTCTTTAGGTGGCTTTGTTAGGCCTTGTCTTAGGGGCCCTGGCTTGGTAGGTCTTTCTTTAGGTGGCTTTGTTAGGCCTCGTCTTAGTTAGGTAGGGGTCCTCTCTCCTTCCTTAGGTGGCTTTGTTAGGCCTTGTCTTAGGGGGTTAGGTCTTTCTTTCCTTGGGGCCTTCGGTCGGGGTGCTACGCGACTTCTGCTACGCTACTCGTGCTACGCTCCGTTACTGATTGGAATGCATTCCGTTACCGGATGCTTAAATTACTAGAGTGAGGAGATTGCTGTTTGGTGGGGCGCAGCCCCCCGTTCCCTGACAGGTTAGGTAACCGTTGTGATTTTGAGTGTGATTATATCATATATAATATAATAATTCATGGACTTTAGGCGCTTTCTCGTTCGTTAGGGCGGCGGGAAAGGGATTCCGCTTCTCCGTTAGTGGTGAATTCACAAGATCGATCCGGGCCTGCCGTTCCGCCCGATCCCATGACATGGCACGTCTGAATGTGATGGCCGGTGAGCATTCCGAGTGGAGTGAGCTACCTACTTCCTCTCCCGGTCGAGCTCTCTCTATATCTATTTCCCGGTCGAGT
>Ga0228600_1000106_pt1:0-2500 | contig 12354 bp, 6 predicted proteins | sample CRU5metagenome_FD_182730 | JGI IMG/M metagenome (GOLD analysis project Ga0228600, IMG submission 182730) | Spruce roots microbial communities from Bohemian Forest, Czech Republic - CRU5 | ecosystem: Host-associated > Plants > Roots > Unclassified | place: Czech Republic: South Bohemian... | reverse complement strand
AAAAAGGACTATCAAAAAGATTATGAAAGTCATTCCCGTTTTAAAAAGAAAAAAAGCAAACTCTTATTATTTAGAGATAGATTGATAGATTTATTATTTAGAGATAAATTGATAGAAAGATATAAATCAAGTGAAACTAAAAAAGAAAACGATTCTATAAACCTCCATGAGATAATTATTGAATCTCCGATAGAAAAAAATATGAATGATAGAACAAGCCCAATCAGAAATCACATAGAAATAATTACAAAAAGCGAAACAAAAAATGACTGCAGAAATAAATGGAATAAAAATAATAAAACAAGTTCGAATCCTAAAAGATTCGAATCACTAAAAAAGATTTGGCAAATATTAAAAGGAAGGTATATTCAATTAATATTAATTAATGCGTAAATTATATGTTTTTATAAGATTTTTCACTTAAAAAATATACATAAAAGTCCTTCTACCTTTCTTTCTTAAGTTTTTGATCGCAAAAGTGCCCCATAGAATTCTGATTATTGCTCTTGTATGTTTTGTATTTTTTCGAAAAAAGGGTCGAACTAGAATAACGGATACCGTTGTCATGATTGCCCTTCTATATTATTTCGATTATTTCGTTATTCTATGGGATAGAGCTATACATTAAAAAATAGATCGTCGACTTGACAATAGTGCCATTTTGTATTTATCTACAAGTAAATAATTCGTTATTTTTGTGGATCCGTTTTCTTTTTCTAAACAAGTAGGAGTGGCGCTACTCATAAAACTTGATTCAATAAAAAGAAAAAGGAGGATTCGTATGAAAATGAAAGAATTTTTACTCTTGCTAGTGAACAAAATACTCAATTCAGTGATTGTACGCGGACTCTTTTGTGGATTTATGACCACAGCCACCGTAGGTCTCGGCTACGGCTATTTCTTCGTTGTAGCCAGCGTCTTCATAAAAGACAACCGGAGACGGGTAGGAGTGGTGGCTGCTTTTGGTACGGCACAGTTCGTGATGTTCGCATCGGTCTATAATAGGCCGCTCCATGAAGGATTGGTTCAACCTCATCGCATAAAAATGTTCTTGTTCTTTCTGTCATTTTTCTTGCTTCAGCTTTTATGGACCAGTCTAACAACTTTGCGCAACTGGCCGCTTTTGGATCTTAACGATAAAAGAAAGCCCGTGGTAAGTAAACGAAGGCGTGTGGTAAAGCGCCTCTTCTTACTTCAATTGGAATTTATGATGAATTTCTTTGTGCAATTATACAACCCGTACCTTAAACCTGATTCAATGATCCCCGGATTAGTCAACTTTTGTCTCTCTCGCTATAACAACGACAACGAAAAGAAGATTGTATTTGTAATAAGTAGTTTGGCTGGTTGGTTAATTGGGCACATTTTATTCATGATTTTCTTCATGATTTTATTGATGAAGTTGTTGGAATTCATAGAGATCATAATCATTTGGGTAAGAAAGAACTTTTTTGAATCTTAAGTGAAATTTAATTAAATAAGTGAAATAGATAATAAATAAGTGAAATTTAATTAAATAAGTGAAATAGATAATAAATTAATAAATAAGTGAAATAGATAAAGGTTGATCTATTTCACTTATTCGACTGGAATGGCAGCGAATCGAACAAAAAAAAAGTCATCAAAAAAATGACTGAGATAATCGAGTTAATATATATCGTATAGAAAACGATTCCACTTATAAGAAAGGAGGAAAAATAGACAGTGGCTATTCATTCCACTGCGTCAGATCGATAATCTATCTGCGAATTTCCGTATAGAAAGAAATAGAAAAAATATTCGAAATAAATAGAATAGATAGAATAGACAGAATTCGAATACATGGAAAAAAGATTCTGGCTAGATGGTCCGCTTGACAATACTGCCATTTTTGATTTCTATATATATTAAAAATATTATAAATTTTTTGATTCATTTTTGTGGATCCGTTTTCTAAACAAGTAGGAGTGGCGCTCCTCATAAAACTGGATTCAATAAGGAGAGGAGGATTCCTGTGATCCAAAGCAAATTCCTAGTCATGGTACTCATTTTTGGTCTCGTAATAATGATTCTGCTATCTTATGTATTTTTGCTACGAAAGAAAGAAAGCGAGCTGGTTATCATGCTTGCCCAGATCTATTTCCTTATTTTTCTAAGGCGATTGGCGATGAAAATGCAAGCATTGTTTGTGCAATTCCTTAACCTATTGAACAAAATCCACAATTCCGATTCAATGATCCCCGGATTAGTCAACTTTTGTCTCTCTCGCTATAACAACGACAACGAAAAGAAGATTGTATTTGTAATAAGTAGTTTAGCTGGTTGGTTAATTAGGCACATTTTATTCATGATTTTCTTCATGATTTTATTGATGAAGTTGTTGGAATTCATAGAGATCATAATCATTTGGGTAAGAAAGAACTTTTTTGAATCTGATGACGAAGATGAAAATGAAAATAAGTGAAATAGATCAACCTTTATCTATTTCACTTATTCTCTATTTCACTTATTCGACTGGAAT
>Ga0228600_1000105_pt1 | contig 12378 bp, 13 predicted proteins | sample CRU5metagenome_FD_182730 | JGI IMG/M metagenome (GOLD analysis project Ga0228600, IMG submission 182730) | Spruce roots microbial communities from Bohemian Forest, Czech Republic - CRU5 | ecosystem: Host-associated > Plants > Roots > Unclassified | place: Czech Republic: South Bohemian Region... | reverse complement strand
GAAAAGTTCTGTTAGGTTATTAGTAGCAACCGGCGACCGTTTCTTCGCTTATCACAAGGTCTCCTTGATAGCTGGAAGTTCTTCAGGAGTATGAAGAGCTGGAGGACTTTGTACCATCCATTCCGGTGTGGTTGGATTATGCTCAACAGCCCGGGGACTTGGAGCACATCTTTTGTTGTATCCACCGCCTAAAGTGATTGTTACGACCACGAAGAAACGAAAAATCCCAACTACGGATACATAAGGGCCGAAACTGCTAAGGGCATTCCATCCAGCGTAAGCATCTGGATAATCTGGAATGCGACGTGGCATACCCGAAAGCCCCAAGAAATGCATGGGAAAGAAGGTCGAATTCACCCCGAAAAGAGTGATCCGAAGATGGATTTGACCTAAAGTTTCAGGGTATGTTCGACCAGGGATTTTACCCACCCGGAAGTGAGATCCTGCAGATGAAGCAAAAACGGCTCCCATAGAAAGTACATAATGGGAATGTGCAACCACATAATGAGTATCATGCAGAGCAATGTCTAGCCCAGGATTTGCCAGGACTATTCCAGTGAGTCCTCCTATGGTGGACGGAAAGATGGACCCTGCAGCAGATAACATGGGTGTTTTGTATCGTATCGAACCTCCCCACATGGTAGCGATCCGACTAGAGATTTTGATTCCAGTGGGGACAGCTATGATCATGGTAGCTGCGGTAGAGTGAGCACGCGTATCAACGTCTGAGCCCACAGTAAACATATGATGAGCCCGAACAAGAAATCCAGGAACACCAATACTGATCATGGCATAAACCATGCCTGGATACCCGAATACCGGTTTTCCCGGAAAAGTCGATACGATATGACTAATGATACCGAATCCGGGCGGAATGGGAATATGCACCTCTGGATGACCGGAGAACCGAAAGAGATGCTGGTATAATATCGGGTCTCCCCCTCCAGCAGGATCGAAAAAGGTTGTATTAAAGCTTCGATCGGTTGATAACATGGTAATTGCCCCTGCCGGTACCGGAAGTGATGATAAGAGTAGGAATGCTGTCACTGGAACGGACCGCACAAATAGGGGTGATCTATGCATAGTCATTCCAGGCCCGCGCATGTTGGGGATAGTAGTTATGAAATTGATAGCACCTGAAATGGATGAAACACCTGTTAGATGAGGACTAGAAATCGCTGGATCAGCAGCTCCTCCGGAATGACTGGTAATACCACTTAGGGGCGGATAGACCGTCCACCCAGTGCCGCTACCCACTTCTACCGAGGCTGGGCTTAATGGGAGCAACAGCGAAGGTGGCAACAACCGGGATGGAATATTATTCAATCGTGGAAATGCCATGTCAGGTGCACCTATAGGAATCGGAACGGACCAATTACCAGATCCACCTATCACCGCCGGCATAACCATAAAAGGGATCATTGGAGAAGCGTGAGCCGTTATTGACACATTATGAGGTTGATGATTCCCACCAAGAATTTGATCGCCGGGTTGTGCTAATTCCATACGAATTGGTACTGAGAAGCATGTGCCCATTACTCCAGCAATGGCACCGAAGATTGAATGTGGAGTCCCTATATCCTTGTGGTTAGTGGGGAACGGCCATCGAACCAAATTTGTCGTAGAATTCTGATTATTTCGTTTCATTCCTTATCAGAGAGGGGCCGGCCCCGAGGAGCGGGGCGGCGGCTTAGAAGTTATTAACCCTCCCTATATGTGTGGATAGCGCCCGTACTTGTTCGGGTGGAAGCCCCGGGAGTTCAGGGTTGCCTGTATTAGCTCCAAAAGGGAGCGTAATACGGCCGGGTCCCTATTCATATCCTTGTAGAGCTCCCGGAGATAAGGGATATCCTTTTTGATATCAGAGAAAAAAGGATATTCCAGGATTTGGTCTAAGACGTGGAAAAAGGTGCTACTCTCCTTCAATCCAAACTCCTTGTGTAAAATCAGTTTTAGTTTTGCTTGGATTATGAGAAAAGAATTGAGAGAATTGACTTGATTTCGTTTTGCATTTCTTCCAGTCATGAATTCTCTATGTAATTACGCTTTAGCAGCCGAGGAAATAAAATAAGTGGCTGCTATTATATGTGTAATTATGCATTTCTTTCATTATGCATTTCTGATTATTTCATTCGCCGAGGGTGAGGCAGCGAACTCTCGACCAACGGGAGAGGATGCGAAAGCACGCTCGACTGTAAGGAGAGGGTGAGGCAGCGAACTCTCGACCAACGGGAGAGGAAATAAGTGGCTGCTATTATATATGTAATTATGCATTCATGAATTATATACGTAATTACGCGACTGTTGGAGAAGATTCACGTCACACTTCATCAAAGAAAATACCTGCTTAAATGGAGGGCAACTTGTTGCGGAATACCTGAAAGCAAGTGCAACAAGTTCCCCTGTAAGCTATCACTTGAAGCTATTTCATAACCTGCTGTTGTATTCCAGAAAGCCAGTCTAGTTGTTCTTATAAAGTAATCATTTAGAGAAAGACAGCCTAGCTCGTGGAACGAGCCCCCACTGGCGAGTTACGCCTCGCTACGCTCGCCGCCCATACTCTTTCGTTTCGTAGCGACCTCACCTGGTCCTTCGCCCACCTCAACTCGAAGGATGAAATCCAGATATACGGCTACCTTGAAAGAGCCCCACAACCCATGAAGTCGATTTTGTATCCTAAAGAAAGAAGTTCCCCTCACATTGAACTAGATCGGCCTTCTGCGCGTTCATTAAGCGATGTTGAAGCTACTTGACGTCGAAGTTCCATTTCACCGATGAAAAGCCGATTGCAAATACCGTCAGCGTGCAAGCCATTACCATTCCATCGAAGGGTCACCCTCGACCCATCAAGGGGAGTTTGATTCCGGAGCTGGTCTTTTCTTCGGTACTTTTTTCTGAGAATAGGTTAGCTCGTCTAATGAATAGGAGCTCTTTTTAGAATGGATAATCTCAGTCTCTCGTCTTTTGGTTTGGCAGGATTCTTCGGATTGTCTTGAATTGGAATTGGACCAAGCTAGCTTTCCTTGAACAGGAATAGGATCCGTAGCAAGAAAGACGCTGTCTATCCTATATTGGGAGCTCTCCTTTTGACGAGCAACTACTTTCTTCCTCGTTTGAGGGTTGTCATCTTTGAACTGGAACTGGAATCTTTGAATCATTTTCTTTGACTGGCTTGAGGGCACGACTCCATGTATGGTCGCGAGTACGAGCTTACGTCTTTTGAGATAGGGAATTGGAATCCCGTTTCAAGAAAGCAGTAGGATTGACTCGGCTTTGGTACTCATTCCTGGCATTGGCTGGAAAGCACCAACCGAGAGTAGGCTTCTTCCCGTCGATGGACTAGGACTTGGATCGGTAGCAAGAAAGATGCTCTTTCCTTTCTTGAGGAGCCTTCCTTTTTAGGAGCAAGCAACTTATTCCTTTGGTTGGCATCTCCGAATTGGAAGAGGAATCGGATTAGAAAGAAGCACTTCAGTCTCCCCTTGATTGGTTGTGGTTGTCGATCTGAGAGGAGGTATTTGAGCAAGTAGTTTATATGATCTAGTTTGAGTAGGAGTATGAGCTTTCCCTCTTTATGAGTTCTGAGTGAAAGTCTCTTTTGAAGCAGTAGTTCTGAGTTCTGAGTTCGAGTACAGGTAGCTCTTTCTAGTCTGAGTAGCGGTATTAGCAGTTCTCTTTTTTTAGGAAGCAGTAGTGACTCGAGTAAGGCAAGCTCTTCCTCAGATGGGCAGTACAGCAGTGAGTTCTACTTCCAGTTTTCGAGCTAGGGGATGGAAGTACGACAGTCTGATCGGATATCTTTTGAAAGAGCACAGTTAGCTCTAGGGTTTTGGAAGGACGGATTGGACGCTCACGGTATTGGCAAATTGATTTGAATATGCTCTCAGGAAAATAGACGTTCAGTAGCCACAACTAGGCTTAATTCACGCTATCAAGGCCGACATGCATGATAGAGCGATAGATAGGGGTGGGCGGAAGGCTAACAACTAGATAGAAATGCACTTTTGTATTGATGTCTGCTTTGCTTGTGAGAATAAAGAAAGAAATGAGGAGCGTAACTTCTGAACCTCCGTAACCAAGGTCAACCAATGGATCAGGCTCATTGACGCATAGAAACTCTAACCCAACGAAACCGGATAAACCAACTAATATAATACATAAACTATCGGAACAAAGGATCAAACAGAAGCTCATAAACACACTAATAGTAGGCTCAGAAACCTGAATGCAAGTACGCATTGGGAAAGAGGCGAAGGGAAGTACACATTAATAAATAACAGGGAAGTACACATTAATAAATAACAGGGAAGTACGCATTACGGGAAGTACACATAGGTAGGCTCACGTAACAACTCCCAGCCAGGGGGCACCTCCTTATTGTGTGGCACCTCCCTCAATACTGTTAAGCACCTCCCTCGATAACTACTACTCCGAAACTACTTACTTACTTACTTACTTACTAATAACCGCAATTAAGCTCGCTTCGCTGGGCAATCGCTGGGACTGCTGATTACCACTTTGAATCACTGATACACAAAAAACCCGTGTAGCCCTGGATTGATTGAAAGATCCACGAAGGACAAGTAGACGTAAAGGATACGGGTTATCGGGTAAAGAAAGGGTGGACAGATAAGCCACTAGGAAGCACACAGATCAGCCATTGACCGGAAAAGGCCTTATATTATATTGCGAATGGATTGACCGGAAAAGAGCAGAGGAAGCAAGGTATACTTATGCCAGGAGACAGCCAGAGGAAATGGATTGAGGAAGAGCAGATAAGCCCATTGCCAATGGACAGATCAGCAAAGAAAAAGAAGAGCAGATGATCAGCCATCATAAAGGGATTACTGATCAACCAAGCAATGGACACAGGCAATAACCAGATTAGCCGAAAGACGGATCAGTCGAGGAACATCAATCAATATACAAGGTACTAGCTGGTCCGGTGCGGTGAAGTAATGTTTGGTGACCGATAGATAGAGATTAGTAGCAGGGGACGGCCCAAATACACTTGTCGTGCTCTGATGCTGATCAACCAACGGAAACCCCAACCATCCTCATCGTACTAACTGGATCAACCGATCCTAGTGATGTGCACCTATCCGAATCCCCGGCGAGGCGTTTATCCTTTATGTTGCATAGTAATGGAGCTGGTTCTAATCATCGACAGACCTGTTCGATTCGGCGGGATCGAGACAAGCATACCTTAACACAATTCGATCCCAGCATACTTTTGTTTTCGAAGGACCCTGCGGACCTCCAGGCAGGCGTTATTGTATAATGTTGAATAGAGATTCAGGCGGTTCTGACAATCGATAGGGATTCAGGCGGTTCTTGCAATCAAGGTATTGGGTTTTTACTGACAGTGCACTACTTAGCTGGTGACCCCTTGGTGATTGGGTCTACTAGATGTAATGGGCTCGTAGACCTGTTGGACTGACTTGGGCTCACTGACTAATAGGCTGACTAACTTAGGCTTACCGACTAGCTTTATATTGGTACTTACAGGTAAAAGGTTAACTCCACTCATTAAAGTAGTATAGCACTTGGTGTAGAGGGCAATACAGGCCTTGGTGAGGGTAGGAGGCAAGTACGCTTTGGTTGGAGAACAAATACGCATAGGTGGGCTAAGAAACCAGACGGAAAAAGATCGATTTGAAGGGGGCCTGTGGCGCCCGGAGAAAAGACAGAGAGATTATACTGCTGAGCAGGGCCCCCGAGTAATGGGGTGAAAGCTTTGATGATCCCCCTCGCTAAAGCCTTCTTCCCGGGGATTCTTAGTGTTGACCAGGTCGGCCCTTGACCAAAGCCCTGTTCCGACTAATGATCGTTAAAAGTTAGGCATTCTTCAGTAACTCTGAACCACACTCTGCAAAATAGTTCAAATCCCTCTGAAACACGAACACTCTTAAAGTATCAGTATCCCTTCAAGTATAATAAATATGTCTCCATCAGTTCAGTTGTTGCCTTAATTCCTTAACATTCGTTGCCTTAATTCCTTTGACCAGTGAAACACACTCTCCTAACTATTGAAATACCAACGATACCAATCTGTACCTTCACTAACACACATACACTCACACACTCACCCAGAAACTCACACTAACACACATTCATTTACATGAAAAATATCCACTACTACCCACCATAAATCATCCCACCAGATATGTTCTCTGTTGCCTTCCTTAAGTAGGAAACGTTCTAGGTGGATGACTCACCTGAAAGTATCCATTGGTGCTCCCACTTCTTCATGTGCATCCTGTAATGTCTAAGTAATACATCTAAGCTTCCTGGCTGAACTTGAAGGTAATGAGGACTATGTTATTTGATTGGAACCTTGTTGATTCGAATCTGATTTTTCTTTCAATTTCAAATCATAATTTAGGACAGCAAGCGTTTCACCTTCTCCAATCTCTGTAGGAGGCTCCTGAGATTTTGAGGACCATCCATCCTCCGTGGTAAGTTTACAGTGCTGATATCTCTCTCTGCCGGTCCCGTGGTTTCGGTGTCTATCGATGATATCATCTATATCCCGTGCCGGTAGACCTCATTGATCTGATTTACCCAGAACCACTAGCACTAGAGCCAGGTAGAGCGGAAGCTAGGGCAGATCCTCAAGTTGCAGAGGAAGATTGAGTTTTTGAATCCCTAGTTCCTGTTCGCGATTGAGATCGAGATCCACCAGTAGCGGAAGCAGGGATGGAAGCAAAGCCAAAGCCCTTAGTTCAAGAGCCACCAATTTAAGAACCAGTCGACCTCGTTGTTGACCCGGAATAAGTGCCCATTATTGATCCACCATCAGCAGAGGGAGTAGCTACGGGGGCAGGATATGAAATGATATAAGAGAGAATATGCAAATACAGATCCTTAGCCACCAGGAGATCCGGTCGATGAACCAGTTGGAGTTTACCCAGTGACTAGAGTAGAAAACCAGTTGTTGTCCCACCATTATCAGCTAGAACATAGGCAACGTAGGCAAGGTAGCTAGCAGGAGCGAAAGTAGCTAGAATGGTAAGGGCATCATCATAGGAAACGTAAGTGAATATATAAAATATTCACTTAGACCTTCGCTCAGTTCCAGGAAAGGAAGAGGCTGCTGAGTCACCAATTTGAGAACCAGAGCCAGTTTATATTGTTCCAGTCTCATAATTAGTTGGATCCATTTAATAACCTTATTGCAAAAGCAAGCATTACATCCAGCTCACGAGACGAGACATAATCTGCACAGCCCACCATCTGTTGACACCCCATAGGCCGTACACTTGTAAATCGCACTGTATGGCCGGCAATTCTCATAATATGCTCGACCTAACAGGAGAGAACCAAACCCTCTCCATAGTGACCGGGTCGGATCAAACCAATGACCAAGCTGTAGTCGAGTCCAACCTAGACCTACCACTTCTCTATGCGCAACAACGCCAGAGAGGTCCACCCGTGCATACGGCAAAACCCTATCATTTTGCACTAGATCCATAAAAAGGAGCGTCAAAGAAAGCATCCGAGCCCGTTCAAAAGACATCACTTCGCCTAGAAACAGATCTATAATCACTGGATCCCGTTTATTAAGCCCGAGAACCCGCATCCCTTGTTCGAGCAGCAGTTTAATACCCATCAATAGCAAAGGCATAAGCCAGGACAGAGGAAGCTTTCGGTGGGCTTGAGGCTATAGATGATTGGACGAGTTCTGTTGGCATAGGCTTGATTTATGGCGCTCGATCGGGGCCCTGAATGAAACATAGTGGCCGGGTAACGGATGTTGGATAGTGCATATTATGTTTCGTGAGCTGGTAGTCGTTATGCTTATCTAATCTCGTGCGATTGACAGCTAAATTGAGGAACGAGCTATAAGGGGGTATCACTGGTGCCGCGCGAGCAAATGCGTCTTTTGGCTCAGAGTACTACTAACCACCTACCATGCGCTTTTTTGCCCACGAGACTCTCAGTCGCTATATATATGCATTACCTAGTCAACCGTGTGAGCCGTCCACCCAATGCTTCTCTCTTGCCATACATACCTTGTTTCCGGAAATGCACAGACCTACTAGCTACCATACACCTATTAGCTAAACACACCTATTAGCCTACCAAGTAAACCTATAGAGCCCAACCCCGAGCACCTTGACTCACCAAATTCCAACACGATCCTCATGTACGTCAATAACCAAACAACATGCTACCATCCATCGACAGGGCAGCAGCAGGAAGGCAGCAGATCAAGCAAGGGTGTATGGAGCAAGCAGAGGCTACGGTAGTTCCAGTTCCAAGCGCAGTTCCACCACCGGAAACAGAGGAAGCAGATACAGAGCCAGCAGGAGCAAATGAAGTTGATCGAGGCTTGGCTGAGCTCAAGGCGAATACTCGAACCAAACAAGCAAGTAGGCGGGGTCCCTGCAATAAAGAGTGCTGGATCAAGGTCAACGAAATCCACTGGTTCAAGTTAGACTAGCTCTGTTCTCGGAAAAACACTAATTGGATCTTGGTAAACAGGGTAAAATGCAACGCTGGGGTAAACTTAAATGGGTCATGGGTCAACGGATGAAACTACTACCTCTTCCTCTGCTCTTGCTTCCTGCGTTACAGGGTAAAATGCAATGGCTTCAACTGATGATGGGTCCTTTGCTGCTAGTGGTGCTGGTAGATCTATTTGGTGACCCAAGGCGTAGGGAGCAGGAGATAAGGAAGCATCCTCGCCGGCGGTTTAAGTACCAGGTTTTCCGGTATCTTGTCAAGATCCAATGCCAGTTTCTGTTCCAGTAGAGAAGGTAACAGACGCAAAGGTGGGAGCAGGACCATCCCGTAGTAAGGAACAGAGCAGATTCAGAGCCTGTGTGAGAGTCAAAATCTTGTCCAGATCTATGTGATGAAGATAAAGATCCAATTGCAAAGCCAAAAGCATATCCCTAATAGATCGAGATTTAGTTCCAAGTCCATTACCAAATCCAACAGCAAAGGTATTAGCAGTAAACCCTCCGCGACAAAGTCAAAAGCAGTAGATCCACTAGCAAAGGTATTAGAAGAGATAGAGGTAAAGGCAGGAGATTGAGTTTATGCCATCATAGGGAAGGTGGGACCTAGAGCAGGCAAAGGAAGCTATTAAAAAACTCACGTGTTGGGGGTAAGGAACATTCTGGCATCCACGCTCATATTCCATCTTTAGTGTTACCTAAGGCTTGGACCGATAGAAGACTAAGCTTAAGCAATTGACCTATAAAGTGGACTCAGCATCCAGGGCAGCGGCATATACATATATAGTTCCAGTTCCTAATATACCAGCAAATCGAGATCGAGATAGAGTAGATTCAGTAGCAGAGTTTCTCGTCCCGGATCCGGGTAAAGATACAAAACCACTAGATAAAGATCGAAACCCAGTTGCAAAGGTAGCATGGGTGGTTACAGCAGTAGTTTAATCAGTAGCAGTTTTAGATGGAGATCCAGAGCCATATATTGACCTGGTTCCAGGAGCAAAGGTATAAGCATAGGTAGCAGAGGCACCAACAACAAGGAAGCGTTGATCCGAGCCAGATGCAGATCCTTTAGTTCGATAGTAAGAGGCGGCAACTAGAACATAGTCGGTAGCAGAGGCCAAGGCATAGACAAAGGCTAATGCAGAGGACGCAGTAAAGGTGGAAACCAAGGTGGAAACAAAGGCTTCAGCGACAGAGGTACAAGCATAGGCGTAGATAGCAGCAAGAGTGGAGGCAAATGCAGTGGTTGTTCTACCCGTTGATTCAGTGGATAACCCTGCAGCGGATGATCTAGATTCTGTGCCGGGTAACCAAGTCAAAGAAACAGCGTGGGCAGAGGTGGCTGCCGTTGATTCAGCAGCAGAAGAGGTAGAGGCACCACCCAAGATGGAGGCGGCAAGAGACCGAGTTGCCCGTGAACCATAACCAAATACAAATCGAGTTTTTGACCGAGCAAAAGCATAAAAAGCGATTTCAGTTTCTCCGGTTCCATATCCGCTTGCATCCTTCCTTGTTCGAGAGCCATTATCCCAGTCCTATAGATGTAGTAGTCACTTATTTGTTGGTCAAGATTTGATCCCAGTAGGATGTGTTACTACTTCTGATGTTATCATATTTGTGCGTGTTTCTATAAGTTACGCTCCAGCATATGAGAGAAAGTCCATTGCTGGCGTACGAAATAAGGTCCTTGCAGGCATATGAGAAACGTCCTATAGTAGGCGTACTACGAGATAGGACCATAGCAAGCGTACAAAGGTTCATAGATAGTTAGATAAGGCCATAGTGAGCGTATGAACGAGATAAGGCCTTTGCAGGAAGAGAAGATGCCTCTGTATAACGATAAAAATCAGGTGCTGATAGTCAGCGCCTCTAAGATTTCACTTCATGTCCAGATAAAAGCGCATCAAGATGTCAATGTCCCGCGTCAATAAGAACCATTGGACAAAGAAAGCTGGGATAGCAGCGGAACCAAAACCCATTGATTCAGTTGTCTACCTTTAAGCATCACCCTCCATTTGATTAAGATCGATATTGAGTTTCAGAACCACCAATAGCATAAAAATAAGAGGCAAAGGTAGTAAGGGCGGAAAGGGTGGGTATAGAAAGTTGGAAGTGAAATGGTTATAACTGAGGCTTACCTTCTCGATAAGGGAGTGGGTAGGAGATCGAGTTCCGAGATAGATATGGAACCCGCTCTCCTCAACGTATCCCCGCTAAAGAAGGAATTGCCTTAAGAGATTGGTTTCTTTGAGGGAGGTCCCCACATCATATAGGCTCTGCATTAAGAGTCTCTACAAATAGAGGATTTATTATGCTTCCCCTTCCTGCACCTTTATCGTTCATACACTTGCCTTACCTTGCCTTACTCGTTAATACAGGATTGTCTCTGTGTCCTCACCTCCTATGAGTCATCACCTCCTACTTACCCGTACGCTATGGAGGGACATCCTTGGGACATCCTGACACTATGGGGGGACATCCTGACCCCCAGCAAGAGGGAGGGACATCCTTGGAGGGACATCTGCCTTACCTTGCCTTACTCGTTTGGCCATCCCTATCATAAGGGAGCTCATTCCTATAGGGAGCTCTAGACAAAGGGAGTCATTCCCCACTCATAAGGGAGCTCATTCCTAGAAAAAGGGTATCGATAAAGAGGAAACGGTTTTATATTTCACTTTGTCTGATTAGAATGTGTTTAGTACTCGCTATGCCCAGGCCCTGACAGGCAAAAAAAGGCATTGAACTATCCTCTTTACCGGGTCTCCTTCCACCGACTTTGCACTCGATGCTGAGGAATATCGGCAGTCCCAGAGACCACACCTAAGGGAGAGGTATCCAAACCTAAGGGAGGGGCAGTCCTTCCCTTACCTTACCTAAGGGAGAGGTATCCAGGGAGAGGCCTTACCTTACCTAAGGGAATGGATCCTACCTAAAGGATCAGTCCGAAGAGTCAGAATCAGGGCGGGCACCACGTCAGGCTACCTCGACCAACCAGTGGCCTAAGCCAGCGTGATAAGAGGGCGTGCTCCTTCATCTCGTAAATAGTGTCATACGTTATTGGCAAGACTTGCTATCTGGCGGTCTCGGCCTGGGACCTGTACGAAGTTTGACTCCTTTTCCCTCATCACTGAAACCACTATCCCCATAGATCCGTCTATTCAGCTCATGAAGAGTTGGACCTATTAAGTCAACAAGGCCCTGAGCCTTTGGGTACTACAAGTCCCGTTCCCGATAAACGTACCAACCAGTAGCCAACTGGCAGTCCCGGAGACTCGACTTTAGCATGATGGTTCATTGGGAACACAATCTATTCCCCCTCAGAGTTCACAACAGGTTAATAAGCCTTCGCCGTAATCATCCAGCTTAGCCTCCTGGACCAGGATATTAGTCCTTAGCCTTACTGCTTCTCGGGCTTTTTAAGTTCTAGCCTCATCTTCTTGTTCTTCCTTACGGAGGAGGATACATGCAGCGAGTAGTCACCGTCGCTTTCGCGGTGGTCTAGCTGTCTGCCCCATGGTTAAGGGGCTTACCATGAAAGGTGCCTAGGTCACCTCTCCCTGTACACCGGTCAGATCAGGATATCTCAATTAATCTCGATTAAGGATTGATTAAGGAAGGATCATGAGAGATTGATTAATTAGTACATATGTCTCCGAAATCCCACCGTAAAACCTGAGCAGAGCTCCATTGACTATGACTAATTCAGGATAATTTTTCATAGGTGTCGGTGGAGGAAGCGGCTCTAAGCACCCCAGTGTTCACAGGGGTCAGCGGGATGCTTGGCTAGGGCTGTTCCCGGATGCCTGGCGTATCTAAAGAAACGATGGGTAGGATTGATTCAGAAACCTTCCTCGGGCCTTGGGGAGGTGGGTGGGATCAGTGACAGTATAAACTATTCTGAGCCTGCACAAGT
>Ga0228600_1000103_pt1 | contig 12392 bp, 10 predicted proteins | sample CRU5metagenome_FD_182730 | JGI IMG/M metagenome (GOLD analysis project Ga0228600, IMG submission 182730) | Spruce roots microbial communities from Bohemian Forest, Czech Republic - CRU5 | ecosystem: Host-associated > Plants > Roots > Unclassified | place: Czech Republic: South Bohemian Region... | reverse complement strand
GAGGTTGTTGTTCCTGGTTCTATATTCCTTATTGAGTTATAGGAGTTGACTAATAATGATCTAAGAATCTATTCCTTCTTGTTATCGTTCCTATTGTTTAGTTAACAGTCTCTTTATGAGATACCAAGGATTCCTTTGAGTGAGTAAGGAGTAAGAATCTAAGAGTAATAAGAATATAAGAGAAGCTTACTCTTGTTCCTTGTAGATAGAGTTCGTTCTATAGTAATGGATTTGTTGACCTTGCTTCGAGAGTGAGTTAGAGGTTTATTAGGGATGGTGTTGTTGACTGTAGGAGCAGTAGTAATTGAAGTAATAGAAATAAATCCCTATAACAGTAAAAATAGGAATACAATACTAATACTTTGGTCTCTGTACTGATGAATACTTCTGAGTTCTCGTTCCTAGTGATGAGTAATGAGGGGCGGAGATCCGCAGGATCGATGCCTCCCAGCTGACTTCTTCTCTTGTGGTTGTTCTCTAGTTGAACATTCCTAAAATAAGAATATAAAGACTAATCTAAGAATTCCTTATCCCTGAAGTCAACCTATCTTTATATTTCTCACCCTAAAGAATTCTATCTCCTAAGTGATTTATTTTAATGTTGCTGGTAGGATTCGATAAATAATAAGGTAAGTGATCCAGTAATATAATAGGGCTAATAATTAAGGCTAAGTGATCCAGATGCAGTTATATATAGATAAAGGTAAATGCAGTTAATAGATAGGTAGGGTAAGACCATCCCTTGCTTCCTTCCTAGGCTAGGTAAGACCATTCCCATTTATTTCTTATTCACTTATGCATATTTCCATTAGATTATATATTATATATGAGCCTACGTGCGATAAATAATCCTCCTATACTCCTCCTGCTATGGCTATACTGCTGCTATACATAATTATAATGCCATCCTGCATCCGCCGATCATCCCGCATCCGATCATGCCGCATCCGGTCTAAGGGGTATAGTTAGTTTCCCCCCGGGAAAACCCTTCCCTTCCTTTACTGTATAACCCTTTATGATACTATAAACTAGGCTACACCCTTGATGAGGCTACACTAGGCCATGAGAGGCGGAACGAAGCCTGTCCTGCTACCTGCCCTCCCTGCCCTGTTCTCGCCCTGTCCTGTGCACTGTCCGAACCGTTCCGAACCAGGCGTAACTCCTCCCTCCCTGTTATCTCCTGTCCAACTAGCCCAACTAGCCCTTGCACTTTTATTTCCTCTGATCCCAAAGTTGGTCCTATGCTCTCCTATCTGGCCCGTCCCGTTTGTTCCTCTCAAATGCTCTCCTATCCGAACCGGACTATGCTCGATTATGAAAATGCTCTTCTATCTGAGCTCTCCTATCCGAACCGGACTATGCTTGACTATCGGTAACTAATCTAAGACTCCTATCGGGAACTAAAGCTTAAATCTCCCCTAAAAACTATGCACTTCCCTCCCTCTACTTGTTGTTCGGATATCGGAGAATTTGGTTTTCGGAGGTGGATAATAATGGAATGTGCTTTGTGGATGATAATTTCGTTTCGTTGCCGCTTTTAAGATGTCTGAAGAAGTTAAAAGCAAAGGTATGCCTATGATCCTCTCCTGGTGGGGTAATGATCTCGAGGTGCAAGAAGTTTCATTTGATAATGGATGGTCTTAAATTCAAATCTGTGCTTAGTATACTCCTCCAGTCGCTAAGGTATAATGGTAAGTGGATCCAGACCAGGTAAGAGCCAGACCTGCTAACCAATCCAATAAGCCCAGCCAGCCGTTTGACCCAGCCAGCCGTTGAACCCACCCATCCGATGGGAAGGTAGGTAGGACCGGCCTTATTTCATTGCTTTATTGCTTTCTTGACCCCGTTTGCTTTTGAACCTGTGCCCTGGCTAATAAATAAGGAATAGATCGCTTAGATCCAGACTCTATTATATAGATCCAGCAGACTCTATTATATATGAGTCTATTAGATTGAATCAATGGTCTCGGCGCCCCGAACCCGCATGAATGCTTATTAGTTGCTGCCATTCTCATCCCTCATCCCTCCTTAAGAGGATATTGTCCGGTCTCTTTTATGTGCCGTAAGCTTACCACCGATAGGAAAGATGTTACCCATAACCCTCATTACCACTGATACAAAATATCTAATGCTCCTATTTCTTTCTCGGGACATAGTAATCGAGGAACAACCTCATCAATTGGGGTTCGGCCCAGCAACAATTCCAGCTCATTGCCGGATCCGTAGATGGAGGCTCCTTCTTTCATAGCGATTGGCCAAGATAAGGGGCTCCTGGCTCTATAGCGGTGGTAGATCCCTCCGAATCCTCCCATGGAGACCTGTTCCTGGTTCTTCCATAGCCGCCGATATCCTAGAGAGACAGATGCACATACAGCCAAAACAATGAATGGATGCTGAGCCTATATATTTATATAATAACGAAAGCGGTTACAACTGGTATTTTAGAGAAGGGAGGGGGGACCGTGATAACACAATTGGCTGGGGCGCATCATATGTATATAGTTATTAGCCAAATCTTCTCTCTCTAGTTACTCCCTGAACATTGATGAGATCTTGGTCGCAACTCGCATTCAATCGATCCATCAAATAGATAAGAATTCTCGTTCGAAGTGGTTCATATTGACGAAATGAAATTCAGTAGTAATCTGAATGAAGCAATCGTCGCCTCCTTGCAATTGGGTGGGGGTGAATCGCAGCAAGAACTAAGTGATTTCTACTTTCCAGTATATAGCGACCGACGAGAAAACCTCGACCAGCGCCCAGCTATGCAAGTGTATAGCTCGTCGATGAAAAAGAACCTCATTTTATAAATTAGGGATTTCACCTGGGATCATTGTGAAGGGTTTGATAGAAATACCAATGAAATGCGCGGAAAGCAATGAAATTAATAGAAGGGAGGGTTGGATTGGAAGGAATCCAGTCTTAGGGCGGTCGGATATAATAGGAGTAGGGCGGATGTGGGCACGTATATAATAGATGGCCAGTTTCTGCTCTATAGCTAAGGAGGCCGCCTCCCCTACTATTTACGTTTTTATGTGTGAATCAATCCCTTTCAATACAATAATAGTAGGGGCGTAGTTCCAATTCGAGTGGAGTAAACCCTACTATTATTATTTAAGATGGAATGGAAAAACATAGTGGAGATTACCACCACACCAGTTAAAGCAATTGCTTAAATGAAGACCCAGCCCTTATTATAATAGTAGGGCTCAAGCACACCTTTCCAAACTAGAGAAAAAGTGGGAACCACAAGGATTGATTTAGGCAACTTGGCCTTCTGAAAGAAAGGGACGTTAGCTTTATCTAAATAAGGGCCTTGATATTATGTAATAGAGGAATTGAAAGAGAAAGGTGCACAATTGTTAGATCATCATATTGTTGGTGTGAATAGGCACCCTTATCCTTATTATGTATGAGCAAAAGGTGCCTTATTCTTTCTTATTTAAGGTTGCGCGGTGTGGTGTAGCAATGTCTCTTTGGCATCCATCAACTATTCATCTTGCATCGGTTAGGTTACGAATGGGAACATGTATCGCGTTAGTGCACTAGTTTAGGGGTAGCGAGTTGTCGTATCTTATTGGTAGAGTTGGAAGTTTCTTTTCTCTCAGATAAAGAAGAATTATATCATACTAGTAGTCTAATAGGAGGGGGATTATATGAGAACATTCCCTACCTACTATTGTATCTCTCATTGCATTCAGTTTAGGTGTCTCCTTTTATCCTACCTACTTGTATCTTTCGAACAACTAATATTCAACTAGCTAATTGTCCAATTAACAAACAGCGCTACTATTATCGAACGACGGGGGGTGTTCCTATTTACTGAACGTATAACCGGCAGACCTATGCCCAGCATTTTCTATCGCTGGCCAACGCCCACTATATAATAACTGGGCCATCCAGATCATCCCTAGTTCTAACATAGTGCTTTCTTTTACGACTGGATAAGGGACGCTTCGATCTACCTCCTTAAATTAGAAGAAATAGGGTTCTCATGCACCTCATAGCGACACTCCGGAAAAAGATGGGTCGTCTGCCTAACCACCTTTGCTTCCTTTTCCCTGACACTATATAATTGAGTCGGGAAAAAGCGAGTGGTTTGGATTGGGAACTATACGAATAAAGGCTTCTTCCACTTGCACGGGGAAAACGGGGGTCGAACCCGCGACTTCTGGCGTGACAGACCAGCACTCTAACCGACTGAGCTATTTCCCCTCTCCCAACAATTCATCTCCTACTCGACTCTCTTTATTAGTAAGCGAGCGCCTCTTTATTAGTGAGCGAGCGCATGTCCAACCAAGTAATGCGGATCGATCTCTGAAAAGCAGCAAGTGGAAGGAGGTAGGCTATTTCTCAGTGAAGTAAGTAAATGGTCAGTTGGTGGGATGAATGTAGGTAGCGGGAACCTCGAATCGTCACTCGCTCGCCCCGCCGGGGCTACACTATAATGGGAAGGGTCTCAAGGGAGTGGCGGCTCCCCCTATTTATCAGAATCTCTTTTCATTAAGCCGGGTGAAAATGAATTAGAGGGTTGGGCCGGCTGAAGACCTTGCCATGCCGTAACGTGCTTATATAAAACATGTGCCTTGCCATGCCGTAACGTGGGCCTATTACAGTTTGTTTAGCCCGCTATTACTCTTTTTCCTTGGCCCTACCCCTGGCTGGCCTGGCTCATTTTTTTCTCTCTGAAAGCATCGGCCAGCAAGCGCATGCCGTATCTTTATGCGCTTCTTACTGGCTCTGGCTATTTATTATACGTAATTACTAAAAAAAAAAAGGCGGTCGCATATTCGACTGATGGGAATTCATTAACGGGAACTGATTACACCATCTTTCAGTAAGGGTACGAGGCCATTCCTTCCATCTTGCTGGCTGGCACTACGGGAAAGGCCAAGAAAAGGGCATGCTCGTAAGGTAAGTAATAAAGTAAATTCTCTCCCCTGTCCAAAGATAGCATAAAGAGAAAACATAACACCAATTCCTTATCAACCCTACGCGAAGTCAGAGTTAGAAGGATTTCTTCCCGAGAAAAGGAGGTCGCTTCGCTACCCCACCTAGTCCAATCACTCTAACTACTGCCAATCTAGGCTTACCCCGCCACAGGTAGACAGAGCAGCCTCTTTAAGACTCTGGCTGTTCCCTGCGGGGCTACCTGATAAGGGAACTGGTAACGAAGCATAAGAGCGGACCCGGTAACGAAGCATAAGAAGGAGCTGTTAACCTTAGTAAGTCAAGGAAGTAAGTAGCTCTAAGATAAGAGGTATCTCCATACAAAGAAGGTAAGTCACTTTTAAGTAAGGTAAGAGATATCTCCATCTATCTATCTATTAAGCCTCCCTTCCCTAACTAACCTATTCCACAGCCATTCCATTTCCGGGTGAAGCTACCATATTTTCCCAGAAATAGCATTCATAATTCATCTATATGTATGTCCCTATAGAGGGATGACTAAAGATATGAGGATTGTGTTATGCTTGAGCTTATTTCTGTACTCCTTTTTAGGCTAGGAAAGCACTTTTTTATATATGTAATTACGCTAACGAATGGAATAAAAAGGTTATACCTTTCATTTCAGTCTTCCCTCAATCCTTCCTTTTGGGCTTTCCTTTATTCCTTTCCGATTTATTATCTCTATAACTCAATTATATTATCAACGCTTGATGTAGACTCTAAATAGAAATCTACGCCTGACTGAGCTGAGCCTATGATTCCATTCCTTTCCTTCCCCAAAAAACAGAAAGAATAGGGGTTATTTGAGAATAGATCTTTGCAGAGCTCTGCGTGCATGCTTGAGACAGGTACCTTAGAACTAAGAATTACAGATTTGGCGCAAGGGATACACTCGGGTAGGCTGAGGGACATAATTCCAGCCTGAAAACGAGACTGGTTGGGATTGTGTAATTTATAAAAGGATAAAGCACACCCTTGTGAACCTGGGATAGACATCATATCATAAAGTTTTGGGGTGGGGTGTCCCAGGGAACAACATCGGCTCCTTCTGTGGGATGGCTCCTCCCTGTGAGGTGCCAAGAACCAGACTCTGGGGTGAAGCAGACCAGTGCCTTATCCATTGGGCATGGAGTCAAAAGATTGGGCTATGGAGTCAAGGCTATCGATTGCAGACTTATCCTCTGGCTATTCGAAACCAGAGCGCTTAAACGTGAATATTAAAGATTGGTGACTCTTCTATAAGGCCCAGCAAGGGTTAGTCACTCTTATTCTCAGGCCATCCCATCTATTTGTAGTGCGGGTTAGTCTTTCCTTTCCCAACCTACTAGCTCACCTCATCTCACCTCACCTAACCTACCTTCTTAAGGGTGAAAAAAGGGTCTAACCTCACCTACCTTAGCTCACCTACCCTGATTAGCAGTTTAGTAGAGGTTATCCCCGCTAGTAGGCAGGTTCTTAAGGAACACTTACTCACATACTAGGAATGAGGGGGTTCGGCTGTAGTATGACTAGGTTGCATAGGGTGAAGAGCTTTACGAGCCATCTCTCTGAGTGAGGTATTAGATAGAACATACTGAAACAGGGCAGATGGATAGACATTCTGGGGTTCGTGCTCAACTGTCTTATCTATGTATGGAAATAGGGTCTCCAGACTAGAGATGTTAAAAGTGAACTGACTAGATCCCTAGATGTTCCTCTGGCAAATCAGTAAGAGATGATTGACGGGAGACATGAGCGGAATGGGAAGCGGGTTCTTGACGAATTCTTTCTGTTTCAACTGTGGTTTTAGTGTCTTGAATGGAAGTAACTAGGTTTCGGGAAGGGTATAAAAATCCCTGAATTGACCTTCTTCACAGGAGGAGGCGGGAAGGACGGGGGCCCCCTCACTCGCGCGTCTTCAACTTCATTTTTGGTTTGACGAAATTAGATAGATCAAAATAGAATAAGGATGGCTCACCTGACGTAGGAAGGTGAGGAACTTATTCCATTTCTTCCAGTCATTATTTATATACGTAATTACGCTTTAGCAAAGACAGACAAAACTCCATAGATGTTTCTTACCGTACTTCTATTTCTTCCCCTCTCCCTTATGGTCGAGCGACTACGTTCCTCTCCCTCACCCATATGATGAGTGAGCGTTAACACCCTTATGGTCGAGTCACTTAACGTACCTCAAATCGCTAGATAAGGTAAGGTTATCCCAACCAAGGCGCAGGACCCACTCTGCCTGCTGAAGGGGAAGCAAACCAGTCAGGACCTGGTAGACCTCCAGAATTGCCTTTCAAGGCCTTAAGATAGTATTGTCCGAAAACCTTTAAAGTAAAGGCCAATCCTGAAACATGAGGAATAAGTAGTAGATAGTCGGCTGAAGCTTCAAAGCAAGGGTCGGGAGCATAGTGAGGTGGGATAGCAACATAAGGGCCAGGGTGGATAGTAAAGTATCTTTGGCGGGCAAAGGTACGTACGGACGAAGGCATAACAGCATAGATGTAGGAAGTAGAGCCCACGATCGTACACCCATGAAACCATAGAATCATTTGAGTGCGCTATCGTTGCTATCAAGGGCGGGTAGGTTCCTCTCTTCCCGTGTAGGGTTGGACCAATCCTATCTCCATTGGGCAGGCCCGGCGTTTCGTGTTGCTATGGAGTTGAATCTTAGTGAAAGCAAGTGCCCTCAGCCCAGGATATATATATATGTTTCCATCGGCAGTCATAGTGGTATTGCTAAGTGTTGTGATCTCGGGAACGGAGATAGGCAAAACTAGCAGTTATTGGGGCAGCATACAGAGTGGTAAGGACCATGCATACGAGAGAGAGATTACTGGAAGAATTGAATACCAGGAATAAGAAGATACTGGGCCTAGCAATATCGAATGGAAACTCGTACGGAGGATCGTTGCATCTCTCCTATCAGTTGTATCTTTCCTATGGTACGCGAGTAATCCCTAGTCCTTGGCAGGCAATAGGATTTTGAAACACGTAGACATCATTCCCTCCCTTTCGGTCGGGAAGGCTTCCATCTTTCTCATGGAAGATCTGAGCTACGTACGCTAGAATCATCCTGCTGCATTAACACATTTGAGTGAGCTCCAAGGACCAACCGCACCACCCACCAATCGCAAGATTGGAGATAGATGCACTTCATGTTTTTTATGCTTATGCGAGAGAACGGATTATTCGATCTTAATTCATCTCATTCTCACCCGGTTACACTCTAATCGTATTGGTATGTCTACCACTTTACAACCTAATATCAACATTTTTACACCTCCGGTAGCTGCATCTGATAATGAATTATAGCATTCTATGGAGGAATATACTCCTGCTGATGGAGCTGAGAATGCATATGCCTACTCCCTACGTGCATCTATCCCTTCCCCAAAATCTAGTTGACCCTTTCGATCCAGCTGAATGAGACTCTACCGGGTAAAGATACAATTTGAGGAGTATGCCGCTACGCCTATTGATAGCTATGTCTATCCCCTTGTTGCTCTTATCAAGCTGCTATGGTACTCGAGCCATCCCAACATATTAGTGAAAGTGATATGATTGATAGCCAACTATTGATTTCATTCTAGCTATAGTTTAGAATGGAACGTCGAGAATAGGCAGAAAAGGATTAGTAAGAATATGAGTGGTAAAGAATGAGTTATAACCGGAGAAAAGCATGGGTGCAGGAGAACAACTGAATCGTTGCAATGATAAGAAAGTGGCGGAATGGGACGGGAGAAAGCAAGTGCCCGCAACCTACCGGACTGATTCACGGGTGGGTCTCGACCGACTACAGGAGGGAGAGGGAAAACCCCTCCCTACCTTTTCTCTTTACTGCCCAACCACAGAGAAGTGTGCGGTAGGAGACTCCTCCTCACTGCACTCTCCCTTCGGTCGACCACTCTTTTGCATGTTATTCCGTAAGTAAGAGAGTGCATCACTTACGGAATAACGAAGGTAGGTGCACTCACCTCTCCCTTCCAGTGCACTCACCTACCTTCCTTCTTCTTACTGCACTTTCCTCCAGACTCGACCTTGAAAGGAAAGGCACTCGACTGAGAAGGAAAGCGATCCACTTTTCTCCTGTTTTTAGTATGCATGCGCATCAAAATGAGACGACGATCCCCCTAATAATATCAAGGGCCCCTAATAATATGTTGATCTAATTAGTTTAGTAGAACCGATTCCCACAACCTTACCTCGCTTTAGGTTCTCTATCCCACTTCCATCTGATAATCCAGATGCTGCTAATGGCGTCTCAGGATGCGGGCTTTGTCAGTCTGATGTTGGTGTGAGGAGGTGCACTTGAGCGGAGAGAAGACTCGACCTGACCTGTAGGCTGTATTAATATTAAATAATATGGTAGCATGTTACTATGACCATATTGACCATGTAACGTAGATGAGATGTATGTTTCCTTCTTCCGTTCGGAGCAAATGAATTAGTTCATGCTAGGTGTAAAACGATACATGGATGGATTGACGATTGGGGGAAAACAATTCATGATACATAGGTAGGTGTTCGCTTGCTTCGCCTCCCGGCCGTTGATACATAGGTAGGTGTTCGCTTGCTTCGCCTCCTGGCCGTATCTGTATACCTTTAATGATCATATCCCGCACTAGCCGATAGGGAGAAGTTCGAATCATGAGCCGATCAGAAGCACTGGGAAGAAAAGCGGAAAAGTAAATCCCCACTTCAACCCCAAGCTGGTCCCGTTAGCCTTAGCCGATGTTCGTCTCAAAGTTTACGGATTCCCCACTGGCTATCTCATCACAGAGGGAGGGGGAACAATTCCTACTCCCTAGTTGGGCTAGCTAGCCAGTATCTGACATAAAGAAATAGTGGAGCGAGCCAAAATCAAATCATTTTTGGATGGGATCGAATAAATGGCGGGTGGGATAGCTGGCATGTCGACTACAGAGGATTGGACGAAAGAGCGCTAGACGAAAGACGCATTCATTCACCGAATCTACAACGGAAAAACGGGGGGGGAAAGATTGGTCCGGATTGGGTCTCTTTGATGGATTGGTACAGTCTGTTGCTCGGAACTCCTAGCTATTCATACTTCTGAAGAACTCCCATCCCGGATCGGGGAACTAAGCACGTTTCCAATCCTAAAAAGCAAGGTGTCGTGCAGGAATTCGCCGTTCGACGCTCCGAGCGCTAGCTGTGCCGGGGTTCGGTTGTTTGCCTCATCGATTCGAATCAACAAAAAGCCCCTCTCATCCTTTATTTCATAGATATATGGGTAGCTTGTGTTCAAAATCTTTCTTTCTAATAGGTAGGGTGGTCTTGTAATCTGCTCCCGTATGGAATAAGAATATGCCTCCAGCCTGTGTTTCGATGACTGGTGATGTGGTCGAGGTACCCGCACTTGTAGCTCAGGGTTGAACCTCCCTCAAGTTTTTGGTTGTTCCATCTCCCCCGAAACCGATCGATCAAGAATCCATTTCTGATTCCAATGTGGGCTGCTAGTGGAAATTCGTTGCGAGGTGGGTGGGAAGTTGACTATTCTGTGATGGGCGGGGAGCGAGGAGTCTAGGGGTATAAAAAGAGGCGTCTTTCTCTCTCCATCGCCGAACCCACTCCATCCCTAATGAGCTAATGTGAAGCATAGATAGGTCGATGTCTATATATCTTTCTATGTAATATTGCACTGACTGAACGGAATGATCAAACAAAGAGGTGTGAAATATAGAAATAAAGAGTGAGGTTTAGGGGAAGCCCAATGAGTAGCTTCTTACCACTGACAGATATAATAATATCACTAGATACTTAAGAAGTAGGAACACGAACCTCGGAACAGCAATAGTAGGAACGGATTGTATGCCAAAGTAGACTTCGGCTTAACTAGGTGTGTACGTTGCCCTCTCAATCGAGAGCTTAGTTCCAGTTCTAGTTTGAGCTCGGGAGCCATTATCTCGCGAACCCGGATCCAGTCCTAGAATCAGTAGTTCCAGATCGGGTTCCACCATACCCCCGTTCACCCATAATGGAATAGGAAACAAAGGCAGAAGCCGCAGTGCAGTCTTGAACGATTCTTAATAGAGAAAAGAGCAGGAGTAAAGCCAACTAGAGCAAAGTAAGCGAAGGGAGCAATAGATATTCAAAAGTGAGACCGAGATCCAGAGCCATATGTCAAGCCAAACTCGTACGTAGCGCCTAGGTTGGATAAAAAAAGTGCCTGAGACCAAGCCCCAATAAAGGTGATCACTTAACCCCCGGGCGATCCGGGGGGCCATCCCTATATTAGGACCCAGCCTAAAGGGAGAGAAAGATAACGAGTCCTAACTATAATAGGAGTATTCTCGCTTTAGAGTAGTAATGTAGTGTATGAGTCAACTTGGGAAATTGGTTATGAAATAGCGGGGCTTCCCTGCCCTTGCCTGAGCTCTTGGCTATGCTGGTGGATATGCAATTGGGCGGCGGCTCATGCCTATGTTACACCTTGACCTTCACTACTGTTGGTCCGGAGAAACTCGGTAAGCTACGAATGCCTTTGCCCCCGAACAAACTGGATTTAGAAGTGGTATGTTTCTAGAACCCGCTATTCCCGAAATCACTACTTCTTCCGAATCAATTGAATTACGTCTCTCCGCTAGAACAATCCCATTATCCCAAAGACTTCTTGCCAGGGGGCGGCGTCGGGCAGGAACTACATCTTTCCCCTTTTATTATTCATAGTACATCTCACAGAGCTATTACGCTTTATGAAAAGGATGGCTGCACGCCTCATTATACAAGAATCTTATGCGCACGAACCGTTCGGAAAGCACGGCGCGTTTCCGTATTGGTCGGCAGGTTGAATAACTCTCACGCTGGTCCCCTGCGTATAACATAGGTCTGGGGTCAGGTGCCAACTAGGCCTGCATCGTCTATGATACAAAGCATCGTATGTGATCGGAAGGTTCTAACCGCAAAGAGCAAGGGACAAGCGCATGATCGGGCTTTTCTCCGCTGCGACTAGAGAATATCTATACGGGAAAACTTCACAAAACTGAGAAAAAACAAAAAAAAGAACGTATATGAAGCAAGTACCTAATCCGTAGCGAATCTGTACACGATCAAGCTACGAAACGGAGTATAGCCAAGTGGTAAGGCATCGTTGATACTATCATGCAGGGGAAGACTTCTCTCTATTTCAGTCGAGAGCGCCCTTCGTCTCTTTCTTCTTTTTCCACGCGAAAGAATATTCCGGTTTTTGCTCCATGGCATACTCAGAGCACTTGAGGATAGAGAGAGACCAAGATTGGCTTTTCGTCACAGAGATGAGATAAGCTTACAGTCGGACCTCCCAGCATGCTCCACCTACTTCTCCCGGTCAATGAAGCTTTGGGCCACCCTAGCCCATTGTTGGTTTAATACCCCTTCTTTCCCACTAACTACGATACCGGTTGCGATTGATATCCTAGAAAGAGCATTCAAGATGAGTAAATAAATTCTCTACTATT
>Ga0228600_1000102_pt1 | contig 12393 bp, 10 predicted proteins | sample CRU5metagenome_FD_182730 | JGI IMG/M metagenome (GOLD analysis project Ga0228600, IMG submission 182730) | Spruce roots microbial communities from Bohemian Forest, Czech Republic - CRU5 | ecosystem: Host-associated > Plants > Roots > Unclassified | place: Czech Republic: South Bohemian Region... | reverse complement strand
AGAAACAATTATTCCAACTAGAAATCAACTATGATAATAAGGGCGTTACAGAATAGAAGGAACTATATGGAAATAATTGAATATACCTATACATTTTTCCTCTGACAGAGCACTACCATAGATTATATAGCATCCTCGCTGTACCATTGAAGAATTTTCGGATAATCTGATCATACTTACTACATAAAGTCAATTATGGAATTATGCGATTATACTGCAAATATTGTTGCTACAGTTTTAATACTTGGATATATAAATAGTGAAGAAATCAGTCTATATAGACTTACTGCTTTTGAAACGGAATTCCTTCCGAATCTAGTGCAGACCGTATAAAATTATGTTTATATATATAAGTACAGAACAGAGGTTATCTATAGATCATAACCTAATATGAATAATTATACAGAGTCATAGTCCTCACCATTTATCGAAGAAAGCTGAGACAAGTTTGGAATATCAATATAAGCATACAGTATTGAACATTCATATAGAGTAACATATCCATACATAGAATATCGATATATATGTTCAGATCTATACAAAGGTCTGATATTCTGGGTTTCTCCTTTTGGAGGGGTCTATTTTTGTCCATATATAAATCCCCTAAAAGAAAACATAAGTTCCTTTCCTTACATTGGATGATTGTTATTCGGAATGCAAATATAATAGACAATAAAATACAAATCGGAAGACAGTGTGAAAGAGTAAAGGTTACAAGATTAAAACTAGAAAATCAATGAAATTCATTTCCATAAGATCCAAGAAGAAAAATCAATACGGAATAAATATCCTTAGAATTATGTTGATATCCTTTTCTAGAATTGTTCATTAAGAGACCAGATAGAGGTCATTGTCCATATTGCCCTAAAATAAAATACTCAACATATAAAATAAGGTAATAAGGTAATAATCTCTAGATATACATACGAATTCAGCTAGATATACATTAATAAGGTAATAATCTCTTATGGCCACTGAAACTTAAAATACAGAGTTACAGGGCCAAGCTATCCCTTGAATAGACTCTGCTCTTCATGACGCTCACCCTTCCGGCTTAAAATTACATCAGAAAAAAAGAAGAAAAACACCTAGGGTTCTCTTTAAGCGTAACGAATTAAAACTCGAATACCTCCTTTATTGGATTAAATTTCTCCTTTATTGGATTAAATTTCTCCATCGAGTAGCTAAGGTGCAAACCCGAAGAAATAGGGTCCGTTTTTAAAAATTATTTCATGATCCTTGTGGTCATGGAAAATGGTTGTAAAAAAGCCATTCAAAGTGAGCTTGAGTTTGGAAAATGGTTGTAAAAAATCCATTGGAACTGAGCTTGAGTTCATACATGTCTTGGGGTTTCCAGTGTAAGTTGATCCGGACAATGAGATCCCTCTCTATAGGCTAGAGTCCTAGGAATTTCCCTTTGATCGCATGATCCCTCATATACTGAACATAATTTCCCACCCTCTATGAGTGAATTTCATACCTAGCCATGTCAGTTTCCTTTTGTATACATTGGACCAGTTTCAATTTGAGGGTTTCTCCATTTTTCAGAGAAGGTTTTTCCATTTGGACATCCTATTCTAGTAATTCTTATGTATTCCCTTGTAATTGAGGATGATATCCCATTGGATGTCCCTCCGAGACACACTTAGAGTTTCAATCGGAGCTGAGGAGAACATTCTCGAAGGAAGAGGGGTCTAGCCCCCTCAAGGCCCAACCATGACCACCGCACCAAGGGATTCATAGATCTTAATTACATTTAGGGTTGTTGATCAATAGATTTGGATGGCACTAGAACAATATTAAATTTTGTAGCTTTTAAGAACTTTTCCATTTAAGTGGTATGCATAACCTATTAAATCACTTTCAAAATAAATAATAAAATTATATCAATCCTCCCTTTACCCAGTTTCCAAATAACTTTTCAAAATAAATGGTAAGAACTCTATCAATCCACCTATGATTAAAGTGATCTAAATATATAATATTAATAAAATATGATAAACATTATGATTATATCAATTTATTTCTTTATTTAATTTTTTATTCACTATTTTTATAATTACTGTACAATTGTTAATAACTAAATTAGGATAGATCATTTTACCTTCAACCTACAATCTTCTAATTATCTTCTAAAAGAAAATTAAAAGCCCATCAATCCTCCTCAAACTCCAAATCATTTGAAACATAATAAAGCTCATCAATACTCTATCTACACAAATTCCAAATCATTTAAAAGATAATAAAACTCATCAATACTCCATCAACACAAACTCCAAATTACTTTAAAAATAACAATCTGCAAATCATTTAAAAATAATAAAACCCTTCGATACCACATCTACACAAACTCTAAAATGATAAACTAGTCAAAAGCTATTAGGTGTAACTATAATTCAAGTGATCTAAAATTATTTTAATAACCATTGTCGGCTTTGAAAAGTGATTGCTTACGATATAACAAATAAAACCATATATAATACCACTTCAAATTAATATTCCTACACACAAAAACGTTATAAGCCCAGCAGGTGGTAGTTGGGCGTACCTGACAGAATCATATCTTGGGTGCTGGAAATTCTTTAGTAATATTGGGTGGTTTTGCCGGTTTCTGACTGAATTCTATCATTATATGATTCTTGGGTGCGGGAAATTCTACACTAAGATTTGAACTCGCTCAATTGGACATATTAGCATGGAGCGCGACAGAGAAGAAGTTTTAAATATTATGAGGACGGTGGAAGCCGAGGTAAACGTAGGCATTATTTCTGATGCTTTACAAAACTCAGCAGAGGCCATAACAAGCCAAACGAACCGAATCGAAGATGAAAATGTTGGACAACATTTGGTGTCCAGCGTGATTGTTAATAATGTTGGAGAAGATTTGGCAACGATGGCATTCGAGAATTTATCAGAGAATGTTAATAATGTTGGAGAAGATTTGGCGACGATGGAATTCGAGAATTTATCAGAAAATGTTAATATAAGTGAATTAGATGAACGATGGCGAGGGGAGATGGTACGGCGCACCAGAAGTAATGAAATTGTGAGTGAAGACTATCTTACAACACTTACATTGCCTGAAGATATAATTGTAATTCGATACATATTGTATTTTCCCTGGGAACTCCAAATTCAGCGCTCAACCCAAATTATATGGAATTCCAGATTTAGCTGGCGTGAAATCATGCAACATCTTCAAGAGAATATATATAACTTCAATTTCGAACATGAAATTATCATCAGGTATGCGATGAGTGAAGTTGGAAGTAGTAATGCTGCAGAAGTAGTGGATGGTTTGCGGGACGTTATAATTCGCTGGGAGGACAATCCAAATGGTGATGAAGTGATGTGCATAATTTGTTACGATAAATTTAAAAATGGGGAGAGTGCAAAACAATTAGCATGCAACCATCTGTATCATTCACACTGCCTTCTCGAATGGTTTAGTCGTAAAATCTCCTGTCCCATATGCAGAGATGAACAACTTGCTACACAACCATGAGCCTGCACTGTTGCTCTGTTTACTTTTATTTTGTGCATGGTATATTTCAAATATTTTGTGCACTCTTTCCTGACGTCTTCTATGGAATATGATAATAACGTATCCCACTTTAAAGTTGGGATACGAACTTCTAATTTCTTAATCATTATTATGTTTATGTGATAATAACGTATTCCACTTTAAAGTTGGGATATGAGCTTGTAATTTCTTAATTATTATTATGTTGTAATTTTTAAATACGAGAGTAGTTTAAAGGAATAGTATCCGTTGTAAGTCTAAATACAATCTAACTAATCTTAGTTTAATCTCGATTGTAGTTTAAATGAATAGTATCCGTTCTAGCTCTCTCTAACGAATAGTATCCGTTGTAATTTCTAAATACTCTCTCTAACGAATAGCAGGTTAAATGAACAACATTATAATTCTAAAGGCAGTATTTTATTGTTTTTGAAAATACCATCCCGTAGAACGGCCTACTCCCCGTAGAACAGGCAGCAGGGATGACCATGCATATGGGCGTGCATATGCTCCATTCCCATCATGTATATACGGCGCTTACCATATATGATATGGACTGATGACCATTGCAACGCGCCAATACCATGCTGGCTTGAATTTTGAATTGAGTAAAGGCGCTAAAAATCCATGCCTATTCAAATTTGGATTTTAAATTTGCAAACCCGTCTAAGAATGAATGGCATCGGATTTGATTTGAGGTGGTTCTTTTTAAATTTATGAGTCGGACCTTGAGATCATTATGTTCGATTTTTCTGTCTTCGGCATATGTTATTTCTGTACAACACAACTTGGTTTTCTCGGGGGACTTGGTTCTTTCACTGTTATTGGATCTTTGAACATACAGTTTCACTGGACTTGGTTCTTTCACTGGAATTGGATCTTTGAACATACCGGCGGCAGCAGCTAAAACGTCGCCAAATACATTCCATGAGAAAATATGGCTGAACAACGAGACATGTACAAAATGATATTAATTCCATGCCGTTCTTGTCTTTGCCATGAAGGTAGTGACCCGTTGGATGATGGGACCGATGACTGTTCTCGATTGACATTTTATGGAGTATTTATTAGGATCTCGTAATTTTTTTCAGTAGCTAATATTTTCCCCTTTCCAAAAAGCGAATGCTTTTATGCTTGAATGTTCTACTAGTAACGATCTTGGTGAATCTTTCATTATATTTTTTAGGTTTAAAGAAGAGGGTCCAGCTCCCTGAGAGCCCAACCATGGCCGCCACCAAGTCAAGGGCTTTATAGATCTAAAACACAGTTTCATTATATTTCTTAGGTTTAAAGAAGAGGGGTCCAGCTCCCTGAGAGCCCAACCATGGCCGCCACCAAGTCAAGGGCTTTATAGATCTAAAACACAGTTAGGATTGTTGATCAATAGATTTAGATGGCAGTAGTACAATCTTAAATTTTCTAGTTTTTAAAAACTTTTTCATTTAAGTGGAATGCATAACCTATAAAATCATTTTCAAAATAAATAATAAAATTATATCAATCCTTTCTTTACCCAATTTCCAAGTAACTTTTCAAAATACATGGTAAGAACTCTATCAATCCTCCTATAATTAAAGTGATCTAAATATATAATATTAATAAAATATGATAAACATTATGGTTATATCACTTTATTTCTTTTTTTATTTTTTATTCACTATTTTTATAATTACTGTACAATTATTAATAACTAAATTAGGATAGACCATTTTACCTTCAACCTACAATCTTCAAATTATTTTTTAAAAAAAATTTAAAAAACTCATCAATCCTCCTCAAACTCCAAATCATTTAAAAGATGATAAAGCTTATCAATACTCTATCTACACAAACTCCAAAGTATTTAAAAAGTAACAATACTCATCAATACTATATCTACACAAACTCCAAATTACTTTTAAAATGACAATCTGCAAATCATTTAAAAATAACAAAACCCTTCAATACCACATCTACACAAACTCCAAATTACTTAAAAAAAAAATTGGTAAAAAGCTAGTAAGTCTAACTATAATTGAAGTGATCTAAAATTATTTTAATAACCATTGTGGGCATACCTGACAGATTCAAATCTTGGGTGGTTTTCCCAGTTTCTGACTGAATTCTATAATTATATGATTCTTGGGTGCGGGATATTCTACACTAATATTTGAATTCGCTCATTTCGGCATATTAACATGGAGCGCGACAGAGAAGAAGTTCATATTAACATGGAGCGCGAAGGAGAAGAAGTTCTAAACATTTCTGATGCTTTACAAAACTCAACAGGCAAACGAGGTAAACGTAGGCATTATTTCTGATGCTTTATAAAACTCAGCAGAGGCCATAACAAACCAAACGAACGGAATCGAAGATGAAAATGTTGGACAACATGTGGTGTCGAGCGTGATTGTTAATAATGTTGGAGAAGATTTGGCGACGATGGAATTCGAGAATTTATCAGAGAATGTTAATAATGTTGGAGAAGATTTGGCGACGATGGAATTGGATCCATCGAGAATTTATCAGAGAATGTTGATAATGTTGAACAACATTGGGCGGAATTCGAGAATTTACCAGAGAATGTTAATATAAATGAATTAGATGAACGATGTATCCCACTTTAAAGTTGGGATATGAGCTTGTAATTTCTTAATCATTATTATGTTTCTTTTCGTTGTAATTTTTAAATACATTAATCATTATTATGTTTCTTTTCGTTGTAATTTTTAAATACAGGAGTAGTTTAAATGAATAGTATTCGTTGTAAGTCTAAATACTCTCTAAGGAATAGTAGTTTAAATGAATAGTATCGGTTGTAATTTCAAAATATTTTCTCTCTCTAACGAATAGCAGTCTAAATGAATAATATCCGTTGTAATTTCTAGATACTAACGAACAGTATCGTTCTAGATAAGCTCTCTCTAACGAATAGTATCCGTTGTAATTTATTAATCATTAACTATTAATTATTTATTATTATTAAACTTGAAGAAGAATGATAATTGTCTATTTAACACATCATGCCAAGACATTACTTAGCTTTCGACCCTGGCTTGCATGACCAAAGCAGAATACACAAAAAACTTCTCAATTCCAAAAAGTGAAAGGATGTGGGACCACCACTTCGAGATTTCAGGATTTCGAGGTTTCAAATACCAAACCACAATGCACAACAACTCCAGAATTCCGAAAAGTGAAAGGATGTGGGACCACCACTTTGGGATTTTGGGTTTCGGGATTTCGAGATTTCAGGGTTTCAAATAACAACCCACAATATACGACAATTCCCGAATTTTCAAAAGGTGAAAGGGTGTGGGACCAACACTTTGGGATTTCGGGTTTCGGGGTTTCAAATGTCAAACCACAGTATACGACAATTCTCGAATTTCAAAAGCATAAAGACTTACGATTTTTTCCTGCTCAGAAGGATACAAAAGGATAAAGGTTTTCTTTAAGGGAAAATCTCTAAATTCGTCATGGACCTTGACTAAGGAGAGGGTAGCCCATTTTGAAAAGAAACAAGGAAAGCAAAGACCTCCAAAAGGCATCTATTCTCAAGATTGTCTTAACACCCGGAAAAAAAACAAAAAGCGGTTTCCAAAATTCTTTAACTCCCGAATTTTATCATTCTAAACACATCTAATATATAGATTGCATATTGTTAGAGCATATTGTTAGATACAATGCACAACAACTCCCGAATTCCAAAAAGTGAAAGCATGTGGAACCACCTCTTCGGGATTTTGGGATTTTGGGGTTTCAAATACCAAACCACAATATATGACAATTCCCGAATTCCGAAAACATAAAGACTTAAGAGTTTTTCCTGCTCAGAAGGATACAAAAGGATAAAGGTTTTTTGTAAGGAAAAATCTCTAAATTCGTCATGTACCTTGACTAAGGAGAGGGTAGCCCATTCTGAAAAGAAACAAGGAAAGCAAAGACCTCAAAAAGGCATATATTCTCAAGATTGTTTTAACACCCGGAAAAAAAACAAAAAGGGGTTTCCAAAATCCTTTGACTCCTGGATTTTATCATTCTAAACACATCTAATATATAGATTGCATATTGTTAGATACATAGTATCCGATAAAACATTCGAACAGAAAGTTGGGAGAAACTCGTTACAGGTCTGATTTAATTAGATATAATACGCCAGATGCAAAAAGCTCATACAGACAGAAAAGGTAACTTATTCCAGTTCAGATTCAATCTATACATAACATCAAAAGACATAGCCATTCATAATAGAGAGAGGAAAATTAACATATCTGAATCCAATCCGTGGGAAGACAAAGTGAACAACCACGTTCCTCCCAACCGTATAACAGGGCATCCAAAATTAGTTACCCGATTCACCCCCTAGCCTGACCATGAATCCATGAGAGAGAACTTGGAAACTCCTCCTCAACTATGTCCTTCGATTCCAACAATTATCCTCTTGCTTCACACTTACTCAATAGTGCTCATAACAGCAAGACAATTTAGTTTCAACAAAACTCCTCTTGCCTCACACTCAATCCGCAGTGCCCATAACAGCAAGAGAGTTTTGAAATCCTTTCCCAGCATACTTGGCAGCATCCTGCCTACTCGCATATGCTATTTATCCATTTTTTCCGAGGTCTTTTCCGTACTTTGGGGATTTTCGCAACTTTTCTTAATCCCTGATATTCAGGGGTTGCCAATGGCCAGATCTCTGATTTTCCACTTGTAATCATCAACCCAGAGGTAGTTCCAACATGTTCCCCACTCATGGAGTCATGGTCAGCTGATTTTAACATGGTTGTTCCATTTGTCCTCCTGCAGTTAATATAATTATTCTGTTGTGATACAAGTGTCATATTCAAATAGTTAGTTGGGTCCAAACAGATCTATGCCGAGAAGTCACAATAATTAAATACAATTATTAAATTCAAAATTCGGAATTGCCATAAATGGCAAAAATTTTCCAGATTCGAATTTTCCAAAAATGGAAATAAATTTCCAGCACATAAAAATGAAAAAAATTATTTTTGGGGGATGTTACATCCTTTCCCCCCTTTAGTAAAAGACTTTCCTCATTTTTCGTTCCTTTCCCGGAACATGATTGGATGATATTTCCGCAAATATCCCTCCAATTCCCAAGTGGCCTCCTCAGGACTAAAGTGCTTCCATTGCACTTTTACTTGAGCGACAACTCTGTTCCGAAGAGTTATTTCTCTCCGGTCCAGAACCCACAGGGGTTCCACCTGGAACTCGTCCTCGGGTTCCACCTGCACCAAGTTCCAATCAATCATATGAGTAGGGTCATGAATATACTTTTTCAACAAAGAAACATGAAATACATTATGAATTCTTAGATTAGCTGGAAATGAAAGCTGATATGCTACGGGTCCAATTCGAGCTAGTATCTCGAAGGGCCCACAAAACCTGCGTGCCAGCTTGGCACAATTTCCCAACTTCAGTGAGCTTTTTCGGGCTTTGACCTTCAAGTAAACATTGTCTCCCACCTGAAATTCCACATGTCTTATTTTCTGATCTGCATAGCTCTTATGTCCATCCTGTGCTTCTTTCAAGTTCTATTGTACCTTTCTTACTATGTTCTCCATTTCTTGGAGCATCTCTGGTCCAACCATGAGCCTGTCAGCTGGCAATCTTGGCACCAAGCCAAGTACTCTGTTGTTTCGCCCTTCATATTAGGCCAGCAAAATAGTTTTCTGAGTGTTGTTATTGTTTTCTGGTAACCTAGATGGCCAGAGTATGGTTTCTTATGCACATCGTCTAAAATAGTTAATATTATATTTGTTGAATCTGGTATGTAAAGTTTGTTTTTAAATCTTAATAGTCCCTACTTGTCGATACTTATATCTGGTTAATCTGAGTTTGTGACACTATTTTGCAATTTTTCCATCATCTTAGTGTAATTTTCGTCATTAACACTTGCCGTTATTATTCTTTGTTCCAGATCACTTTATGCTCTACTGATATTTATCTCAAATAACCCATGGATTCGGCAGCTTAAAGCATCTACTACTTTATTTTCCTTACCCTTGATATGTTTGACTTCAAAGTCAAATTCGCTCAAGAAGGCTAGCCACCTTGCCTGTCTCACATTAAGGTCTGGTTGGTTAAACAGATATTTCACTCCACTATTATCTGTCAATAGTAAGAATTTTCTACCCATGATATAGTGTCACCACATTTTTAAGGCATGTATTACTGCTGCCAATTCTAAGTCATGAGTGACATAATTTCGCTTGTGCTCCTTTAATTTTCGTGATTCATAACAAATCACATGCCCTTCCTGAGTTAGAACACCGCCGAGCTCCTCTTTACTTGCATTAACGCATACTGTGAAGTCTTTATCTGGGTCTGCTACCTTCAAGATGGGCGCCGATGTCAATAATTCTTTTAGCATGTTAAAATTGTCTTGACACTTTTGCGACTAGTTAAACTTGGTCCCTTTCTTTTGTAGTGACGTGATAGGGTAGGCTATCTTGGAGAAACCTTCTATAAATCAGCTATAATATCCAGTGATTCCCATGAATGATCAGATATCTACCACATCTTTAGGCACTGACAATTCCTTAATGGATTTTATCTTTTCCGGGTCTACGACAATACCTCATGGGGAAATGACATGTCCTAAATATTGTATTTCTTTTTGATAGAAATCACATTTGTCGAATTTTGCATATAGTTTGTGTTTTCTTAGTGTTTGCAGGACTGTTCATAAGTGTTCATCATGTTCCTCCTTTATTTTAGAATAGACCAAAATATCGTCGATAAATACTACCACGAACTTGTCTAAGTACTGGTTAAAAATGTTGTTCATTAAGGACATAAATGTGGTTGGTGCATTAGTGAGTCCGAAAGGTATGACTACAAACTCGTAGTGTTCCTATCTTGTTCAAAAAGTTGTTTTGTTTATGTCCGGGTCTTTTATCCTAACTTGATGATATCCAGATCGTAAATCCAATTTTGAGAAGATGTTGGCCCCACCAACTTGATCGAACATATCATTTATCCTGGGTAAGGGGTATTTGTTCTTAATGGTCACTTTGTTCAGTTGTCTATAATCGATACACAGTCTTAGAGTACCATCTTTCTTTTTCACAAAGAGGACTAGTGCACCCCATGACGAGACACTTGGTCTAATATATTCTTTGTCCAACAATTCCTGTAATTGTATTTTTAATTCTGTTAGTTCAAGTAGACTCATTCGGTAGGGTGCCTTTGAGATAGGGGTTGATTCGGGTAGTAAGTCTATTGAGAAATCTATCTCTCTCCTAGGTGGCAATTCTGGTATCTCATCAACAAACCCATCTCTGAATTCACGTAGGACAACAAAGTCTTCTAACTTGGGATTATCTTCTTTTTCTAATAGATTCATCACTTGGATGGCGTAAACTTGAGATCCTTTCCTAATACATTTCTTGAGTTGCATCGCTAAAACTTGTCTGACTGATACAAGTTTTGGTATGCCTTGGGTTGTTCTAGTAGTGCCAAGATTATCTTTATAGATAAGTACCTTTGTATAACAATCTAGTACTGCTTTGTGTTGTTCCAACCAATCCATCCAAATAATCATGTCATAAGATCCTAGTGGTAGGATGTTCAGATTGGCCATCTAAGCTGAACTCAAGATCAGAAATAAAGTTAACTACTTTTCTTTTGGTACATGTTGCTAGTTGTACAAGCCAAGATTTTTCATGCTTTTGTTGCTAGTTGTACAAGCCAAGATACACGTTGAGAAGCATTTCTGATCGTTGGATCCCATCCAAAATTCCCGACAGCATGAGGGCTGTAAGATCTGAAGAAAGACAAGAAGAGGGTGTTGAAGAGGAGAATAGATCTCAGGCGTCAGATCGGAGCGCAGGGTCCGACCACCATTGGATTGAGGAAAACCTGCACGGTGTTTAAAGTGCAAGGAGAAAAGGGGCTCACCAAATCTCGAAAGCAGGAGGACCGTCCATCTCAAGGGGTTATGTGGACCGTTGATCCTACTCCCTGTCGGGGTTTCGAGGATCGCGAGTTGAAGAATTCAAAGAATAATAACCACAGGACTCGCGAAATCGCGATATGCGATACCCTAATATAATCTCGACCGTTGGATCGAGGACAAATATGGACGGTTGATCCCAGTCCTTGTCGGAGTTTCAGGGATCGAGAGTTGGACATGTCAAAGTTTATTGACATAAGTAACCCCAAAATCGCGATGTGTGAAATCTCGACTGAACCTGAACCGTCAGATCAAGATGTGATCTAGACCATCGACCCAACTCACGACAGTAGACCACGTCAGCTAGGGACACGTGGCACAATCAGGTAATGACAAGTGTGAGACTGATTCAACATTTCAGGCACATGTAAGTCATGAATCAGAGTGACACGTGGCAGTCTTCAACACGTGTCAATCCACGTGTGACATTAGCAGATGGACACCATATCAGAGTTTCGCAGATCGCGACATCAAGAGGAATAGAAAACAAGGCAACAAGAATGCCGAAATCTCGATATGCGATATGGCAATTCAATCACAGCCGTTAAATCAAGCTTGGATCTGGACCGTTGATGTAACTCCATATCGGAGTTTCGGGGATCGTGACTTGGGGAGGCAAAGAACCCAATGCATCAAGAATGTCGATTTCGTGATATGCGAAATCGCGATTCAATCGCAGCCATTAAATAGAGATCAGATCTGGACCGTTGATCATACTCCATATCGGAGTTTCGTGGATCGGGATTTGGAAGTGACAAGAACATTCACCACAGGAATGTCGAAATCGCGATATGCGAAATCGCGAAATGATCTGAGCCATCAGACCAAGCGTTAATCGGGACCGTTGATCCCATGTCGTTTCGGGGTATCGGGGATCGGGACTTGGAGAGTCGAGATGCCTCATCTC
>Ga0228600_1000101_pt1 | contig 12430 bp, 10 predicted proteins | sample CRU5metagenome_FD_182730 | JGI IMG/M metagenome (GOLD analysis project Ga0228600, IMG submission 182730) | Spruce roots microbial communities from Bohemian Forest, Czech Republic - CRU5 | ecosystem: Host-associated > Plants > Roots > Unclassified | place: Czech Republic: South Bohemian Region... | reverse complement strand
GAATGAGATCTCAAATCGAGGAACAGATCTGGTGGTTGGTTGGTATACCTTCGAACACAAGAACAACACATGAAGGATGGACTCTGTCTTATAAGGAACCTGGATCAATGGTTTGAGTTTTCTTTCTTCCAAATGTGCTATTATCCTCCTCCTCCTCTGATCTTGAGACATTGAAAAGAAATCGGCTTTTCCCTTGCCTTTTTGAAAAGGGTGGTGTAATGAATGGTGAAAGGTCTTTCATTTTAAAAACAAGGAAAAGATTGTGTTTGAATGGTAAGATCAGAGGAGCATGATCAAAACATGATGTGAAAAAGGAGGTTAGAGTAGAGCAGAAGGAAGAACACACTAAGAAAACTATTGAGTTAAAACTTGTACTATACCCCCTATCTTGATTAGAACATCAAAGATGAGCAACACTCGACTACTCTACTAGCCTTTATCATCACTTCTTCAGATCAGGTGATTGATTGATCAATGCTCTCCTCCCTTTTTAATTGATTCAAATGGTCCGTGGCGGGAGGGGGAAAGGTCTGATGAGAGTTCATGATCGATCAGAGCTTGAGAGAACACATGAGAGAACAAATTGAACGAGAACACCTCCTACAAGAGCACACTTGATCAAGCTGATACTCGAGCACTCGAGTGCTCAATCAAGAGAACTCGTTGGTGTTCGATTACCTTCGATGAGGGTAAGGGCTTCAATCAAAGTGAATAAATCTGGCGGTTGCAAAAGCTACTGAAGAAATGAAGGTCTAATCAATACATCAAATGAAATTGAATATCCCAATTAGTTGGAATTAGTCGATCAAATATCCAACCCACTTGCTTGAGTATAGTAGGTTGAAGCCGCCTGCCTGAATTAGTAGGTTAGGTAGATTTCATACGTTCATTTAGCAGGCACAGCTACTGATCTGGTCCGGTTCTACTGAATTCACCTATTCAGCCTACAACCTGGCGCTCCGAAGCTGCACCCCTGCTTTTTTGGATGGAAGAGCTCATATCCTAAACCCTTCGATGGCGGCAGAGTGGGGATAAACCCAGCACATTTCCTCCGGGGCAGAACGTAGCCTGGATGGATTCTTTTGACAAAATTGCTTTCTGGAGGAGGGTGCATATAGATATATATTAAAGAAAGGGTTTACACAAGCCCGCCCCAACATAGTAAACAACTTGAGGTAGGTTTTGAAGGTTAGACCTCGAGCGGAGTCTGTAAGGGAAGCAAGAGACAGAATGATATAACGTCCGGAAGGATACTTTACCCGGCTAGGAGTCGCGAGCTTAGATGCTGCCTTGAAGGAAGGAGCTTTTCAACTTGATCGATAATTAGACGAACTTCCTACTCCATAATATTTGAGGATGAGTAGGGTCTATCTAACTGGGAATGTAGGCACAACGTAACAACGGGTTCATATAAATCCGGTAGATCGAGCAGAGAAGGAATGGGATATCGAGATGATATTCTCGATAGAAATCCCTCTGAAGAATACTGTCGCAAGTATACTTCAGAAGCACCTTTCTTCTTTCTCGTGGTGATTGTCATAATATCGTAAATAAAGAACAGGGTTGTTCACCCGGAAGGGTTTATCCCCTCCCTTTGTAGTAGTAGCTACTGGGCCGACCAGAAGAGAAGGTTGACTGACTAACACTATTAGGGGTAATACTTGTATCCCTCCCCGATTGCCCCGTAGTAGGCCTTTACTTAACTAGCTAGCCAAGTTATGTATGCGGGTTGAATCCTTCAACCCCACCTGGCTGAACCTCAATCTCGCCTCCGCCTCAATAATGAATGAACAAGTTGGAGATGGAAAAAAAAGCAAGTTTTATAAGGAATAACTACCTTAGTTACAATGATTGATGGATAGCGAACTCAAGATAGATTCCCAAATACCCAGTGGGTGGCGAACAGAATATGGACATGAAGAGGGTTGGGCGATTCTCTACTGCTAACTCAGTAATTCGTCCCGAAAAACAGGTAGACGCGAGTGGCGGCTGCGTACACGCCAGTAAGGGCTATAGCGCTTCAAGGCCCTCAATGGATGGTTCTAGGCGATTTGGTGAACTGCCACGTCCAGCAAGGGAGTGTAAGGGGCGAAAGAAACCCCTTCAACGAACGGAATCTCCAAGCCCTATCCGCTTGTTGTAGGGATCATGCTATGTACGGCACCGAGAAACGTGACACGATTTGGAATACGGGATTACTCTTCTCTATTCTAGCCACTACTGATATGAGAGAGTTGCAGTCAAATTCATTGCATTGGATTTATGCGGCGAGAGACTGACCGCAGGCAGGATATAAAATATTTCCTACCTTACCCCCGCAAAACCAACCCAAAGAGTTATCCAACCTGCCCCAACGATAAGAGAATTTAGATACCAGAGGCCCCAGGCATCTTTGGTAAAGCCCAAAAAGCACCATCCCTTCGATTCCTGCTTGCTCGAAAGTTGATATACACTGCAATCGTTGAGGTTTATAGAACACAGTTCTCACCTTCTATCTAACAGTAGTCGTCCAACAATCAGGTTTGACAGGCGTTTTCCATTCAAGAGATAGCTGCTCTATTATCATTTTGTTTCATCTTTTAGAAGAAGAAGATGATCATGTTTGTTCAAACACAAAAGAACATGAATAACCATCCCATAGGTTCCCTCCCTCCCCCATTGATGGCGAATTTCGATCTAATTGCTTGAGAGATCAGCAGCGCAGTCTTGAACGATTATTAAGTAGTCGCTCTATATAAGTAATTGGAGGCCCGATTGCAAGGGTTATAAAGCGGGCCCAAAATGGATCTATCACCTATAGGTAGAAGGCCCTTACCTTCTAACGAGACGACGAAGGAATAAGAAAACCCAGGTTGTTTCATTTCTATATGGGCTCATATTACTACGCTTTTAAAAACTCCTGATTCCGGATAGCCGACCACTCAAAACGTATATCTCTCATACTATTATTCCCACCCACACCCCTAAAAGCATGAATTATATTGGTTTAATCAACAGCATAGCCTTATTATAATCCCTACACTTCGCTAAAGATTATGAAGTGACCTTTTTCCTTGGCTTTATGCTATTCCTGGCTGGTTACCGAAACCTTCTCAATTATAAATACGTATTTATTCAATAGGTAAGACACTATACCAATCTTTCAATTTCCCTTCGAGAGTTAAAGGAAACAGCCTGCAAACAAGATCTTCTTGAACAATATTCAGCAAACGCAATCTAGATTCATAATTTATAATATGCTCAAATGCGATTGTTTTCCCTTCACCATTGAACTTCGGCAAGAGATCAACTGCCTTTCTTGGAGGGTCATGTAATGATCCTTGCAGACACAAAGCAGTGTTGTCCTCCCATACAGGAATTTGGAGCAGAGCCATTAGTTGTTAGTGCGTATATGAAAAGAATGGCTCCACGCGGGTCGACTTGTCCTTGTCCCTTCTTCTAGCGCCAAAATGTCGACGCGGGCAAATGACCCTCGTCAACCACATAGGCTTACCTGGTGAAAGGGCCCAATTAGATGTTTCTCCGTTGAAATGGCAAGCCCTCCGGTTATGGCCCGGTTTCCGTATGCAAGATAAGATGTTCTATTATGCTCTCTATCTAATCTAACCTAATAACTGTAAAATGCAGGAATGTCAAATTAAGATGGGGTGAATGCGGGTATTTAAATGCACCAAATGCAATATGAAACATGCAGCTAACTAAATCCTAATTAAAGGATCAAAGAACAAGATTCAGGTGTCCAAAGTCCCTGACCAGCAGGATATCCCAAATGCATTCACTAATGCCATCGGCTTGTCGGGATCCCAGGATTTCCGGAAAGTTTGAACCGGCTCTTGCACGCATGTTGGTTGTCGAGAGAGATAGCACTCGATCTTTAGTAAGCATGAAGCCCCTTTATTTACATTAATTCCTTTCCTGCTTGCGATACAAATACGAATAAATAGATGACGACAAATATTACGTACCCCGGTCTGAGGACAAAGATTTGAAATCATGGACAACAACTTTGTTTCATAATCTACAAGGACTTTCAGAATCAGCAGCAGATGATATGTATCAGTATAATTAGTATATATATATATATATGCATAGTAATAGTAGTAGAAGGATAAGCATGAAAAGGAGGATGTTTAGAAAGCTAAGCATTAGAATGCGAAGGAGGAAGGATATCTGTGTCAATGGAGGAATGACTATGACTCTATCCTATATCAAGTCCTGGAAAATAGAGATGGAAATAGAGATGGAAATAGAGATGGAAATGGAAATGGAAATGGATATGTCTCAAGTCCTGGAGATGGAGATCAGGGGAAGCAAGCGATAGCGATCTTTAGCCTACTTATCTTATCTTCCCTTGCGGCGGCTGTATCAGTATCTGGCTTATTGGTCTCTCTCCCTGTCACCCTAGCTATAGTAGTAGCTTGGAAAGGGTTGTGATAAGGAGTCACCGTCGTCCCCTAGGTTTGATACTAAAACAGGGAGAGAGCGATAAATAGATGTAGACTAATGTAAGAGACTTGCCACTAGGGTTTTTATTGATCAGAATAGCCAGGAACAGATAAGTTACCACTAGATCTAGCTAGCTCTAAGGTAGGACAAGAACTTCAATTTCAGGTTTTTTTAGGGGGTGTAAGAACTGCAGATGGGTAGTGTAGACAAGTGGAATACGTAGAGGGTAATGAGTAGTACCTGATTTGGACACGGTCCGGACTAGGCTGCACCTCTAGAGCTGCGCATGCGTCCAGTGCCCCACGCACGCGTCCTAGACAAATCAGGAGGAAGATCCTCGATCTCAGGCTGATGACTCATGAGGAGATCTATGTCTGGAGCGAAGAGCAGAATCAGATCTGCTACAGGGTACTCTTTTAAAGCTCTTTCTTGCTCCTGGGCTAGAGTGTAGACCTGGAACTGTGCACGCATCCAGTGCCTTGCGCACGCGTCCCGGATGGATTAGGAGGAGAAACAGCGAACAGGGGCGGGTAGTCCCCGTGGGGACCCCTGTCTGGAACAAGCGGTGCGATCAGATCTGTAACGGAAAACCGGACCTGCAGAGCCACAAAGACAGACCAAGTGAAAGTCGACAGGTCCACGAAGATGCGACAGAGCAAGATACAACTAGATACGACAAAATAATATAAAATATTCAAATAGTAGTGTAGGATTCTGCTTTTGGTACGCCAGTGTTGAAACCCTCAGATTACCAGTGACAATGTCCCCGAAATCGAACGAATGAGAAATCAATGAACAATAGTCGACAAGTAATCAAGAAGGCAACACTTCAATTAATTGGTCTCAACACAATTTTGGTATGTAAGAAGACCTTAACTTGTCGAAGATCTTGTCGAATAGCTGCAGAAGACTTTGAGAGCTGTGAACTTGCAAAGCGCTAGAGTATCAGAGGGCATGGGATCATAAAGACATGCGTTATATACCCATTTCTTTATCTATCATTATTATTAATACGTTATAAAAGTGGTATGGTTCGCATGCCGGCCCTACCTCGCATCCGGGTAAATAGCCTACGATAGTACTAAGATATCGAGGCGGGTGATATAGGTGGGTGGGAAATACTAATCTATGCATGCCTAGGGTGAATCGGAGCAATCAACTACGACTTCAGCTGGTCCGAGGCATAATCAATTTTGATCAACCGCGATAACCATTCGATTTACCGTATAAAACCTACCTATCATTAGCGTTATTGGCCGGTTCCATCACAACCATATTTCTTTGTTCGCCTCAACCCGAGCATTGCAAGTTGTGCCAACCGTACCAGGACGAGGGATATTTAGGTCAACCGCTTCCTTTGATGGGTGAGAGCAACGGCGATAACTAGACTCAACGATATCGGTATCTGCCGCAGAGAATAGCTCCTTGGCATGCGAACGGGTGAAACAGCGGGGTATAACTGAGATCCATCAATCGCATATCCATCGTTTTGTGGTACTACTTGCTGCGTGGGGAGTCCAGTGAACCATAGCTAGAACATGCGGATAAGCCTAGATAGCCCTTCCTATACACAGCGGGCATTACCTCTATCGATGGCACGGGGAGTAAACACATGCATGGGAACCCTTCTAAAGCAGGGGAGGTCTCGTCCATTGAATCTATAGAGCATTGGATAGTGAGATCCGCAACCTCAATTCGATAATTCGTGTACTGCTTTCCTGCAGCAACTGTATCCGCATCAAACGCTCTCCTTGGCAGCCTTTTGTGTATTTAAGGGGCGTTGTATCGGGTCAAGGATATGAATCCCAAGATGTTTGAGTGATAGGCATGCACATGGAAACCTAGGACCTTAAGACTTGGCGTATGCATCAGCCCTTGCAGCAACCTGAACCTTAGTTCGATATGGACAGGGGTACGTAAGATGCCCGCCCAGCAATTGATGGAATAGAAAATGAAAGAAAAGCATAGGCATATTGGTCAACAGGAGTTATAGCTGGAACCACTTCTAAGGCTGAACCGGTCAATCCATACCTGTAACGGGGGTTTTTCTCTGGGCAAACAGAGGTAAGGGCTGGTTCTTCCGGGCTTACTACTCCCATAGTTGTATCGTCGTCGACCCCCGCGTATAAATAAATATGCTTACCTCGCATCTTGATAAACGGCCGATATAAGTAAGCATTCTCGTATCGAATATGACCAGCCGTACCACTAGGGAATTCCACTCTTATTGCTGAATGCATATACTTTGACTATTATTTATAAAGATAGCTTATCGGAAGTAAGTCAAGGCAGAAAAATGAGTATAGATTTTGCGCGTAAGATAGAAGTATTTGAGTCATAACGTTTTTTTTGAGAGATTTCACCTTAGACCACGAACTTCAGACCTTTCATTCTATATTTTGCCACAAAAAGACCATTCACCGAAGGCAGGCATTGATTGTTTGTCCGAAGCCCGGAACACAAGAAGCTATATATGATTAGTTTTATGCATCCATTAAGAATTTGGCTGGTATTAAACTATAAGTCTACAGGTATGTAAGAGACCTACCTCACTCAACCTTGTGGGCACTACTTTAATTCGATGTTGTAAAAAGGGAGGGGGCATCCATCCAGTTCTAGGCTTAGGCGGTTGAGGTTAAACTCTATTCAAAGTCCATCCATTACTAAAAGCAATCTTGATGAATATGCAATTTGGGGTTGTCCCGGTCGATCAAAAACCTCATCAAACGCGCTTTGTCTAAATCAAAGATGGGTGCCCGGTTGGGGGGTCCAAGTGTCATATTTATCCATCTGGGTTAAAAACCTCAATTTTTTATATAGGTAACTTGATTCATTTTCTAATTACTGTACCGCTACGCGCCTGAGCGCCTTCATCCAAAATTGTAACTTCTAAAGGCTCCCAACCGGGCATTTTATAAAGAACAATTGTGTTGAGACGGGTTCGGAAGCATATTCATCCATCTGGGTCGATAACTCAAATTTGATTGAGCCAAATAGCCTCGTCCCAGCAAGTTCTGAATGCTCAGGAATTCCATCATTGTTAGAAATAAAATCCTAGCAATAAGGAGGTTATAAAGACTAGTCCCTGTTGGATATTAAACTGAAGGCTCGGTGGGTTGCCCAAGAATAATATGAGGTATGTAATTCTTGAATCCCATTTTATGAATATGCAATTTCCTAGGGTTGTTCCGGTTGATATAAAAAACCTTCCCAGACACGCATTTAATAGATCAAAGATTGGGTTTTCCGGTTTCCGAGGTATATTGATCCATTTGTGTCCCGAATTCTACTTTTTATTTATCCAAATAGCCTTATTTAATGAATAAAGGGTTTGTTATAAAGAGCCCTAAACTAGCACCCATATAAATAATATCTAAAAGGGATTTATCTAAAGACTACTAAAAAGGCATTTTAGAGGTTGATCCATCAAAAGAAGAAAGGATAAGGATCTGGCTAAATTGGACCTCGTCTAAAAGGATGGGTATGTATGGTTTTTCCTCTCCAAATATGAGGGTACGGATATGTCTTTCCGAACATGGATGGCTAGGATCAAATTGAAAGGATACGGGGCTGGTAGTCGATGCAATGAAAGGTCCACTGTTGATCAATTCGGATTCGCTGAGATCACTTTAATCCCCCGACCTGGTTACATCAAATGAAAGGTCGCTGTCGATCAATTAGCTGAGAGGGTTTCCCTTTTGCAGAGATCGTGAACTGCCTAATTATCTCTCAACAGCCAAAGCATAAGAGATCGTGCAGCACTTAACTTAAGAGACACGGCACAACAAACAGCCTTCTTCTCTCTCTACTGCCAGCCATTCACCAGATATCGTACGGTACTGAAGCTGAGGTCGTAAAGCAACTAATATCAGAGTTCTTGAACCATGAGGTAGGTGTACCGCGGAGCCAACAACCGATGCCTTCCACTCGATGCCTTCCTCTAAATACTGAGATCGAGTGTTCACTGCCTGATTCTCTCTATATGGCCCACACTGAAGCGGATGGCGTAAAGAACTGATGCTGAGGTCGATCGTGAACTGCCCGATGATTCTATCTCTACAGCCACACAAGGAAGCGGCAGAAATCGACGATAGCGGACGGGAGGGCAGAGATCGATCGTCAAGCAAGCACCGAGATCCTGGAAATGCCCTCTCTCCCCAACACTTCAGAGAAATGGCTGGAAAGTTGATGAGCCGATGAGTGTGTTGACCTTTAGCTCCATCTCATTCCGTCATCCCGAAACATAAGTGCTCCCAAGTCCCAATGCCCCCATGAGTAATGGCTGGGATGGTCGATTCGCCAGGCTAGCCGAGGACAGTCTCGTTCCCTTGCCACCCATGCTTTCCCGATTGCGGGATGGTCCATGAGCCGAGAGGGATGGTTTACTCAGATATCGTTTAACTGCCGGATGACTTGGATTATGGTTCATCAGAGAGCCTCGTTGGGATGGATGGACAGGCTTCGGACTGCTAGTAGGGAGGGATATGTACAGACAGTCAGAATATGCTTTGTTTATAACTTGCCTTTAGGAATATTAGGAGGGACATCTATATGAATGCACTCAGGAGGGACTGCTATGATCCCTTACCTTAGAAGCACCAGATGGATGGATGCATGGATGGGGCAGGGCTAAGCGACGATACCTCAAACCAAGAGAGAGTTACTACAGCTTTTTATATACGATTCACCTGTTGAGCATCATACGTCATACGCAGAAAGCCATACAGCAGGTCAGGGAGAGCGGGTAGATCGAGAGACTTTCAGTGAGAAGGGACTAGAGAGGAGAGAGCCATTCAGAGAAGGCAGGTAGGGCCTTTAACCTTAGGCCTAGAGCTAACAGCCCACCAAGGATGAAGGCATTGTAACAGGTACTTTTATGGTAACCCGTTCACCCCATGAATCAGCGCAGCAGCGATCGAACCAGCGTATAGTTCATTAAACAGGAACAAAAAAGACCTCTGTCACTAGAAAGGAAGGAGGACATGGAGGGATGGATCCCCCGACCCTTTCCTATTAAGTGTGGGAGCTCGAACAGACATTACCCTTACCCCCGTTACCTGATGCTTCCTACCGCACCTATGGGGCGGGAGAGACACGAACCACCCCATTAGCCTTCCTATAATGATTCATCCTATTTACACTTTCGATGCCGGAGAGGAAAGAAAGATATACTGCCTTCTTTTATTACGGGATTATGCCTTAGACCAGATTCCGCAGACAGCACTCTCTTACCGGATCGGATGGAGACAGCCTTAACCTTCTTATATTACCTGATTCCACAGCCTTCTTAGTCTTATTGGTCCAGCGAGTCGACCACCTCACCCTTTTAATATGCCGGAGAAAGACAGACAGATTTAATATGGTCGTTGGATCCGTTTTCACTGAGAGAAATAAATGTGCTCCCGCTCACCCCGATAGTTCTTTTCCTTCCCCTCATCCTTGAAACCCGCCCTTATTCTTTATTAAACCAGCTGAGATTGAACGGGGAAAGCTTGCTTATTAATTAACTCTCCTCTCCCAGCCGGTTGTTTTGTTTCTTACATCGAACCCCCTTCCCTATTATTAAAGGTTTTGAACTGCCCTCTCTATCATTAATGTGCATTTCACAGAGCCAGGCAACGATGGAGAAACAATCATTCACCTACGGATCGTCCAGGGAAAGCCTTTCGGGTCTAGTGCATAAATCTCCTTCTCCCAGCAAATGAATAAAACCTTCGACTTCTTTACCTAACCGAGCTTGCTAAACCAAGCACAGGGAATCTCGCTACACCTACCTTGCCGGGTGGAACCTATTATTAGTATTATGAAGGTGGGAGCGATTCGATCAAGTGAAGCGATGACTGGTGAAGAATGTGCTCGATTCGCATAGATCTATCTATTCTTTTTTCTCTATGGCCTGCATCCATCTACCTAGCATCTATGGCCCGATCTGCATCTATCCCTTCCCCAAAAGCTATAGTTGATCCTTTCGATCCAGCTGGATGAGACGGGCACAACATGCAATTTTGGGAGTATGCCGCTACGCCTATTGATAGCTATGTCTCCCCGATACCCCTTGTTGCTCCGCTGCTACGAGAGATTAGTGCCCGTGGGTATGGGTAGGACCAAACATATTAGTTCGAATAATATGATTTACCAAGCCCCTGAACCCACATATTCTTACCACCCGCCTACAGATATGAACCAATCGATACTCCAACTGTTGCAATTGACAACACATTCCCTCCCGACGAAAAACCTTCTTCGGCTGGATAGACGTGGAGAGAAAAAGTGGATTAATAGCTCCTGGAACTTGCTCCCACTTGGCCATCCGTACCACCCTCCTTTACCTCAGTTGCATCTATCTCTGTTGCAAATCCTGGAATATAAGCAGTATCATTTCTAGTGTAACCCCTAGGATCAGCAGTACCCATCGCACCGTACTATTCTCTCGCATGAGCGTGAAAAAGCATAACCATTTGGTAGTGGAACAAGCATTGGATCGGGATCTTTGTATACGTTTAAACATCCAGATCTTTCGTATCACCTTAGTCGCACCTAAGCCTGGAACGGTTAGGAAGTGCCGTCGAGCCTCAGAACGTTACACCTAAGCCTCTTTATATCCTACTGATTAAGCGGTGTTATCTCCATCGCCAGTAGTACCAGCCATTACTGATTAATAAGTGCCGCCGACCCCACCGAAATGAGATGCTTTCAAGGAGGTTCAGAGAAGGATTCGAGTTCCCCCATAGCCACGATAGAGATAGTTTTTATGTTCCCATGTATGCTAGGCCCGGTGGAGAAGGATGAAAAGAAGTTGCCGCCCCGAGATCGGAAGATTTCCGAGCCCTATTTGTTTTTATAAGCGAGGAAGCTAGTCTTGTGTTTTCGGTTTGTCAGCTGCTCCAAAGCCCCTACTGCCAAAGAAGGATGGTATCGTAGGATTGGTAGTTTTGGGAAGGGTCGAGAAGCAGAAATTAGTGATTGGATATTAGTGATTGGATTACAAGGGTGATGTTTCGGGGGACGAGAGAGAAGGCTCAGGTGCGATCGCTAGCAGCAGTAGCTCCGAGGACCAAGCATATCGCCATCTTTTCCCCAATTCCATTAGTTTGCCATCCCTAAGATCAGCAGCTTTCTCATTCCCAATCATTCCAATCATCTCGTTCCCCAGTTGCAGTATTCCCAGTTCGAAATCATCTGAATCATATGGAATAGAAATGGTGGTGAGCCCTATAGAGAGCATGAGCGGGACAGCATATCCTTCCGTACTCGCATCCCTATCGTTACTTCATCGTCACTTCATCGCTCTTGGAAAGGACTTGGTCATCACGGCACTTACTTATTTATCAGTAGCATCTCTGGAATCTCCGTGAGCATATTATCCTATCGTTGCTTGGATCGGAGTGGGAACCGTCAGAAACAGTTGAACCGGTGCCCCCAATTATTATATAGAAAGAGAATGGGTTATTCCAAAGAGAAGGCTGCCCTCCTCCCCTTTTCCATAGACTAAGTCGGAGAAGTGAGTCAACTATAGCTTTTGGAGTGGGGTAGCGAGGTTGTTTTTAGAAGCAAACCCAACTCTCGAATAGAACCGATCAATAGTCATTCCTTCCTCAAATAGGCAAATAAGAAAGTATAATAATAAGGCTCACTTATGCTGCGGGAGATCCAGCTCAGGTACGGTTTAGAGACAGCAGTTCTTCCATCCATAATGGCGAGTCTAGTCCCGTGAGCAATTTAAGTATCGTAACATTATTCAGATCGGAGGGGATCTCGTTACTAATATCTCAGTTGGTCCTAGCGGCATCTATTCCATCCATCTGAGCCAGGAGTTTGCTTCGTCGGTGCATATCTTCATGGAAGAGAGAGCCCTTCATTCATAGAGGTGGGTGGGCTTATAGAAACAACTGTATCCGGGTGGCATTATCTACGGATAAAACCCCATGAAAATACAACCTTCTCTATTCCTTCTCTAAGTGCAGGCATCGGAGGTAGGGGCCCC
>Ga0228600_1000098_pt1 | contig 12690 bp, 7 predicted proteins | sample CRU5metagenome_FD_182730 | JGI IMG/M metagenome (GOLD analysis project Ga0228600, IMG submission 182730) | Spruce roots microbial communities from Bohemian Forest, Czech Republic - CRU5 | ecosystem: Host-associated > Plants > Roots > Unclassified | place: Czech Republic: South Bohemian Region... | reverse complement strand
CATCGGAGCACTAAAATAGATTTTATTCTTAATAAACTATACCCCCTTTTACAACTCTCTATGATAGCTGAGCATAGCCGATAGCTTATCCACTACCAGCACTAGCAGCATCAGAACCAGTTTAAGCATATGATCTAGCAGTTCCAGAAGCCGTACCAGTAGAAGCATCAGTAGCTAAGGCATAGACAAAGGCATAGGCATCAGAGCCAGTAGAAGCTAGGAAAGCTAGGGCAAGGACAGAGTCTGATGGTCGTGATCGAAAGCGAGGCCCAGTTCCTTCTTTTGTCTTAATAACTGGGATACCAACACTCAAGTCAGGTGTCCCGTCAAGTCTGGAGTACCTTCAAGTCAAGTCAGGACTCCCATCAAGTACCGTCAAGTCAGGTAGAAACCCATGATGATTGAAATAAAGGAAGTCTATTTGGTAGATTAGCGTAACAAGTTATATACGTAATAATGCTTTATGCTTTAACAAGCCGAATGAATAAGCGATTTCATAAATTGAGGAAGAATTGCTCACCTGAAGAATGAAGGTGAGGAAGAATTGCTCACCTGAAGAATGAAGGTGAGGAAGAATTGCTCGACCAACGGGAGAGGAAGACACCCTAATCTAAGACAGGGTGGTCGGCAACAAGCCAATTCTACCATATGAAGCAAGTGTTGATTGAACCAAGTGTAGTAAGTAAGGTCAGTAGGTGTAGAGTAGTTAATAGACGCTTTCTAGCGCGAGTAGGTGGTGTATTAGGTTTGTTTGCCCTCATCACTGCATTGAAAGGTATGATGAGAAGTATGGCAGGTGTAAACCCTTGATGCTTGGTCTACTTGATACAACGAGAAACCAGGACCTCTACTATATATAGGGAAAGCCCCTCTACTTGATTGATAACCATTCTACTTGATAAAGAATTCTAATCTCATACATACTGACTAGATAAAGAGTAATGATCTAAGACATAGTTCCGGCGTCTTTATCCAAACCACACGGCAAGTTCTCAAACTGAAATAAAGTCAATTCCTCGCCCGGTGCGGGACGAGCCCGCTTAACGCTTCCTCACCCTATCAGGATGGTAATAGTGAAAGTGCAAGGGTGGCGTATCGGGATGGTCAATTTGCTAGTAAGGTGGCGGCCTATCAGTTAGAAGGTTCTAAATTCTACGCCTTGAACTGGTCAATTCAGTACTTAAAGGTGGCATATAATGAAGTGAAAAGCCACCCCGCCAGAGTGTGGGAACGTTATCTCTTTAGAGAAATGCCATAATTCATCGAAGAACAAATTGAGTTATTGATCCCGGATGATCAATATCTCATTTTAGACCTGAACACGCTACAGAACGACGTTGTATTTACTCACTTTTTGCTCTTTAGATTCTCCCGGACTAAATACATCTTACTGGCCTGTTCACTCTTGTCTTATTCCGAGCTACCCATGATGCCTTGAAAGCTTGACGATAAGTACCGTACCTCGGGTCAATGGCATCGAATTCACCGGTCGTGGGTACCATACCCCTATGGATGTGCTGGGTGCATAGAAAGAAAGGCTGCTGGGATTATTGATACACAAACGTGTTGAGAGGAGACCTGGTTCACCGCATCCATACCCATCCTCATTTAGGGGGTTCAGGGATGATTTTCTTTCGCTTCGCCCCTTCTTTTTTAGATTATTTAGTCAGCACCCTTTGGATTATGCCGTATCTTCTTTATGAATCTTATTTTTGGTATGATTTATCACCATCACTCCTTCCTTAGCCTCTTCAGACAACGATTAAGATGGTTCTGTGCTTCCGTCAATCCAACAACTTCAACACACTTCTGGCATTGAGGGAGGACCTGGTTCAGCCTACTGGATTAATATCTATTGAACTGCTACCACCAGTTGTGGGTGGGATTGTTGGAACTGCCCTACAGCCAGACTACTGAGATTCTATCGGTGGGGGTGGGCACTTACAGCATTGCTATTAACTTTACTCTGCCTACTTGCCTTTACTTAAGTGTTTCCTACTCTACTAAACCCCCCACCTGTTCTCTTTACCCACCTATATAGACCTCCCTAACTTAGTGATCCCCAACCTATTCAGCCAGGAATCGTAGGTAGGGTAGGTACGGCACTATTCTATTAATCCTCTTCGAAGCCTTACTTTAGTTGTGCTTCCAACTTTCACTTTTTACCACTCCGTGCCTTACCTAAACTTTTTCATGCCCCCAACTTACAGCATTGGATCGCATGGAAGAAGAGCTTCACATGGATGGAGAAGAGAGAGCATCGGTGCACGAGCGTTCGACTACACTTCCTGAAAGATTCGTACTTGGTCACTCTTAGAAGAAGAACAGATACTTAGAGAAGGCAGAACATATGCTAAGGGAAGGCAGAACATCTACTTAGGGGAAGAAGTATTTTGTCTAAAGGCAAAGGAAACGTCTACCTTTCGGATGTAAAAAAGACTCTATTTTGGTTTCTCCTATCTAGACCCACTTGGTTATATAATCTATATTCACTTTACAGCTATGGGGCTAAAGGGAAGGGTGCATGCTGGTTTCCAAGGGCTCTTCCCCTTGGGGCTTACTTTATTCCCTTCGAAAGCCGCTTGTCCACATTGCCGCACCTAAAATTGCATCTCCGCATCTCCGCATCGGAGCAATGTCGGCGAATCGTATTGGCAGCGAATCAATCGGGAGGGAGGCAGGGTATCTAGCTTTACGGGGTTCAGGCTATAGTGAGGCAGGTAAAGAGAGCTTTTAGGGTGTACGGCAAGTGCTTAGGTGTGCAAGGGGTGCTTAGCGGGTGACGGTAATAGGGTTGGCATGCTTGGAATCGGTAGGGGGGAACAACCATTCCCAGGGCCAATTGCAACGCGGACTGCGCGGTATCTATCGCGGTATCTATCTATAGCGGTATCTATCTCCAGCAGGATCTATCTATGGGGCGGTCTCTATCTGCATCGGTTGGCTTATCGGGTGTATGGCAAGTTATTAGGTGTGCAGGGCAGGGTTTCACTCTATAGGGATACTTGAATTACTGCAATTAGGTTGGAGCACTTCCGAACTAATAGATAGATCACTTCGCCTCCTTCTGCGTTCGGTTACCAGCAGGTTCGGTTGCCGGCTGCCTGCTTAAGGAGGGATAGCTTAAAGGAATCCGTACCTGTCAAGCTTGAATAATAAGCCTGCAAAGCTTAATAAAAGAGATGTACCGAGGGGTAGCGGCCTGGTAAATTGGAGAGTGAAAAGGGGAAGCGAGGTTACGTTAAGTGTATCACCCGACCTAAGAAGGGCGAGGTACAAGCCTAAAGAATCGACCATCGGGAGATAGAGAATAGATATAGTGTTTCTATAACATAGGTAATTGGAAAGAAGTGTTTATTTAATGTTACTTGACTATCCCATTTCGGTCACTAGCCAGGGCCAAGGAAATAAGTGGTGCGCTGCTTGTAATTACATATATAAATAATTAATATACTTCGGAGTTGATTAGGGATTTGAGTTGTGCACACTATACCTGGTTGATACGTATCAGGACCACAATGTGAGGGAAAGATGGCTACGTTCGGTAAAGGGTTGACCAGTGGTTTTAGTTTTTGGTCAAGTTCATCTCCGTTGTGTGCTCCTTATAGATTCTATTCTCCCCCCCCGACAACGAAGTGAAGCGGCCGTCTTATTGATCGACTGCTCTCCAGCCTATTGGATGGGATGAGACCCTCTAGACGGGGAAGGATACAAATAACTGACCGTGCATGCTTGCTAAAAGTATTTCCCTGTGCACGCTATGCACTAGGAATGTGAAGCCCCCAAGCGATGTTAGCCCTAGACTCCATCCAAGCGTGGCTCGTTCTCTCCTGCCTCTACGTTCATGGAGGGTAAGATACCCCTATGGACTTCGTGGACAATCTGTTTATTGTATCTACTTCAAATATGATGCGCATATATAGACGTCCTTTAGGTGTATTTGTATCATTCTTGAGGTGAGATCGTTAGCCCTATAGAGTGAAAGAGCCTGCTGGTGGTCCGTAAGTGAAACTGGTGGTCCTAAGTAAAATGGTGGTCCTAAGTGAGCTCAACTCATTGGTTCGGGTCAACCCTCATAGTTCTTTTTTGAACCTGAGAAATGAACGTTTTCACCCGAAGTTATTCCCTTAGTAATGAGAGGGAAAATTGTGTGATGCACCTTCCTAACGAAAAGCTATAAAATGCGATGCCAAATAATCCGTAATGTGGAGACTAAAAAGTAAGTAGGATATTCTCCGTGTGTAGATTTTCCGAGTGGATATATTGAAGTGAAGTGCCCGGTGCTCCAAATTCCCCTGCATGATCCAAGCTGTTTAATAGAGAGAAATGACCTCGATGCACCATGGATCAAATTGATTATTTATAAGCCTAATGAGCCCTGTGTCTTCACCATCTGTTCCTACCTGATTCATAGTTTGGTTTTTCTGGGGTGTGACCTGTTGAATGAATGGATGTCTTCACCGAGCCTAGTGGAGTATTGATAAGGGCAGTGGCTCCTGCTGTTGTTATCAAAGAAGACCAACATTGAATTCAACAAGAGCTATTGTTCTTCAACAAGAGATACTTTTTCTTCAACAAGAGATACTAAGTTCAGTCTAAGGAGGAGTATGAGTTCAGTAGATTCCTGTGGTGAGTTATAGTTGAGTAAGAACTATCTAAAGCTTAATATAGAGATAATTCCCTCTTCTTATCCCTAAAGAATAAACCCTTTGTAAGTACTAGTTATTATACCGAGGATATAAGCTCCTGCCTTGATTAGAGAGAACCCTTTATATTGGAGAGAACCCTTCTAATATTTCTAGATAAGCCTGCTTCTTCCTTACTATATGGTGTGTGAAGCCGGATGAAGGAGTCATGGTGGTTTTGCTAATCAAAAAGTCAAGTCATTAGAAGGCCTCTTGTAGCTGCTTTGAAGGTCTTCATACATGGTCCCTATGTTTCGTTTCTTTTTCTTTAGTCAAGTTTCTCATTTTGTTGAGCCTAAGTAAAGTGAAGTACTATCTCCTAAGAATATTTCCTTATATAGGGGTTTGGCAAGTAAAAGTATAATGGTTCGGGGTTTAGAGAGAGAATGAAAGGCAAGTGAAAGCAAGTACAATGGGAAGCAAGTAAAGACAATGAAGTCAAGTCAAAGCCAAGTAAATGCAAGTCGAGTAAAGCCATGAACAATCTAAAGTGTCAAGCCAAATAGAACAAGCTAGCCAAAACACCACCTACAACGTTCAACCCCTTTCGGTCGCTGTCCATTCGTCCCGGTTGGGATGAGGTATCTGGTCCCGTCACTGTAATTGAAATCTTCACACATCAGCTCTAGATATTTCCCTTGGTAAATGCGTAATGATATTATAAATGATGCATGCTTCGAGATTTCATGACGAATTGCTTCGAGATTTCATGACGAAGAATGCTAGTTTCAATCGCTCCGATCTACTAAGAATTCCCTAGGTATAATGTGTGTTTATATTATAAACGATGCACCTTGCTCAACAATGTTATAATGGTGGTTTAAAATATCGTATGTAATCACCATCTGTTTCTCCCTGATTCATGGAGATAAAGTCTGATGATCTTATATGACGATGCACTCTTCGATCGAAATGTGAGAATTCTGGTTGTAATTCCTTCGTCAATGATGAGTGATTTAGTGAGTTCATTCCGTCTGTTAATTCCGTCTGTAATGAGGAGTCAATTTAGGTAGTTATTTGCTTGTAATTCCTTCGTCAATGTGAGGAGTCAATTATGTATGTTAATAACCATATGTTCCTTCCCTAACCTATTTCTATTTGATCACTTAGAACCTCTTACTTAGGCTTTTCACCTATAACTATTCGATATAACTTAAAGATAACTTCAGGATAACAAACCTATAACTACACTTTTTATCCACAAGATAGGCTACTGGCTAAACTACCACCGGTCAAGTTAATTCCATTGCCTGCAAAACAACTTCTATTTTATGTCCAGGACAAATAACAACAAGTTAAGTTGGAGACGTCCAGGACCAATCACGAGGACCGCGTAGCCCATGCTACTTCCTAGGCTCCATATCCTTTATCTTCTATTTAAGGGTGGTGTTACGAATTCTTAGTAGCTTTATCTGCAGGGGTAGGCCGCCCAACAAGCGCTAGACCAACCAATGGAACTATGATTACGAGGAGCTCATGCTTACTTATCTTTCTATGCTTACTCATCTTATTACTGGCTGGCTTACATAGAGACTTCCTACTTAGAACCAACAACAACCACCACCGGGACTAGACTAATCATTCTGTTCTCTTTGTCCTAGTTGCCGAACGAACAACAAGTAGCATTATTCATAAACAAGTGTCCGAACAACAACAACTACAACAACAAGTAGGGATTATTCAGATAGCTGCATTAACTACAGGAGCAGATAGGATTTAATTATATATATATATATATATATATATACATTCTTCCTCGGCTCGACCACTAAGATTATGAAGCTTGACCGAGTTGATCACCTTACCCGCCCGGCAAGGCTCTCTCCTCGGGGCTCATGACTGGCGGTTATTCTTTCTTTCTATTCATTCTTCCTCAGTCTAGGAACGGCTCACACTCGCTATGAAGAACAACGAAAAGACCAATAAGTCTTTTTGTCAGTTGGCAAATAACAACAATAAGACAACCATGTCGTCAATGAGGAACAACGCATATTGATTCTTGCAAGTCATCAGAAAGTAGCTTAGGTTATGTTAAGTCATCATGGAGTTGGTTCTGTTCATCAAGGCTTCATCAAGGCAAGGAAAGTGGGTCAAGTCAAGCAGGAAGGTTCAGTATGTCAAGTAGAGGGGAGATATTAGGAGTTTATAAGTATAGTGCTTGCAAGGTGATATGATATGATATTAGTAAGTGTTCGGTAGGAAGAACCAAGAAGGGAAACAAGTAGCCTATGTTCGGTGATTAGGAACCAAGACATTTCTAGTTGTATATGTTGGGTTTACAAAGCAGGTGGGTAGTTGGTAAGAGAATAGTAAAGGCAAGGGTAGGCTGCTTCATAAAGGTAAATATCAAAGTTTCTAAGTGCGGTACCCCCATTCATTAATCAAGTGGTTGGGCAGGCAGGACTCCATCCATATCCTAAGTAGGTTGAAGCGGAAAGGTCAGGTATAACAGGTAGCATGCACTTAAGTAAAGGTAGGCTGATCAAGTCAATACTAAAGGTCTAAGTGCCAGCCAGCCCAAGCAAGCCCGTTAACTCTCAAGGTTAAAGCAAGTAAGCATCTAAAGTTCCTGCTAGCACTGTAGTCTGAATTCCTAACAAGTAAGTATCCGTCTGCCCGTCCCGAAAAGCTAAATAGTGGTACCCATAATAATTTCTAAAGTGTATCCTGGGCAAGGTTCGGCCGGAATAGGTAATACGTGGTACCAGCATCTGTCCTGTAAGCAAGTGTGATTCCAGAAATTACGTATATAAAAGCAACTAACTAAAACTGTGTGGATAAAAAGGGGTGCTTACTAACCCGCTAGATATAGAAACCGCTCAAGATTGAGGTTCCATGGACTTTGATCCTCTTGAGCCCGCCCCGCTCCGCTATAGATTTATTTTAGTGCATGGAATACAGAAAGAATCAATTACTTAATTTTAGGGACCGCTGGAGTTGATATTTTTATCCGCCAATATTAAGGTTCTATGGAAGGACAGACTAAGATCATTAGAGCCCGCCCCGCTATTGCATTAAGCTGGATATATATTGGAACTGCCCCGCTATACATAGAGCCCGCTGATAACTCACCCGCTTTATCTTGATACCGCCAATTTCGAGGTTGCTAAAGAAAAGAAGGGAAGGACGGACACCTATGATATCTTGAGCCCGCCCCGATATCGATTCCGCTTAAAATGATATGAGAGGTGATAATAAAATACTAATTTCATCTCGTCCCGCTACAGCATTTATAAAAAGTGCTGGAATACAGACAAAAATGAAAGAAGGAAGGAATGAATGAAGGAATGACACCCACCTATGCATCTACATTACCCGAGGTTAAGACTGCAGGAATATAATTGAATAGAGGTTCACCTTTTGCTTTCCGGTACCTTCACTATAATGATCCCGCTTAGGCAGGCTGATACTACGGATATCTTATTCTCAGAGGCTGACGACTGGAGCTTATCTCGCCTATCAAGCAATGATGAGGCTCATTCTATCGAATTGTTACTCAACACATCGCCGAATAATCTCTCAGCACTATGATACCCCCAATCTTACTAATGCCTTCTAATTTTATATCTTTTCCCTGCTTTGATGGGGTTTATACTACTTCAACAAAGTAAGCCATACCATTTTTTAGCACTTCAGCATTTGATAAAGGTTAGCTTCAGCATTTGATAAAGGAAGCACTTGAGCATTTGATAAAGCACTTTAAATTATCGAAAGGAATGGAGCTTCACCGTAGAGCTTTCTGGTCACTATACTCTGATGATCTCGCTATGATTCTCTATTTATGATGATAGAATTTTTCTGCATTCATTGGGTACCGAACTACCTTATCTCTTTGCTTTCACCTGAATAATCTTCCATGCTTCTCGTTCTTCTCTCTAATTTGATAGGCATATCTTGAATTTGATAGGAAGCAAGCATTCTCGCTGGCACTCTCGACCCTTCCCTTTTACTCCGAACCCGCTACTCCACGAAGAGGCAGGCACCCGATTCCACTACCCGGATCTTGAAATGGAAATTGGCTGGCTTTCCTTTCTCTTCTTGCCTTCTCTTTCCGACCGAACCCGCTACTCCACAAATATGATTAGAGGAAAGGCTGCCACCCGCTACACCACCACTGAGGCTGGCTGATTCTACTGATAGGAATTTGAGCAGGCTGACGACTAGAGCTGATCCCGGCTTCTCTAGGGGCATGATAGAGGCTTATATCTCCAAGTTACTTACACACATTCCCGAATAATCACTGAGCACTCTCATACGCCCATTCGAACTAATGCTCTATATATGATGATATGATCTCACCTCGCCCGATGCGGACGAGCCATCCTTCCTCCATGCATTGGGTTTTCCACCAACTACCGAACCTTTACTTCCGAACCCAACACCACAAGAGCCAGCCACCCGAACCACCACAAGAGCCAGCCACCCGAACCACCACAAGAGCCAGCCACCCGATACCACTACCCGGATCATGAATCTGAAAGGAGCCATTCTGAAGGCACTGCCCCTCTCTTGCCTTCCGAACCCGCTACACCACGATGAAGAGGCAGGCTGATACTACGGATATGTATTTTGAGGAGGCTGAGTACTTCCCTGAGACCGCCTGAGATAGGGCATGAGATTGGCTTCTTTCTTTAGAGTGCTGGAATAAATACAATATGAAGGACACCTATGCTTCAACATGACCTGAGCTTTTCAACTGCTGGAATGGAGGAAAACCTAGAGGCTAAGCAGGTACCAATCCGATTATGACCCCGCTTAGGCAGGCTGATTCTAGGATATGAATATGTATTTTAGGAGGCTGAGATAGGACTGGAGCTGAGACCGCCTGAATTAAATAGGGCATTTGATAGGCTTCTATCTCAATAGTTACTTTACACATTGCCGAAGTCTCACTTAGCACTCTTACGCCCAATCTTTCAAATGCTCTATATATTCTAATCTTATTTCACTCCTTCGATGGAATGGATCGGGTTGAAACCAAACCCCGGAAAGAGGCTAGGCATTAGGGCTGTGCTTGCCTTTACTTCCTTACCTGAACTCCACAAAGAGGCAGCAACCACCACCCTACACATCTCATTGCTGAGGAAGCCATTATGATGGCACTGCTCTTCCTTCTCTTCCCTTTCCTCTCTCTCTTGAATTCATCTTCTTTATATCGAATTTGTGAGGAGGTATTATCGCTGGCACTCTCTCTCTTGCCTTGACTCTCTCTACCTACTCTTCCCTTTTCTCTCTCTTTACCTTTCTATCTCCGAATCTTCCATGCTTCTTGTTTAGATCTCTCAGAGGCTTTCTATTCAATATTTTAGCTTTCTATTTCAGATTTGAGGAGGCATTATTGCAGGCACTGCTCCACCTTCCCTTTACGACCTTACCCTACACCACGAAGAGGCAGCCACCCGAACCACCACCCGGATCTAGTATTGTCAGAAGCTGGCATCCCTTACTCTTGATGCTTCCCTTTACTTCACCCAAACACCACTAAGAAAGAGGCAGCCACCCTTACACCACGAAGAGGCAGGCAGATACTACAGATTTGAATGAGAGGAGGCTTACCACTTAGCTTATCCCGCCTTAGAGAGGGGCATTTGAGAGGCTTATATCTCGATGTTACTGAACACTCCCGAATCACTCTGCACTGCCCAATCTTCTAATGCTCCATATACGATGATTTTACTTTCACTGCTTGCATGGATGAGGTACCGAACCTACCTTCTTTACTTTTACCACTTTACCTTTCTCTTCCCGAACTACCATGCTGTTTATATCTCGAATATGATTGGCTTTCTATCGAATTGAGAGGAGGCATTCTCGTAGGCACTGCTCTACCTTCCCTTTCCGACCGAACCCGCTACACCACAACAGGCAGGCAGATACAACCTACCTGTTTATAAAGGATAGCTATCGCATTCTCGAACAGGACTTGAGATTATCGATAGGACAGAAGCATTATCGAAAGGAATCTAATGTTATTTAATGGAGGATCACCTACGAGCTATCTTGTTTCTATCTTCTGATCCCGCTATGAATGCTCTATATATGATGATATGCTTTCCCCCGCATGGCATTGCATTGCATGGATTTTATTGGGTGAACTCCCTACCTTCCCTACTTCCTTGAACTTACCAACTAACCTCTCTTGAAACTACCTTGTCTTTATATTCTCTCTTGATAGCCATTCTCCCTTTACACGACTTGACTCTCTTGCCTTTCTTCCCTCTACTCTTCAATTCTCTCTTGCCTTTATTCTCTCTCTTTCTTCCATCTTCTTTCTATTCAATCTGATAGGAGGCTTTCTCGCTTGCTCTCTCTACCTTGCTTCTCGATACTCTTGCCTTTCTTCTCTCTTGCCTTTATTCTCTCTCTTCAATTCTTATTCTTTCTATCAAATATTAAACAAGGCATGTAGTAGGCACTCTACCCTTTTCTTCCCTTCCTTACCCCTACTCCACTAAAAGGCTGAGGCACCCACCCATCCACTACCCGGATCATGAATCTGATTGGAGGCATCATTCAGCAGGCACTCTCCTCCTTCCCCTTCTCGACCTTACCCCTACTCCACGAACTGGCAGGCACCCGATCCACTACCCTGATCTTGGCAAGGGAATGAGGCTCCCATCCCTTACTCTTTAAACCTTTCCGACATCTCGTTTCTCTCTCTCATTTAGAATCTTCCGATATGAATATTTCCGGCATTCTCGCTAGCTCTTCGAGCTTCTCTTCCCTCTCGACCCTCTCGACCCTCTACTCTCGATACTCTCTACTTAGCTTCTCTCTTACCTCTCCTCTCTCCATTCTATTCCTTCTCTTTCTTTACTCATCTCTATTAGCCTTTCGTTTCCACCTTACCCTTCTCTTCCCTTTACTCTCTCCATTTATTTATATATGATTCCCTTCTCATGTATATTATTCTTTCTATTCTATTATATTTACTTATTCTTTATAAAAGAAAAGTAGTTCTCCCGCTCACCCCCGGAAAGGGGAGAATAAATGGATCTGCAACTGTCCTTCACACTCGGCTCGAAGCGACTTCGGGAGACTCAATGGCATCGGAAAGAATCGACCCAAACTACCATAGAATAGTAGGGTTAATTAATCAGCCTGCCACCACTTCTATATCCACCCACCCCGTGGGAGTTATAGTTCCGGGAGTGATAAAATAGCTTTTTCTTCCCAATATTGGAACCTCCTTCCCATGATAGGTCCTAGCTTGCTTGGAAGGAACTAGCTGCTATAGATGAGCGATAGCGGTGTGGATATAGCCTTAAAATCCACCCCAGATTTTAGGCTTTCTTATTCCCAGAAAATCGCCATTGATATACCGGATGGACCATGTTACCTTTTTCTATGGAAACAGGCCGCTCTTTAACGCCATTTTATGAAGTTTTGGTATATTGTTCTTGCCCGCATTTCGAGGGGCCTTTGAGCCACCTTCTCATGACCTGGAGCTTCTCATAAAGCACTGTTCAGGAAGCACCAGCACATCCACCTACCTTGGAATCCGCTTGCTGTTCGCGGTGCCATTTCTGAGTCTCCGGACCCCCACTTCCCCATTATTATTTTGCCGTCTCCTACTCTCTTTTTTCTTCGTGAAGGTGCGGGCCGAAGGCGAGGGTAATTCGAAGCTAGTTGGGGGGGTTTCTACTTCGTGATAGGCATTGCTATTTGAAGAACAAGGACCAAGTAAATAAGTCGTATACTTTGTTTTGTCTTTGGTAAGGTCCTTTAGGGTCAACCCCAACAAGCAAGTAAGGAAGGTAGGACCTAATAAGAAAGGTAGGACCCGTTGGAAAAGAGTGGAACGAGGAGTAACAAGAGTCAATGTCTGTCCTGCAATAGATACTTTTTTTACTTGACCGTTAGGAATTGGTACGCCACCCCACCCATCGGATGGATTAGCGACTTCGTTCCTCGCCCTTTTTGGGTCGAGTCACTTAACGTACCTCGCCTTCCTACCTCAGTCGAGTCACTTAACGTACCTCGCCCTTTTTGGGTCGAGTCACTT
>Ga0228600_1000097_pt1 | contig 12724 bp, 14 predicted proteins | sample CRU5metagenome_FD_182730 | JGI IMG/M metagenome (GOLD analysis project Ga0228600, IMG submission 182730) | Spruce roots microbial communities from Bohemian Forest, Czech Republic - CRU5 | ecosystem: Host-associated > Plants > Roots > Unclassified | place: Czech Republic: South Bohemian Region... | reverse complement strand
TCGTTCATGTGTGAAACCAGGGGGAAATATCCTCTTATCTCGGGCATGTAAACCAGGGGAACATCTTAATCGGTAATGAACCAAGGGGTAACCTCACTGGTCTGGTGGTAACTTCCAACTCATCAGGTGTTAAGTCCTTCCCTCATCTTATCTGGTGGTTATTGTGAAGGTATCAGTAAAATGACCCTGTCCATGCACCCGTCGAACAAAGCACATAGCCGCCATGGTCCCATGCACATCGCCGTTGTTCCCTGCGCATAGTCCCGTCTGGGGTTATGGGTAACTCCCTCCCTATCTTTGGTAACCATGGTGGACATCACCTCTCGGGTATGGTGGAGACTTGGAATGGTGTAATTTGGGGGTGCACCTCACGCTGGGGCTATATCATCCGTCCCCTCTGTCCACACGTTCCGGCCAGCAGCATCAGAAGAAGATTAAGTTCTCAATCAATCCGTGGAACTCAAGAAATCTCGTCTGTTGGTAACATGGCTAAATCGATATGCTCATATGTAAACAAGCATGATTAAATGTCTTCTGGTGGTCACATGGGGGCAATGAGAAAGCAAGCAAACCAAGTTCTTCACTTCATATCGAGAGGGAGAGCAAGAGATATACGGCAAGAGAGAGACGGAAAGGTAGCATTCAATCGATCAGCAGTTAGTTAGTTGGTACCCGGCCGGTTGTGATGTGTAGGCATTTGGTGAACGCCCCTATCTCTCTGTTTCTCCAACAAGCAAGAGAGAGAAAGCTGTAAGTCTATGGAAGAGCTAGAAGAAGCAGGAGAAGCACCAACTGAAGTTTTACCACGAATAGCAGAGGCATCAGCTTCTTAAGCACCTAGTGTCTCTGTCCCAACCCAGTAGACCCACCGGCCTTAGCCTCTGCCCCTGCTTTTGGATTTGGATCTGCTACTTCATATGTATTTGCCGATGGATGTGCGTGCATTACGCTCCTCTGTAATAGATTCCTATGCCCAGGTAAACTAACTGGCTCCGGTACTCGAATTTAAACTCCAACTCCTTAATATTAATATAGAGTATAGATTTTATGAGAGTATTCAATGTGCATGGGTATCTTCTGGATGTAACATCATGTGAATCTGCGCTCAGTGATTGATGCGATGTGCCCATGCTACTGCTCTCTTTACCGTAGCAGGTCCAGTCAAGCGTTCTCTATGCATGTATTACCAACTTAGCTGCCCAAGCGTGATCTCTCTACCGCAACCGGGTCCGCTACTGGCCATTGAACAACTGAATCTATAAATCCGCTTCTCTTACCTCCCTCTGTGCCTGGATTTGACTCTATAAGTGTACTAGTCAATTTCGATCTCGAACCGTGATACTAAACGCGCACTAGCATAAGGTAAGGCTTAACCCTCCGATCGGCATAAAGAGGAACCGTAATGAGGGGTAAACCCCCCCGATCAGCAGATGGAACCAAGGATAGGTGCTATGGTTCCGAGCGAAGGTAAGCTGGTTCTTCAACTGACTCCGCCTCTCTCACTTATACTGATGCTGCCTCCTCTCCTGCGGAGCCTCTGCCCTTGGTGCCTTCGCTTTAGCTCATGCTACTTAAATTGGTTATGCCACTGGAGGATCCGAAATAACTGGCCTTGGAATTGTCTATGTTCCTGTCTCCACCCTCCCTATGAGTGCTTCCTTTGCCCCTGTGCTACGAGTGCTTTTGCTTGGTCAACTGGCTTTCGAACAGGCTCTGCTCCGGCTCCCATTTCGGGGTTTCGATCTTGAACTCTCACTGAAGGATCTGGAACAGGCTATGATGTGTTTTGAACAGGAAAGGCGGGCGAAGGGCTTTACTACCTTAATATACCCTAATATGTCTATTACCTTAATATGCCCATGCTACCTCACTCGGTCAAGTGTTTCTGGGTAAACCACAGGTGATGCCCTTGCCTCCTCAATGGGTGGAACTCAATCTCGACCTACCACTATAGGGGTCGCGCCTGGATATGAAGCAACCGCACGCCCCTACAATTGATTTCTCAATTGACATTTATAAAGGGCCCACCCAACCCCACCGGGGCTATGCCTCTCGACCAAGAAGGGATGCTGCAGACTTTGTTTGGACCTCTCATACGAGGGCGGTCCAGCGTCTCTCTGTAAGGCGAAGGTCCATCCAGGATGCGTGTGTGTAACGCTTGCTTATGGAGGTCCGTCTGGGCGGAATGCACTTGGATTGATTAGCTGGTGAGTGCTTAGCTTTTGTCCGACCGGACGCTTTTCAAGATTGATATTCCAGCGTGCTCCCCTATGAATGATCTTCCGTCCTGCGTTGCGTTGTCCAGAGCGTTGCCTCGTATAAGCCCCTGTGCATTCCTTATGCTATCAAGGTTGATCGAGTCACTGATCGATCATCCTGAACCAATGGATCCATTCGCAGCGCTAGTTTAAGATCTTCCTGTTCGAGATGCAAATTTAGTTGCCCGAGTTGCACCCGTTTATCTACCAGTATTCCCACTTGTTCCCGTTCATTCCCCAATAAGAAATATCTATATACAATATTACGAGCGCCCACCTACCTTAGACGCTGGTTATTAATTAATTGGTTCATATGCAACTGGATATAAAACTACGGGTGCTGCTTAACCCAAGATAGATACTTATTCATCTACCTTTGCTGCGTGCCTTGCTACTAGCTCAGATGCTTCCCGTGCCTCTGTTGCTCGATCTCGATCCCAATCTTCTGGGGAAATTGCTAATGCTATTGGTGGTTTAACAACTCGCTACGGGACTGAATATGAAATGGTTGCTGCTTACTCCCTTGCCTTTACTACTATTGGTGGTGCTATCCATACCATCCCAGCTTCCCCTGCCTTTGTCTCTACCGAAGCTCTTGGTGCTGCTAATGATGCTCGGGTGGATAAACTGCTTCCACAATGGGTATTTCAACGGGCTCTGCTGGAAGGGATGCTAGGAAATAAGCTGGGACGGGAGGGGATGCTTAGCGGAGTAATGGTGCAGGGTAAGGGATGGATGTTGCTGGCTTTTAATCTTTTGATTAATAATATTGCATTTTTAGGGGGTCACAGCATAACTGGGGCACTAAAAGTGGATTTTCTCTTTACTTAAATAGGCCATCTCATAAATGTTCTCTATGAGAGCCGGGATAACCTTTACCCCTTCAACAGCGAGAGAGAAGGACCACATCAACACTGGCCGAGAGGGAAGGAGAAAGCCCCCCCACGATACCCAACTCACCTTAATCACGTGCCACATACAACCACGGGACGGGAAGCTACACAGGGAAAGGGCCCCACATAGACTTCCTACAGGACATCCCCACAGAGGCAACCTACATTGCTGACTGAAGCGCCGATCATAGCCCCCCGCAAGCCAGACATAGCAGCACCCACCAAGGTGGATATGGATATGGATTCGATGTAGATGTTCGATGTTCATTTTGATTGGCATTAGCGAGGGCAATGGCGATGGTGTTGGCAAGGGCAGAGAAAGAAAACACCTACTACGCAATGGCACTAGAGCTTACCCTGATGGAACACAGTTCCTACAGAGGCTTACCCATAAGCACCTTCAGAGACAGGGACAGCTGGCCTTACCAACAGCAATAACCCATGAACCATAGACAGGAGGTGGTTGTTACTGCCCACCAGCTTCCCGATACCCATCCCAGTTCGACGTGCACAGGATGGAAGTGATTCTACGTATGTTACCAGTTCGATTTTAACACGTGCACAGGAGAGGATGGATGTGTTCATGCTTTACCAGTTGCAGTACGTGACCAGGATAGGAGTTATTCTACGTGCTGTTCTCAATTAACCATGCCCAGGAAGCAGGTTATTCTATGTGCGTGAACTTTTCTCTTTCCCACGTGCCCAGTGAGTGAGGTGAGTGAGGCACAAACAGAAGGTCATTGTCAATAGTCGGGTCGATCCAGGTGACAATGCACTCAATACCAGGCATTGCTGGGCTGGGCTACTTCGCTCCGTTTGGCTTATTGGCTTGGTTACTTTGCTTGGCTTCCAGTTCAAGAAAACATTATCATTCACCATTCTAGTCAAATAAAATAGAATCTTTAGGAGGTCCAAGAAAAGATATCATCGGGGCACCTAAACTGGATTTGATTCTTAATGGACTAGGCCTTTTTAGGAAGTTTATCTATAATTTGCGGGATTGATTCATTGGCTTGTTGAGCGCCTTGATGCTGCTATAACGGTTGGCGAGAGGATAGAGACAGGGAAAGGGCAGATAGGTTGAGCCGTTCACGCTGGTCAGGCAGTTGAATTCAGGGAAAGGGAGGGTTCTGATCCAAGTGATCCAGAGAGTTAGTCACGGCCAGGTTGGGACCAGGCAATAAGTTTCATTGGAACAGATTATTGAAAACCTCCCCCTCCCGGTGGTCGGAGGAGCGGCTCGTATCCTCGCTCCTTCCCATTAGCTTGTTTTGCCCAATATAATCTACTCTTTAGAAAGGGCCGAATCTATTATCGGGACATAACAATGGATTTGATTCTTAATGAAACATGCCTTCTCAGAACGGTTATCTATAATAGCCGGGATGCAATCATTTGCTTGTTGAGGCTCAACAAAAAAAAACATCGCTTGATGAAGAAACTATGTACAGTGAATGACAGCTATGTACAGTTTACAGCGACTATTTGCAACCATGGGACGCCGTGCACGCAATGAACCCATACACGGGCAGGGTTGACGCTTCAACTACGAGATGCCATGCTTTGACTTAGACATCGACGCTTATATATGTTACACCCTTAGCTTACATGTTGTTACCGGCGCCAACATACTGAGCTGAGTTGCGTGATGCCGGATAGTAATTGATTGCCCACATCTTTCGAGGTAGGTGGTGAGGTTAGGTAGGTGTTGCGGCATTTGATATTGATTGATTAGAACTTATTTAGTCCGCTGATGATGCTGCTGGCCGGAAGGAGAAGAGGCCAGGGACAATATATTGTCTCCAGCCTTAGGTGCACCCAGTCACCAATCACACATTACAAGTTGCCCACAGACCCGAGAGAATAGAGACATGCATGCTTGGTTCATATACGTTTATTCACTATCTTAGGGTCATAATGGGCGATTAAGGAAAAATATGGTACACTCCGGCTGGATAATCTTGTATATAATGAAAGTTAACGCACCTATTACTTAAGGGGCCTTAATCGAATGGATACACTTATGGATACCATCTTTAGCACCACCCTTGGGGCAGGCACCCAGTTTGGTTGGTACATATTTGTGAAAACCTACTAAATTGCGGTTTTTCATTAACCCTTGGCTTGAGGGGATACGAGGCATACTCATTCGCGCGCATAAAGTGAGGTGGTCTTTATTATTAAGAATGACCTTTCGTTACGTTTCTATATAATTGGCCGGATTTATTTGATTGCGCCGCTTGAACAAATTCAAGGCTTTACGAAAACACACGATGATGCTCCAAGGATAGGCCAAATACATGCTGGCTGCTCCAACCCGAAGAACCTGGTCAAAGCGAAGGAAGCTGGTCGAACCCATCGGCTCCTTGCTCGCTTTTAGGCCTGACGAAATAACCCCTTTCTCATTTTAAGCTGGCACCAAACAAACTGGTAGTGGCCTGCCGCTCAACTCGAGGTAGTGACTGCCACTCATTCATGACCGACACAGCACATATTATAAACTATGCGCTTGGAACGGCGATTCACCTTCGTCTATTCAGGAGATTGTATTCGGAGTTACGCATCTTGTTCTACAAAAAAGAAAAGAAATCCTCGAAACCGCATAGTCACCTGCGTCTATACACATCATTTTGAGACACTTATTTATAGACACTTAGTTGCCGCGGTGCGTTGTTCACCCACTCGACCTCGCTCTTTTCCCACGGAGAGTGTATTAGTGGTAAAGCGAGATGTTGAGTCGAACGGGGACAAGGTTCGATTTGGTGAATCCGAATAACCCGATTTTATAGGTTCAGGTGCTAGTAGAGCCAGGGAATTCCATGCTAGTGTAGGCTCCACCTATTCAGTCCTGCTTTTACATCCTCGGTGGACAAGAGCGAGACGCAATTGTTTCAAGTTGGTAAGCTATTACGTATATAAGACTGCCACTAATGCCGAGGCCCTCGCAGGTGACGATGCTTCTCATCTGCGTCTCACTCCGCCCTGGTGGGGACTCGAGAACGACCAATGCACTTCAATCTATCCCGCTCGGCTTTACTCCACTTCTTATCGCAGTGGGATAATGCGGTGATTCAGGAAGAGGGTTAGGGCTAGAGCTCTTCCCCTATATCCCCTACTGCCGAACTACATGAGACCAAAGTAACTAGCCACGTGCACCGACCGTCCGCTAGTTGGCTCCACTGTGATAGTGGAGCACATCCTAGATCCATTATACCCTAGCTTGCTCTAAAATAGTGGTTAGCAGAATGGAAGAACCTGTAATTTCCCCTACAACTGCTGGACTTAAGACTAAAGGACATAAGGCTGCTATCCATCCCTTCCCGGTACACCTAAAGGTTTCATGATGGATGGCAATAAACCGACACGCATGATGCCTAGATTCTTTAGTTACGGGAAGGAAGCGGTTTGTCACCAAATCGGACGCAGGAGATGCGGAAACCGAGTCACAGGCGGGGGCCCGGAAAAACATGTACCGGGATGCCCCGAATCCACATGCGATGGAAGAGACAGCGGCTACTTTCTTAGAGATATGGCTCAAGCTCATGAGGCGTGGTGTGGGGCCCGCCGAGCTCTCCTAAGTATTTTGGTGGTCAATGTAAATACCCAAAGGAATAGACCTGCTCTAGAGAGGGGAATAGATGATGGGACTACGAAGGTGAATGTGACTATGAAGGTGAATGGTAAATTGGTACTACGAACCAATGTAAACGTATATAACAATGAATGTAAATGGGACTACGAAATGGGACTACCGTAATAAAATGGTACTACGGGACTACGCGACCGGACTAGTTCCTTTAACTGGACTATTTACTTTAGCTGGACTAGTGACTTTAACTGGCTAGGGAGCACGTTTGCGGTAAGTAATTTCATGGGCGGTATACAATAGTAATTCCAGTGTTACGATAGCAGTATACTTCAGTAATAATACGATAGCGGTAAGGGTTACACGTCAGTGCATTATAGGGGTGGTTACACGTCAGTGCTACACTCGCTATTCCTTATATCTCAATAATTTTGAGTGCATATAGAGTGTGAAATGATGGATAGGATTAGAGAACATGAAATGGAACTTTTGCCAACCTCGATGATGATCAAGAATGTGTGCTTATGTAGAGGATGAATAGAGTTAGGGTAGTTGGAGGAAACTTCCGAAGAGAGGAGTGGCAGAGTAGTTATGAATCTAGTTACACGGACCCTCGACTGCAGGCTCAGAGATGCTGGCAGAGACTGTCGATCTCAGAGTTGTCGCATAAGTGTAGAAGCACAAAGTCAGGAGGAATATGTGTTGGAGTATATGCCACACTAATTGTCCAAATCTGTAGATGACCATGCCGCTAAGAAGGACAATAGATCTGGCTGAGTGTATTATTACGTATATATATATATAACGATTACTGCTTCTGGGAACTTTGGAATATGCACACTTGTGTCGTAGGGACATAATCTTCGTATTTGTTATTTGTGAAGGTCGGTTTCTTTCTTCGGTATGTGGTCAGGTCGGTCGAGAGGGGGGGGGAGGAAACGCGCTTTGTCTCGGAACGTACCGAACTAGAAACTTTTGAACACGTATGCCGGCCGCAAAAGCCCGTCTTCGTTCCATCTCCAGGGCAATTGTCGCCCGTCGGAGATTCATCTTTTTCTTATATGCAAGACGGCTTCTTTAAGTCCAATTCCTGAGATTTAGGTTAAGGTCATTCTGACTTGTTTATATGACATTATTAATTACTCATTTTCCTGGTCCTCCATTAGGCTGGAATCATGAATAGGTTCGCTTCGCGCCTTTATAGAATCTTCTGTTATCGGAGGAGCGGCTGGTCCCTCACTGCGTTCATATCCTTCGCACATAGCACTATCTACTCCCACCCACAACCGTATGAATTAGATGATATTATGCATACATGAGTGTATCGATTCAAGCTGCGTACGACATGAATTGATCGCTTCAAATTGCTCTATCCTGTTAGGATACTAAGACTAAAGGGCAGGATACCATAGCTTATCTCTTTACTCGGGCTATCACCTACCTTCGGACTGCTCACTGTACATTAACAAACTAAAGTCAAATTGATTGGTACGCATCCCATAAGGCCCTACCCAAATACTTTATATACTTCCTAGTCAAAGGGATACTATGGGGCGATCCAACTAAGTCTACCCACTCTAAGCGTGAATTTGAGGACTTCAATCCGAGCCCACTTTATATCTTTATATAAGGACCAGGATACCCAATATATGGGGCTTGACAACACAGACACTACCCTTTTGAGCTCATCTCTCGGTAGGTTTTACGCATCGGGGGCCATAACTCGAAAATTGACGAAAGATGACGGAATGTGTGCTTTGAGCGTTTAAAGTGCAGCTTACCTACTACCATCTCCGCTAGTTCTAGTCCCGGTAATTGGCCACGTGTTTTCAACCGATGTTGGTTGGTTGGCGTTGAGCGTGTCGTTGGTGGGCAGTGTGTGTCCCGGGCCGGGGTGAGCAGTGGCGGTTGTTGGCGGGTGCCAGTGAGCTACGCTCGCCCTTGGTGGGTTGGGGAATTTCTGTTGTATGTGAGGAGGGTGGATATGCGGATTAGATGCTTGGTTATTCGTTGCTGTTTACTAAGATGCTTCCTTCAGTGCTGCTTCCGTTGATGCTACTGTTGCTTTGACCTCTGCTGCTGGAAGCTCCGAGTCAACTACTGGGGCTGCTTACTGAAGTATAATGACTCGCACCCACCCAAATAATGGGTTCGACTATTGAAAAACAGGAATTTGAGCGAAACGTGGAAATTAACAAGAGGCCCAATCGGCGCATGGCTGGGAGTATATTGCTTTATCGCACTGGGGTCAATTTTAGAGATCGGGCGGGGGGAAGGCACAGGGAATTTTGAATCGAGCGCTTGGGTTCCACCAAAACAAACTGACAGGGACTAAGCTATTAGGCTAGAGCAAAATTAGAGTCATCAACCCATGGATATGTCTATGAACCCCCCCTAACAACAATATTTTATTATTAAACAAATGCGCATCTGGGAACGTTTCTCGGATCGACCAAAACATTACAACCTTGGTGTCTGCCTCCTACCTGGCCTGATTGGAAGAAAGGAAGAACCTGACATGCTGGAAATCCGCGATTTCGCTTAATCAAACCGTGACTTCGAGACCCCAGTGGATGGAATGCTTTGGACCCCGTACCAACACAATTTTTCTTCATAAAACGCGTGTTTGGGAACGTTTCGAACGCTTCGCCCCTTTACTTGAGGATGGTACAACGCCTAATTCAAAATGAAATTTCTCGAACCGGTGGAGGATTGAGGATTATGCCTCTTACCCCTTCCAAACATAGGTTATATATATATATATATATATAATATCGCATTTCAGAACGTTTTTAGAAGTCATTCACAGACCAACCCGACCTGGGTACCTGCCCCTCACCTGGTCCCTATTGAAGATGGGAATTTATAATCTCTTCGATCCTCAACTTTTATATATATTGGGTGGGCCTTTATATACATTATTTATATTTACTATTTTAGATTTATAGACTTCGGACGGGCTTTTACCTTTAGACGGAAGGCTTACTGTCTGTGGCACAGGAAAACAACCCAAGTAGTGGATGGAATGAATCGTGCGTGGAGGAAACAGCCCTCTTGGATTGAATTTCATAAAGCCTTATTAGATGAGATTTTACGTGCGTGCTTGGGTTGGCACGAAAAACATTGCTATTTACCCGATACGCCCCTCCCTACTTTTTTTAGACCGCTAAGTTGGTGGGTGGCATCCTTGGAACTGCCTGATTCTCTCTATCTACAGCCATAACTTCAGAGAAACGGCTTGATGATCGATTCAACGAGGAACGGAGTAGCTAGCTCCCCTTACTCCCCATGCTTTACCAATTGTTGGATAACATGGCTGGATGATGGGATGGTGGATGGATTATCCATTAGCCCAGCCGAGGACTTGTCGTAGCTTCCTATGCTCCCCATGATCGATTGCTGGATGGATGATGGGTCCATTAGCCGAGAGGGGGACCTTTAGCAGAGAGATATCGTGTGCAACTGCCGGATTAATTATAAACAGCCTGAACTTAAGAGACATACATGGCGGGTAGATTATGGATAGGCAATCAGAAAACCTTTTTTTGGACGGGCTTCAGACAGCTTTCACCAGATTTAACAGCTTACATAACACTTACTTACATTTATCTCCTGGGTTGGGTACCGCCATTCATCTTGTCCCGGCCGAGCCCAGGATACGATTTAGATACTATAAACAACCGCATTCCTAGTAAGAGCCCTAATAGTAGCCTTTACTTTTTTATTACCTCCTAACAACCCTTATACCCACCCACCTGCTAGAACTAGACCGGTTCGACCTAGACCTCTTTAGGAAGGAATGCACTTAGTGTAGTTAGGATGGAATGCTATAAACCCCTTCTATTAGAAGCTGCTGGTATCAAGACGGGATCACTTCGTCCCTCATCTTTACCCTTGACTTTATTTACTGCCTTCACCCTAGGACATGGAGGGCTGCCCAACCCATGCATGACCTTCTCTTTTCAGGGCCGGATGGATCCACCTTACCCTTACCTTTAGTACTCCCTTCACCTTAGTTGATGGAGTGCTGCCCAACCGCACTTCCCTTATGTAAGGAATCAGATCTGGAGGGTACGACATTACATTCATTACCCCTTCCCTTTTTACCAACTCATCCACCTGAAGAACTAGACTTAGTATTATACACTTGCCTTCATGAATCCTTTGTTGCTAGGAGGAGACAAGACATCCTTGACTATTTACTTTATGAAGCCTACCTTGCTTTTATCTACTCTACCATCCCACCAAGATGCATGTACAACATGGTGTTATATACGTTGATTTACAATTTGAGGAGAAGGCTCACTCGACCCAAGGAGGGTGAGGAGCATTGTCAATGTTGAGTAGCAGAGCCAACCGATCGATGAGGAGTTGGAGAAGAAGGGGCTGAGCTGGAGTCTTCCCCAGACAAAAGCCACCAATACACCACCAGCGAGACACGGAAAGAAATTGATGATGTTTCCCCATGTTCCAAACAGCCGTTCACCGAAAGACCCATGTTCCCAACGGCGCACAGTGAAAGAAATGAAAGGCCACAGTGACCATCACTTATTTCCTCGGCTGCTAAAGCGTAATTACATATATAAAGGCAAGTCTCCTCGTATACGCTCGGGAAGGCAAGTCATCCGGCAAGAACAAGTCTCCTATATCCTGGGAAGACCCACTGTGTCGATCTGTGTCGATCTGCCCCCACTGACGGAGATCTCCAAAAGGAAGGAATCTGCGGAACCTAAGTATGATTTCGATATGTCAGACCATAAGTACATCCAAGGTTTCTGTCTTTAATGCGAGTGATCATTGGTTGGCTGAAGTAATGTGCCGACCCCAAATCTGTCGAATGAATGAATCAATGAGAGTCCGTTATAACCTAAGAATGCAGGGATCTTTTCGCTCGGAACCTTAGTTAGATCTCTCTCAGTTCCGACAGGAAATCCACCAAATGATAAGCAAGAGGCGGGTGTTTTATAGGTATCCCTATGGCCGGGGCAGACATAACTATAGGCAGTCCCTATAACTGTATGGAGTAGATAATAACTCGGAGAGTACTTGGAACCAATGAATGGATCGATCTGTAGGGCTTAATAGCGCAGCACAATGAATACAGTATGAGTAAAACCCAGCTAATGAGTTAGCAAGGTTCCTGAGCTGGGTTCAATGAGCTAAGTATGAGTTCATTCAGCTAGGTTCAATGAGCTCGGTTGATTGTTACTGTATTAATGTGCAAGCGTAGCGCAGCAAAGAAGTTAAGGAATCACTAGCTAGGAGTTAGTACCACCCTTTAGTTAACCAGTCCCGTTAGCTGAGCATAGCGAAGCATAAGTAATCAGCTATAGTGAATGCAAGGAGTTAGTACCACCTCGTAATCGTTCGCTTTTGTGCTCTGCATGGCATGAATTAAATTATAGTAAGTATAGTTGTTGCTATTAACCAGTGATTAACCAATGTGAAGCAGTTATAAACATCCTCCTACAATCAATATGGAATATGGCTCTGCATAAGTGTTGCTAGGTTGAATGAATTGGATTGTTAAGCGCTTTCGAAGGTCTTGCATGGCCTACGGGGCATAACCCAGCTATCTGTGATTCAATGGTATGTTATAAGTCAGCATTTGGTTTCATAAGTCTGCATGAGTTACGCGTGGGTAAAATAGGTAAGCATTTGCGTAAGAGGTGTTGAGTATAGTAAAGAGAAGCCTGAGCATAAGAGGTTAGCAACGTACGAACATAGGTTTTCCAAGCGAGCCATGGGAGTCTAGGTTTTGCGAGCTAGCCCGGAAAAGAGGCAAGCCTGTATAAAGGTTTAGGTTTCATCGTTCTCCCCATGTGCTATCGGGCATAACCGTGGGGATTAGGACATAACTCCCGTTGTTCAAGGGTAAGAGGTTTATAAATAAGGTGGTTAAGAAGGGTTAGCCGGGGTTAGGATTGGTAACGGACTCGTGCGGAACGCCTAATAGCACAATATCTGTATAAAAAGGCATATACATA
>Ga0228600_1000096_pt1 | contig 12747 bp, 13 predicted proteins | sample CRU5metagenome_FD_182730 | JGI IMG/M metagenome (GOLD analysis project Ga0228600, IMG submission 182730) | Spruce roots microbial communities from Bohemian Forest, Czech Republic - CRU5 | ecosystem: Host-associated > Plants > Roots > Unclassified | place: Czech Republic: South Bohemian Region... | reverse complement strand
AAAAGATATGAGGTTGAGCCAAGTTCCCAACAGACAATAAAGAAGTTTCCTATAACTTGCTTAGAGAGAAGTTCACCTCCACTTGCCGAGAAAAGAAGTTACCCATATTCCCCCGGGCTTACCCCTATGGAACCATAGTTCCTACAGCACCAGCCAACCACCAGTCATAGCCAGTCATAGCTGTGCCAATCAGAGTCGATCATAGTCAGAAGGTCATAGACAATCAGAAGTCATAGCAGTCATACGTATTCCCCATGCTTGCCTGGAGAGATATTGATAGATGGGCACTTTCGAGAGGGGACTACAGAAAACATCTTGAAATATGGGTGGAACAATGGATGAATGATAGCCTATGTAGCTTTCGGGCTTCTTGAGCTTGCTGCAGAGATCGTGTGGCGAGACAATGAATGGCTGGATTTCACCAATGAACCAGTGCTGCTTGATTGATAACTAAGGCTTATGACCAAGTAAGTGCTGCTGGGTCCACTAAGAAGTCAGCTGCTTGATGAGCCGGTGGTTAGACAATAGATAGACGTGGTGCTAGATAGAATTGCCTAGCGCTTGAGGCAAGGGGCGAAACAACTATGTGCAGTTTTCAACGACTATGTGTTGCAATCCTGGGACAGACAGGGCTATTGCAGTGAATAATTACTATGCGCAACGAAGATGTGCTACGAAGAGGTAGGTGCCACGACGTGTATGTGCAGTAAACGAATATGTCCAGTGTTCCACTATGTGCCCGGGACGGGGTGGGAGAATGATGCAAACTATGAAATAAAACAAGGGACGCCGTGCACGGAATGACCCCAGACCGGGTGGACGCTTCGACCACGGGATCGGTGATTTATACATCATCGACGCTTATCTACGTTACACCAGATTGGTCACACATATCTCACCCTTCACAAACATTTGTTCCCCTGATCGGGAGATTATGTTCCCTAGTGTTCCCCTGATCGGGAGATTATGTTCCCTAGTAACCACTGGAAGAAAGGAATTGAGGAGAGGAGCCATGTTGTTACCGGACGAGCATATCATTTAGCCAGGGTGACACCATATGAGATAGAGTTCAATATCACAGGATAACCGAGTCACCCTCAAACAATACCCGGGAGAGAAGTAAGTTAGTTCCCCATGTTCCCAACAGAGGACATTGGGAGCCAGCCATGTTGTTTCCATATGAGCTTATTGATTGAGCCATGTTCTCACAGAACGATATTTCTTTATATCCCCAAGTTCCCACCATACGGACGGGAAGGGACACATCGACCCAACACGGCATGGATTGGGCACGGAGCAAGCGCTGGAACTGGGGCACGGAACGCTTCGCTTCTTTAAGATTTTTGAATGCCCCCGAGTCGGGGGAGCGGGGTGGGAGACTGAAGGAGGAAACCGATCCACCCGAGATATTCTCGATTTAGAACTGCCCGATAGCTGCTTCTCTATAGACCTGATCTCTTCTATATCTCCGACCTAGAGAAATAGCCCCCCAGCACCCACAACTTGTATTTCTAAAACGCGCAGCGTGCCTGTGCTTTGTTACAGTATTTACGTATAATAAAGATAGAAGGTCTAATCAAACAACTATTTCATAGTGCTGCCAGCATCCTTCCTTGTATGTTGCGAACTTGGCATCCGTCCACGACTTTATTTCCTGAAGATGGTTCCATCTCGACTTGATCTCCAAACTACGTAGTCGATCAATCACTCGATCAATAACTAAATAAAACGTTCTCGGGCGGGATGCTGCTGGTGCTTACGGCTATGAATATGCATCTGCTGCATCAACGGCTTAATCTGGTCAATAAAAAGAGTCAACTGCTGGAACCGCTACTTAGTAGAGGACTGCTGGAACTGTGCGAAGGGGAGCCGGGCCTAATGGATCTGGGTATTTATAATTAGAATCTCGATCTATAAATGTATCTGCCGCTGTTCGATCTACGACTGATGCTGGTGGTTCAACTGGTGCTTTAACAACTAGCTAAGGTGCTACTGGTGCTACTGGAACTGCTGATGGTAGTGCTTCAGGTTTGACTGGTTATGGTGGTACTGGTGAAAGGGCTGGTGGTGCTACCTTTGCTTTTGGAACTGGGTCTGCAACTAGATATACTGCTAGTGCTGCTGCTGGTGCTACTGGATAAACTTATGGATCGACTGAATCAACCGTATCAACCTCTAGCTCTGGATCTATAGGTTCTGTATATTGCTAATTAACTGGATATCAATATGCTTCCTTCCTCTGCCTGTGCGAGCCGATCCTATAACGTAGTGATCGACCAGGCCCGGTACTTTACCGTGAATGGCTTTCTATGCTCCTCTTTCTTTCAGTTCGCTGTGTGTGTGTGTGGGTATACTATTGATTCTTGCGGCTAGGCCGAATAATACCAATCATGATACCAGGTCAGGTATCCAATCAATGCCCAGGTCAGGTGTGAAATAAAAATTGTATATAATATCACGGTGTTCATGTCTAGTCCAGTTTGGTAACTCACAATCTGACACACAGGAGCGAAGCGAAGCGGAGCCGCTTTCCCAAAGGGGAAGGAAATAAGTAAAGGGCCTTTCAGGACCCGGTTTGAGGGGAATAAATAGAAGGTTATCACTTGCAGAGCGATTGTTTGAGGCTCCTCCACACCCCGTATAGTCTAGTATTATGGCTTACCGGGTGAAACAAATAGTGCTTTAAGGTAACCTTACCTTATCTTACCTGACTTGTAAGACGTTTGCAAGAAAACTTGATTCAAACCTGCTGCCCAGTTCCTGCCTTTAGCTTAGTAGGCTCTTCCTCATGGAATCCCCAAGCGGGGCTCAAGCTCAATGGGGTGAGGGAACGTGAAGTTGGCTCGACCGTATGGGAGAGGGGACGAACCGCTTGCTCGACCAAAGAGAGAGCAAGGAGAGAATCCAGCAATAAGGAAACCAGAAAGCAGAGAGTGCCCGAGCAGGGCGGCGTTTTCTTCGTTTCTAAGTTGGCAGTTGGAAGCAACAAAGAAGCAACAACCATAATCTTTTTTTCAGTTGGCTCATAAGACAACCAATAAGACAACCACCGGAGAGGAGAAGACAACCGGAGATATTTGTAAGTTGTCGGTTGGACCCAACGCAGAGGAACCAATCAGAATTATGTTTATCAAAGCATCAAGAAAGAACCAAGAATATTTCTCTGTAGCTTTATCATAGCAGCAAGAAAGAACCAAGAAGAATTAGATTTATATATCTTGGATAAGAAGGGCCACTTACCATTTAAAGTAGAGTCAAGGAAGGACCAACAACCAATTCCTATTTATTTGTCACTTGGTACCAAACAACCAATTACTATTTTAACATGGCTAAGAAAAACAACCAACCATGTCAATTAGGAAAGAAGCCGGATAGATGCAAGTTGTATCAAGTTGGATTATAGGTTGCAAGTTAGTTAGGTCCACAAGTAAGTAAGTTGGATTCTAGGAGAGAATAACCATGATTGTTGTTTGTGCACATCTGTGTTTACAAATCCAAAGAGAAACCAACTATGATTCTTTCTTTCATCAACATCTCAACTCAATCAACTAGGTAGGATTCAGACAACTAAAAAAACTAGGATTCAGGTTGTATGGTTATGGCAACTCAGGCAACGAAACATGAACAAGGGTTATACGTAGATAATAATTACTAATCATTTCGTCTCTGTCCAGGAGCGAAGCCACTTTCCCGCATCGGGGAAGGAGCGAGGGGATGGTTAGCAATGAAACAACTGTGAAGGACTCGATGACCTCGGTATACGTTTTACATTTAGGGTATACGGGATTGGGAGGATTGGTTGGTTTTGCAGCGGGTTTCAGAATCTCTCTATTTAGGGCTTTCATCTAGCTTTGTTCTCTACTAGTTATCTGTGATCATGCTTCTTCTTGTGGCTTCCCTTGTTATCCTTGTAGCTTACCTAAGAGATCCAATGGTTGTAGCTTACCTTGCGGATATCAACTACCCTACCGACTTCCCAATAGAATCTCATTGTTTATGTACTGTTGATAGCTGGATGAAAAACAATTTGAGGTTGCTGGATAGCATAGCATAACAAGGATTTATTTGAAAGAGTTCCTAGTCTCATTATTCACCTGTGACTGTACTGATGTTGAGCAAGTGAAGGAGGTGAAGCATTATGTTTTCTCAAGTTAAGGTGAAGTAGGAAGATGTTTAGTCAAGTTAAGTGGAGAAATCAGCAGGGAAAATCAATTACAGGGAGACCATCAATCAATCTATGAATCTATCTATGAATGCAGGTAGGCTCATAAGGTGAACACATAAATGAAATATACTCATAAGGTTCAATCAATCAATAATACAAGTTAAACCATCACACTCCAATCTATCAATGGAACTTATACAATCAAGAAGAGGAACATCAATGGTGCAATCAATTTATTTCTCACTCTATCCTCGTAGCACGAATTATTATTATACGAAGCTTGCATTGAGACCAGGGACTAACTAACCTTTATATATACTTTCCATCTTGCTTGGAGTTTCACTTGTGGTTGATATGGCAAAGTGATATGATCTAATCCTTGTCATTGCTGGTTGGTACACTAACTGTTATCTTACGATGCAGGGAATGACTAACCACCTTGATATTGATATTGATTAATCACCTTGCCTCAAGCACCATACCAAAAGCACCATACCGCGGACCAGCAGCACCATGACGGATAGGAGGATCTAAAAAGCCTAAATCATGGTTTCCCTGCCAAATTCTAAGGTAACTTTATAGGAACACCCACCCCATGAAAACCAAAAGTGCCTACCAGCATAAAGAAATCATAGTTAACCCAAATAAAAAGCAGGGCAGCCCGAAGAGTCATAGATCCACCCCGCGGCGGTTGTTCATAGGTCCTACTTTTGTCTCCGCTGCTTCCCTAAACCCATGAGGACGGGGGGAAAATACTAGTCTAATTATGAGTAGGACGGGAGCCACTTTCAGGAGATAGGTAGGGACCATAATGCCTTGTGTTGGTTCCACGATCTTATTCTATAGGCCGACTTTCTTTAGGAGTAACCCGAAGTGATGACAGTGATCAAAGAAAGAATATGATACGCTCATCTCCAGGATCTTATATAGGCCGACCATCCCATCGGAAGTAACGGGCAACAAGCAAGTATCAAGCTCTACTAAATAACCTCTCAAGCTGTTCCTCTACAAAGAGTCTATCCGGCAAGCTATCAACAAATACTATATCCTCTTCTGGCGGCAGTTGGTATAAAGACTCTATCATCTTGTGGTTGGGTTGTTGTTGTGCAGGGACAGCCAGTAGTTTTCTATGTCCAGTAGTAGGAAAGATAGATATGGCAGTAGGAAGAGCCGTTCCTCTAATGAGTAATAATGAATGCTTATAATGAATCTCTTGGTTGCTGCAAGGTTCAAATCAATATCTTAATGGGTAAGCTATGTAAGAAGAAATAATCTCTTCATGGTTCGTATTCCCTGGTTCTATCTGATACCACCACCTGGAGCTTCTTTATATAAGAGAGCATAGTATGTATTTCTACTAATAGCGAACCAACAGCATCTTGGGCTATCACGGGGAAACCCTCCCTATTCTACAAGGTGATTCAGTGCTAAATGAGGAGCCATTGTTCCTCCACCTTCCTGTCACTCTATGCTATGGAAATAAAAGATGATGTCTTATGTTGGTAGTTGTTGTTCCTAGGTTCTTGTTGGTATGTACCTAGCTTATTGTATAGTTATTATTAACCCAAAAAAGGATAATTCTGATCTCTTCCTAAAGCTAGTCTATTTGCTTAGCTAAGAAAGAGGATCTAAAGGTCCTTATCTATCGCATTGGTTGGGGTGAGGCCTTTAGAGGAGAAATAGTCCGTGTTAGCCAAGAATTTAAGATCCCATTTTGTTGCTTCATGCCTTGATGATATTGAATGGGGGGCTTACCTGATAACGACGGACGATATTGAATGGGCGGCTTACCTTCCAATTACGACCGCTACATGCCTTGGTTTATTCCCTGAGAACGACAAACGCCCACTGCTTACTTACGAGCTTTACTTAGAACGAACGATGCGTGTAGGACATGGGTGGGGGACAGACATTCCCCGAACAACGCAGACTTACCTTTTGACCACCGGTGCTTGCCTTACTTATGAGACTTACCTTAGAACGATTAGACCGCCTACCTAGGAATTACCTTAGAACAACCACCGCTAGAGACAGACCTGGCTTGGGTCCTTGCCTTAGATGTATCACCGCTATATGCTTGGGGGAGGGACTTACCTTCATGTATTACCGCTATAGGCCTTGCTTTGTTCCTTGCCTTAGAACCAATGCCTAGTGTTTTGCGTGGGGCCCCCGCTACCCCCACAGAATATTGACGACCGCAGCTTACCTTCCTAACACCGCATACTGCCTACCTTCCACCGGAATACACAACACGATATAGAATTACAGCGGGCAGAACAAAACCAGCAAGCTTAACACGGTAGACAGCTTCTTTTTACGGCATGAAGCCCGGGAGGGAAGGATACACACAATAGAGAACGAAGATTTACAGCAGGCAGACACAAGCCAGCATTACACAATAGACAGCGGATTGTTCCGGGATTAAGCCCGCGATACACATTATTTATATTTACTGCTGGTTGACAACAGAAAGCAGTCATTCATCCACACAAATAGAGCGGATTGTTCCGGGCTTCGCCCAAGCGGAATACACATTACAGAATTTGTCAGCCAGAATACTGCATACTAGATTTATTATAGAGCTTTGTGGTGGCGTAGTTAAGGGCCTGGCCGACACGGAGAAACAGAGATTGTAGGCAGCTTGCTTAATGACAGGCATATTCGATTATTGCCTTACCCAAAGCTGTTATTCCCTCTACTGCTGTCTCTTGTTGCCTCACATTTGTTTTATTCCTTGAAAGCCTTACCCGTATCTTTCTTTTTTCCGTATTCCTTTCTTTCTTCTTTCTTACTGCTGCGCTTATCCGTTTACATATTAGATTACCGCCTTTTCCATATTCGTTTTTCCTTACTCCCTTCCTTACTATATTCGTGATTTATTACTGCTTTCTTTGGATTGAGAAAAGCAAGCCTCCTCCAGACTTCCGGATTCCCCGGAAAACATCCCCGTGTTACTGGCTTTCCTTCCTCTTTCCTTCCTTTATGGGCTATTGGACTTTCAGGGCATTTAATCGTACTCTGAATCCTCACCGTTAGGGCTTTCTCCTTGTATGTGCATCTTTCCTAATTAGCTGAGTTATTGGCTGGTTTCTTTCTTTGCTAGAAGGAGTTCTTTATTGGACTGAAAGGAAAGGACAATACGACGTAACACTGTGACTGAAAGGAAAGGGCATTGTGACTGATAGGATTTATTTACAAGAGAAGCACTTCTACACACGTTGTTACACCTGCGCTTCTACACATGGTTCCGCACTGTAAGCGCTTTCTTTACCGTCTGGAAAGAAGGATTGTTACTGGCTTTCCTGGGTGGGTGAAACTATCTACTGGATAGGAGATATTTATTGGGAAAGGCTGGCTGGGGTGGTGAAAACTACTGGAAAAGGGGGAAATGGATAGATTGATTGATTGAACTGGTAGAGGAAGGCGTAGCCTGACCTACCAGAGAGACTAATGGGCCTGGTAAACCCTCCTGAAAGCCTTACCTATTTCTTTATTTGTCCCAATGCGAGGTTAACGCTCTCCAAGGTCTTCCCTCAAGTTCTTTCCTCCATACAGCTGGTGAGAACCTTTCTTTTCGAGCGCCGGCGAGAAATATGTCTGCTCCTTTACCTTACAGTTAGGGCTATCCTTACTCTTTCTTTCCTTACTGTTAGGGAAAGCATTGCTATACGGGGAAAGGAAGGCTATGTGACTAGAAGGATTTTTTTATTGGGAAGGAAATCAATTAGTTTCGGATGAGGTTAATTTATTAGACAGACGCCCAACGTTAGGTCGAACCACTCTCCTATTCGGGGGTTGGAGCATGGAAGGCTTTATAATCCATATAATTCGAGCTTTTTCCGTCCAGGGTTCGGATGGGATGGATCATTGGCAAGGTGGTGGCTTTCGAATAAGCTAACGAACGTACCTGGCACAGTTCAAGAAATGACTGATTTATCGTCGATTGGAACGGAGTAGCAGAATGACACGTCAGTGCTAAATCGAAAATATCGAGAATAAAGGAAGGAAAGGCATTCACACTTAGGCTAGGCGGAAAAGATCAGTCGCTTGAAGCGTTTATACGCTTCTTTGAGTCTTTCTACGAGGCAAGCATATAAAGGTAAGCATGATAGTTGGTCTCTCAGAACATGTATTAGTGAACATGTTTGTTCTCGAAACTGATCCCTCATCTTTTAGCGGATAAAATAGGTCAAGCCAGTATAGCTTTTAGTGTTTATACGCGTCAGCATATAGCAAGCAGAGATGAGTAGCCCTATGACCTTAACTGCTTCATCCACTACTGCTGGATCTTCCTCGGTAGTCCATTCAAGATTCGATCTTCAAAATCCTTTAGGAACTCGACTGCTAGCTAAGAACAGATGAAGGGAAAGGGATGATTCACGAGTGAAAGAACAAGCCTTTTGAAAAGCAAAACAAGCAACCCGGCTGGCTCATCAGCTAAACAAGAATAAGAGAGCGTTCGGGAAGCTCGGGGAGCAGATCTGGATGCTTTTGGAGGGAAGGAAAGCAAGTCCTCACTTTTGAGTATCAACATGATTCTACGATAATAGTTTTTGGACAAGATATAGATACGCGAGGAAACGATTCACATTTCTTGAATCGATACGCTAATCAGTCAAATCCTGGGTGGGATTTTCCGCTTTTGGACAAACAACCACGCCTAGGCTCGGCCGAACCGAGCCGTCCCCAGGCCACCAGGCCTGCCCATACAAGACCCACTCATGTTCGGAGCCAAACCAACCCGAACAGCCAAGTCCAGTCAGTCTAGCGAGTCTAGCCAGTTTATCGTCCAACATGAGGAGAGCTTGCTCCGGGCAGTCGGTAAAGCCAGTCAAGTCGGTAAAGCAGGAGGGGCAAAGGGGTTCATAAACTCATATCTTCCCAATAGAGAGTATTGGTGAATTAGCTGTTTTAAAGAGCAGAAAAGCCCGAACCAAACACCCCCTTTGTTTGGGGGAAGAGCGTTAGCTCGGGGGGTAACATCCGATCTTAATGTGGGGAGGCAAGACCAGCTACTCTCTCGTTCTCATTCCGGAGGGAGTCCATAACCCAAAATTAATGTGCTGAGTCCAGCTACTCTAACCTTCATGATCAAGGATTTGAAATACCTCTGATTCTTCTTTTTTTTAAGGGAGTCATTTTCCTATTCTTAGGGAAGCAATTACTATTCTTCTGACTATAGGAGTAAGAGCTAGAACCCACATTAATAATAGGAAGAGCTAGAAGCAGATAAGAGGTAACTAGAAAGCTCTATTATAAGCCACTAAGCCTAAGTAGTTTCGTTTCGGAAGGAAATAGAGCCCAGAGGATAGACTAAAGGGTCCCAAGAAGGGCAGGTAAGGTGGCAATGAGGAAAGGAAGGAAAGCTACGGAAGCTGGTCAGTCAGTCCCAGTTCAAATATTGGAGGAAGCATGGCATAGAAAGCAGGGCAGTGCATGGTAAGTAGGGCAGTCAGTCCCTACAGCAAGGAGGAGAGAAGGAGAGGTAACACGTGTACATGAAAGCAAGCAAGAGAGCAGAGAGAGGAAGTTGGCACTCTAAGCTAATAAGGTAAGTTCAAGTAGGAACTCCTACCGTAAAGCTCTTTTATTAAAGCCCCAAGCCCGAAATCTATTGAAAGCGGGAAGTAGTATAAGGCTAACTCAAACTGTTCTCGGGAAGGCAGAGAATGAATCCAATCTTTCCCCTCTGTTTGCCGCAGTCCCTCTCGCTTTCCGTTACGGGAAGGTACAGGCACTCGTCAGGTACGCTCTAACTAAAGGTACGCTCAAAGGTAGGCGCTCGTAGAGAAAACCTATCTTAGCGGCTAGTGGCTTTGCTCAGAAGATAGAGTCTTTCCTTTCCCATTACCAATAAGTCTATGAAAATAGAGCTTAGTCGCATTCCTTTCCCCCAAAAAGATGCCAAGGCCCGTACTCAATTCAAAATCAAACCGGTACTCAGTTCAAGCCGTAGTGGGAGGAAAAGGCAGTGGATTGATAAATCAACCTTTGTTTGTTTCCGCTTTCCGATTCAAGCAGCCGAGAGAAAGAGCCTAGAAAGCAAGTCATCGGAAGGTCAGCAAGAAGGAAGATAGAACCGGTACTCTTGGTAGTTCATATGGAATATCTCCTTTGCCGGGCGGTAGTCCTTGGCTCTTGGGTGCTTTGCTTAGATAATCTTTTATTTCAGTTCCACGTGCGTGGACATGTACAGCCTGAGCTCTCTGTTCTTTCTTTTAAGTGAAGTCAGTTCAAGAGAAGCTCCTCCAAATCAATTCGTCATTAGTTCTGTTAGTTCTGTCTCGAATGAGAACTACTTTAGTAGCGAAATGGTTCTAAAATGAAGAATCTCTCATGGGTTTTCATGTCGTTTGAAGCTCATCAAATGGGGATCCGATTGGGATGCTCATAGCGACCATCATAGGGAAGCTGCCCGGATCAGTTATTGCCCGAATGATTATCAAAAGGTGTGTCCAATGGAGACACAGAATTGGGAATCGAAAGGTCGTCAAATGGAATGGGGTCTCGCAAAGGAGAATCCCTTATATATTATCTTATATAGGGGCTCATCCGAATCTCACCACACGGCGGATCTGGCGTTGATGTTTATATAGGTCCGATCATCCAATATAAGATCAATCCTGATCAATGGAGGATGGATGATTTGCCCTGTTCTAATGCTCCTATCGATCTTTAGCCGAAGCATATCAGAATAGTTGATACGATCTGAAGCACTCTTTCTTGCCGAGCCGGGTGGTCATAGGGACGGAATATGCGACTACCAGGACGTAGTAGAGCGTACATAGGGCTATATGAGATGGGCTCGAACCATAGACCTCTTGTGTTTGAGGAAGCCATCCGTGATTCAACAGGTTCCCCTGACGTAGGCCTTGCTCGGACATAGATTAGCTAAAATTAAAATAAAGAAATAGGGAGGGTCTCTACTCTATAAGAAAAGAATAGGGTTTAAATGGGAATGTAAGGTGGAGTGAGTGGAGTGGAGGTAGAGATGGTGAAAGATAAGGAAGGATGTAGAGTTAGAGGAATAGGTTTCTTAGTAGTAGAGGAAGAGGGAGTGTAATTAGTGCTTTCTTTGAGGATTGATTTAGATATATATGGTTCTTACCTTTTATTGCTCATGTTCACTTTGGAATCCTCCATTGGTTTTTCTTACTTCCCCTTTATTCCATGATCTTCATCGTGCCCCCTTTTTCTTTTTCTCACCTCCATTTGGGTATTCGGGTGGTTAATCTCCCCCTACAGTAGTCAAGGAAGTTGTAGTAGTGCTTATAGTTTATGTATTTTGGGTGTTTTCTCTAGCCTTAGTGGCTTGTTGCCTTTCTTGTCCATTGTATGTATGAGTCTTCTACTACTACTATTTTTCTAACCCTGATGTGGCCTCAGTATTTCTTCCACTAGCAACAAAGGTTGTTTCAATGGAATTATTTGGCTTGCTCTAAACTCCCAAACCTTATTTGCTAAGATGTTGGGTGGGTGTTGGTACAATCGAAGAACCCTAGGCTTTCCTTCCTTGTCCAATGACCCATATTTAGAGTACCCCATGGCACTTTCTATTTCACACTAGGCCATACAACTTGGCCTTTTCCTCATTTCTTTTTTTCCAAGGGCCTATCTTCTGCACTAGTGGGGTACCAATTCCCTCTTCCTCCTATTCCTTATCACTATCACTTCCTCACAGACCTTTCATAAATTGTTTTTACTAAAGCTCAATGATTTTTCCATCTTTATGAGTCTCCTAAAATGAAAAATTATGCTTATAAATGCCAAGCCTCATTATGCACCAAGTTAGAAATTTCACTATGTTCCATCCTTTAGCCCTGAGCTTTTTATTCCAATTATTTGGAGGACTAGAATTTACTTAGGGATTGCTTCCTTTTTTAATTATCTTCCCTCATCCCGGGGCTATCTTGTGGTGAGTTAGCCAAATGATCCTCGGGATCGTTTTTGTGTCCTTCGAAGGTCTTACTATGCCTGGCGATACAAGCAACAAAATATCCCTTGGGGTCGTAATCTCTAGCCTCCACCGTTCTAGGGCCTAGCACAACCAAGGGGAGGGATATGCCTTCTCCTGCTTCCCATTTAATCAGTTGGCTTTTCCATCCTCTGATAGACTGCTCTGCCGGGCTCTCCCAGACAGGGTGGCATTCCTTGTTGCTGTATTCACTGAGCACGAATCTGGGAAGCTCTAATGGATGCTCATCGCAGCCATACATTCTCATATAGGTGCAGTTGGTTCCATAGAACGAGCGAGCTGCCATAGTTCTTGAGTAGCCCTTTGGCCTTTTAGGAGAGGTGGGTGCGGGTCTCAACGTACTCGAAAGGGAAATGGCCGTGCGGAGAGAGACGACTTCTGAGTTCAGATCTTAAAAAAAGAAAAAACTTATTATTGAGAGGGCGATCCTCAACCGACTAATGGAGGTTGATCCCTCTTCGATCCTCTCATAGTGCGGCTTACTCACTGGTTGGCCAACTTATCAATTGAACCAAGGAACTCGGCAAAAAGAAGTGGAAAGTTCGAGTGGGATAGGATAGCTTCGCAGTGACAACCTCGATCGAATTTCTGTCTAGCCGGGAGGCAT
>Ga0228600_1000095_pt1 | contig 12776 bp, 8 predicted proteins | sample CRU5metagenome_FD_182730 | JGI IMG/M metagenome (GOLD analysis project Ga0228600, IMG submission 182730) | Spruce roots microbial communities from Bohemian Forest, Czech Republic - CRU5 | ecosystem: Host-associated > Plants > Roots > Unclassified | place: Czech Republic: South Bohemian Region... | reverse complement strand
GATTCCCGGATAGATATAGATTATGTCTGTGACGATTTCTTTCCCTCTTACGAGAAAGGGTTATTTTCACGGGTTCCTAAGGGGCTAGGGTCTTTCCCAAGTCTCTGGTTCTACGACGCCCCCCCCAGAGAAGTCATTATATATAAGGCTTTTCAGTAACGATTCGTAGAATGCCGGTAACTAGAGCTCCTCAAAGAAATCCCCTAATGAATCAATTGAATATCCCATTACCGATAACCCCCCAATAAAATAGATCCACCGATACCTCACTTATCTCCCTGGAGCGGTACCAAAGGGATAGAACACACTATTCAGATAGCCCCTCTATTTCTTTTCGGCTTGGGTGAACCTCTTGCGTAAACCTATCCCTCACGGTCTCGTTAGCACCTCAGATTCGGCTCGTTAGTGCCTCAGAGTTGGTCTCGAAGTGTCTTTCGATCGTGTGTACCTCACGGTCGGTCCCAAAGTCTGCACCTTGTAGTAAGCAGTTAAGGGAGATAGCACCTTGCAGTAAGTGGTTAAGATAGGACCCTTGCAGTAAAGCATATGCCTCGGTTACCAGGCAATGAAGACTCTTAAGCCGTCGGGAGAATCCTTGAACGAAGTGAGGGCTTGCTGGGAGAACCTTCGGTGGATCCTGGTAAGGAGTTGGCTTAAGAATTCTCATTCGTAATTCAGTCTATGAACTATTATTAACCACCAGCATTGTAGTTAATGGTTAACCCAGCAGAGGAAGAAACACCAATAGAAGAGACACCAATTTCAATTCTGATTAATATCGCTCAGGACTGCAGGACCAACAACAAAGGAAGCATCCTCGCCTGACACAAATACAAATAAAGAGCATGTGGGTTACCCCATTACAGATGGATATAGAGACCTAGCTTACCCCGTGAAGCCAATTGACCAAGAAGCCGCCGCATCATTCGTTCTTGAATATAATAGCTCCGACTGGCTGCATCTCTCCTTGTTCGAAAGCCCGTTTGAAAGCCGACCTATCAAGTTGTAGTTTCACCTTCGTCTTTAGTGAAATAAAATGAGAGATAAAGTTTATTCCTCACTCTTACCTCATTTCCTTCCTCTTTGACTTAGTTTGCTTGAATCAGAACAACTCGTATCTCCCGTATCTATAGAGTTACTCGTATGAGCCCCTTCCACCTCTGGGGATCTCAGGTCCAGCAACTCATTTTCCGAAGCTATGCGATTAGCTTCTCGTTCTATTTCATCTTTCTCCCACTGCATGCGGGTGACGAAAAACGCTAATTGGGCTAAGCCCTTTTGATCCAGCTTTCAATCTTTCCAGTCAAACCCGTCCGGGGTCCTACGTGCGTGGCTGAATCCTAAAGGTCCAGGATGGACCCTCCAATCACGATCCACCATTGGGTCTACATCAAAATGACCTTCCCGAATGTTAAACATCACTGGATAACTATGCCGCTTTCGGCCCCCGCGATCCCAAAGAGGCTTCAGATGGGGATGGCGTTTTAAATTGGAGTCATTATTAAGTTGTTTAAGAAGAGGATCCTCAATAGGGTTGTATTCTAAGTAAATGGTATAGGTATTAGACCATAATAATTTGGGATATTTCAGGAATGACCCTTCAACCATGATTTAGAGCATGTATGGAAAAGGTTTTAGGTAGGACGATTAGGATTTTCATCAGGTTGAAGGGTAGGTATTTTTCTCTATTGTGACTCAGTATTTCCCTCTTCCTTGCTCCTCCTATATTAAGTATAACCATGTTCACGTAAATAAGTATGTTTATTTTAATAGCCGCAATATGACTACAACTCAATAAGTATGTTTCTTTTAATAGCCTTATCCTCGACTTATGTTCATGCATTTGAAATAGATATGTATTAAAATTGGTTTGAGAGATATTGTCCTTTAACTTCATGAATTGGAAATTCTTTGTAAATCCTTCAATATTCATGTCCATTTGGAAAAATGCACGAGCTAAACTATGTGAGCCTCATCCTATTTGTTGTCTACTCTTTAAGATAATGCATCTACAAAATCACTAGAATACAGGTGGATTTTAGCAATCCATGTTTTCCCCATGTATGCACTTCCTATTCAACTTATCCTCTTGGTAATACATTTTTTGCACCTTGACTGCAATGTTAACCTTACTTAATTCTGCATGCAGTTCCACTTTGCAACCAAAGTTTTATTGTGAGATATTCATGTAGATGTTTTAGGTGGGTCTATGAGATATCCATGGTGATGATGATCTCAGAGGGGCGTTTTTTAGAATATAGAAGATGGTGTGCTCGTTTTATCATTGACGATACCCTCGTCACCCAACCATAGGCCAAAGCCACCCTCCGAGCACCTTAACCATGACTGAGAATTACTCTGGAAGAAAACTCTAGGCTAGATAGCCAAACAAAGGGTAGCGCACCTTTCCCCAAGGATAGCACATCACAAAAAGTTGATCAGATAGTCCAAACCCTAGCCAAGAGATAGTCCAAGCTCATAATGAAAACTAGTTGATGTTGCAGCTGCACCTGCAGTCCTACTCCACATGTGCGCACCAAACTGGGAACTGCAGTTTTGAGATGCTGTCAAATGAGAACTAGCCCCTTGTATTTATACTGGTTCTGCCAGATTTGTTGGGGCCGACTCCTCCTTCTGGATATGTGTCTATTCACTATATTATTATTATTATTTATGGCCGACTTCTTCTCTTGGAGGCTAATAACCTAATATAAATTATCTTCTTGAGCCGACAAGACTTCTAGGGTTATTAGCCAACTCATTAGGGTTTTCTCTTGCTTTCCAAAGTCTCCTAATCTCGTCAGGTTCACACGTGGAGGTAAATACCTCCCGCAGCTACCATAATATTAACACTCCCTCCTAGCTAGGGTGGTATTACAGGTAATGGACTTGAGCACAAAACATACCATTTACCTGGTAGCATCAATATAGTCATCAAGACTATTTCATGACTAGATCATGAGCATCACCATCACCATCAACTTCGTCATCTCTCGAAACCATACTTCATCTAAGTAATTAGACATGATGTTGGATAAGTCACTCACACCATAGAGTGATACAAGCGCCACTCTTATAATCTAGAGGAGTAAATGCTCTGAACCAATTTCCATCTGGAAAATCTTTGTTCATCATTCGTCTGAATGGTGATTATTTTCAATAAACTGCTGATAGTCTTCAAGGGAGTTAGAAAAAAAATAGAACACGACTATGTCTATCCATAGTAGTACATAACTACAATATAGTAGTTTACTACCACACAAAGTAACACACAAGTACTTGATCAACAATGTATAGTCACCACAATAGTCTTCATCTACTGTCATACAGTCTTCATAACAAACATATGATAGCAACCTGCATAGAAACAATGTTATGATATATATTGAATTATTTGGGCCAATATTTCACTCACATCTCTAAGTTCTGAAAGAATATCTACCTCACGAGTAGTGGAACATATCCACCACATTAGTCTATATCTACTATCTTCATAACAAACATCTGATAGCAACCTGCACAGAAACAATGTTATGATATAAACTGATTTGTCTGGGCCAATGTTTCACTCACATCTCCTCACACTTGTGAAGGAGATCTCTAGAAAAAAATATCTTCCTATTTTTCCCTCTTGGATTGTTATGTGCACCCGGTGGAGTGACTTTGGATGTATGTTTCTCTTGTTGATGGTGGATTCTTCGTGGATTAGGCTTTCCTCATGCTAATGCGCCTTGTTTTTAAGTGTTTACTTTGAATGCATGTGATGTCTCTTGGTTTATATTGGTAATTTTTGCTATTAGAGTGGGAACTTTGCGTTTTATATTGATGTTTCTGGAATGTTGAAACCGTAAATTCAAGGATTAAGAGTGGTTATCCCTTTCCCTTCTTGTCATCACCTTAAATTTGCTGAAGAATCTACTATTTTATCTAAGTGTTAGGAGTTCCTATTCCCTTAGATTTTATATTAATTAGGGTTTGATTCTAGTGCTTATGGCACCTAGGTTCATTATCTAGTTCAATTAAACTTATTCTCTAGATACATTAGAAAAAGTGGGACAACACCTATGATTTATTAGAGGATAAAATTTGGTGGCCTTCCATTGAGGCTTGACATGGTTCTATGAGTGGATAGCTCTAATGCTCAAAACTCCACCTTCTCTCTTGCTTAGTCACCTTGAATGCATTCTCTTCAGTCCATTTTCCATAGGAAAGTAGACGACACTATTATTTATTACTTGTGATGCTTTATACTCTCAACAAATATCAAAACCCTCACTTGAATTAGTTTTGTGATATATTTGGAATGATAATTGTACCTCAACACTTTGTATATTCATTGGATAACCTATTTTTGTTGTAAAATGAATGTTAAAACCATTAGGTCCAAAATTACATATAAATCATGTTTAACAATTGTATATTGTTTACCTTGTTATAAGATAAATTCTAAGAGCTTCAGGCGAGGGTTTTCCCATTTGTTCGAGAGTTTGTCACTATTTCCCTATTTGTTGCTCCCAGATCAAACACTTGTTAAACACTTATGTACTGTGGTAAGAGCAGAGGAGACCATACATGATACATTTTAATAGAGTACAATGTTTATAATAAATCATATTTAGCACGAGTTTATTCAGTGTTCTGAAAACATAATAAATCATATTTAGCATGAGTTTATTCACTGTTCTGAAAACAAACAAAGGATTACAAATTAATTATGGGGCCTCTAGTTTTAAATGCGAGGTACCCATCGGGCGATTATTCTCTCTTTCCACCTCTTCGAGTTCAGCTACCTTTTCATGGATATGAGGAGGAGGCATAGTCTACTTCCTAAATTCATCAGCTGAGTAAAGTTTACAGAACTATTTATGAATTGGATTTCTTTCTTACCGGTATTCTATTGGTTGATTGATATTAATAATATCTTCTCGGTTTTTTCTACAGGATTGGACACATTTTTCGCTCCTGGAACCCAGGTCATCGCTTTAAGAAAGAGGTATTCGAGTTCCTGTTACCATTGTCCTTCAAAAAAATAGTATCTCAGGTCTATCGCATGGAATAAAATTCATTCTAGTGTATGGTTGTTGTGGGTAGAGCAATACCAATTCCTACCAGTCTGGTTATTATTACAATTTCTTTTAAAGGAACTTAAAGAGGGCACAATCTCTAACGATACTTGGTCGAACGATTTATATTTCTCTTCTGTTATACCATATGTACTTAAGACCACGACTCTATGATCCGATATTTAGATAAGTTTAAGTATTGTAACTTTATCCTATATCTATGCTCAGAAATATAAAGTGACTTTTAATTACCTACTTTGGTTATCTGCATAACTCCGATGTTTAATGCTTGATTATATTCTTACAATAATTGTATAACTCTGAATATGTTCTTTATGAAACTTCTATTTATGTATCGTTATCATAACAGGGAAGTTTAATTACGAATAGGCTTTTAAAAAATTTAAGGCATCAGACCGTAGATGATTTATTTGCTATTATAATTCATACTGTTCAGATATAAGGAGTATAGTATTCCTAGGATTCGTTTCCAGATCTCTTGAATTTTCGCCACATACTTTGAAACACTAAAAGCATATGATTTTCGAGACAGGTGGAAACTCCCGGAATTGTGCTCTCGAATATTTCCACAGTTAATTTATCTTAGATCTGCCCTTGTCACGACTGATTTTTTTGTGGCTCTAGAATATAGTTTTACCGTCCAGACTCAAATCAATTACTACTACAGATGATATGCGTTGCTTGCAACCTCGTACCTTTATGCGTTGGTCTCGTTACCACAATGGATCCCAACTATAGCAACAATACGGTATATAAATACAACAAAACTAATATCATGACTCTATATACAACTCCTTACACAAATATAATTATTCTACATATAGTCTTGGTATCCATTCTAATTACTAAAAAATTTCTATACTTGAATATTCGATACATTGAAAAATTCCCACAGCTATTCTCATACAACAATAACCCAGTTCACAATAGTGACTACTTCTAGAATTTATCCATGCAAAATCCTTACAACTATCATAACAATTAAAAAAAGGCTTCTAACATCCATCCAGAATTTAATCCAACTCTACAAAATCACTCAGGATTAGATTTGTAAGGCATATTACAATTTTATATACTTCGAACAGTTTTCATTCAGATTATCCTATCAGTTTGAATCTAACATATACACTTTGTCATTGATTAAACATTTGACAGAGATGGATGTCATTTCAATTCAGATTTAATAAATACATCATATCAGATATAAAATCATTCGAACAAAAGTGGAAAACATTTCAGTTCAGATTTAATAAATACATTGCATCAGATATAAAATCATTCAAACAGAGAAGGGGTAGAGAAACATATCTGAACTGGCTTGCGGGAAGACAAAGGGAAAAACCACGTTCATCCGAACTGTAGAACAGGGCAACCAATTCACTTTCCCAGTTCACTCCCTAGCTTGACCATGAGTCCATGAGGGCTAACTCGGAAACTCCTCCTCAGTAATGTCTTTCAGTCTCGACAGACTCCTCTTGCCTCACACTCAATCAATAGTGCTCATAACAACAAGAAGCAATAGTCTCTTTTCCTAGCATACTAGGCAGGGTCGTGCCACCTCACATATGCTATTTATCAAACAATATTTTTGCCTAGGTCTTTTCCCTCCCTTGGGAATTTTCAAAGCTTTCTAAATGCTTGATTTTCAAGGGCTCCCAATGGCCAAATCTCTGATTTGCCACTTGTAACAATCATCCGAGAGGTAGTTCCAACATGTTCCCCACTCATGGAGTCATGGTCAACTAAATTTAACATGACTGTTCCATTTGTCCTCCTGCAATAATTAAAACAATATTTTTTTTACATAAAATTGTCATAGTCAAATAGTTAGTTGGGTCAAATTAGGCCCTGCCCAACAGTCATAATAATTAATTAAAATTTATCAAATTCAAAATTCAGAATTGCCATAAACGAAAAAAATTTTCCAATTTCGAATTTACTAAAAACATAATAGTTTTCTAACAAATTTTGAATTTTTAAAATATTGGGATGTCACAGAGGACAAATTTCTACAAAACATCTTATTGGACTCGCGTGATAGAAAAATTGGAGAAAATACTAAATGCATTGAGCTTCAGAGGCATTTTATGAAAGAGAATCATATTATTGATCTATCTACATAATCAAATATCTACTAGATCAATTTATGTGAATCATGCTGGTTTTTAAAAGGACTCACTCTTTTAGAATCTTTTTTTAATATATCTAGTCCTATACATCGATTTTTATTTTTTTTATATTTTGGGAACATTAGTATTTTCCATCCGGGATGTACTACTTTGATGGAGTTTTGTGGTTGTCTCTTTGAGATCACATGTCTCAGAAAAAAGATGGATCTCCCATGTTTTCAACAAAATGTAAATGTTCTCTCTTTGAATGAATAAATTTACGTTTTCTTTCTAAAAAAAATGGCATCAATACTTTGAGAAATACATTATTAAAGTAGTTATACATTAGTAGTAAATTATTAAATTATTAATACATTAATACATTAATTGGAAATGATCATGGTTAACAATGATTGACCATGACCATGGTTAAGTTTGACATACCTTCGTTGACTTTGGGAATGAAAGGTTGACTATAGTTGATCGTGGTTGTCCTTCAACATGGTTGAATATGGTTTTCCTTCAATATGGTTGAATATGGTTGTCCATTTTCTTTGTGCGACGTCCCCTTCAAGATGTACTACATGATCCAAAGGTGCCGTTCGATTCTTGACTGAATTTGGTAAAAATCAAACCCCTGGAGTCTAAGATACTATAAGGAATAAGGCCTCTTCCTTATTGTGCGCCCCTTAGAATCATCATGAGCGACTGTCAAAGTCTGCCCTCATGACATCATGGGTCTTCTCGAACTAGGTAATCGTTAACCTATAGTTCGAGCCACAATGAGAGTGATAGTATGATGTGGGAGGGATGTTGCCACACGTGGCCCTCAAAGTTTTTTGTTGTCGTGCGTGGCCCCTCTACTCCAAATGTGAGTCTCGTCGACAAGCTAGCCTACATCCATCAACGAATCTTGTCAACAATAGTAATCAATCATCGTAATATATAATGATATGTACATATGTCACATCTACAAAATTCAAACCCAATAGTCCACTCCGTGGATCTAGAGTCCAAGGGGTTTCATCGATGCCTCTGAATACTCAATGTCCAAAGCCCTGCACACCGAGGAGAACCCAGTCAATAGCACCTGTCTATGTAAATGAAACAAAATAACATATCATCAAATCCATAATATCTCATAATCATAATTAAAACGACCAATAGTATAATAAAGAGGATCAATTGCACCCAAGTGTCCTCAAAGAATAAGTTCGCTCAGTGCGCACAAGAGAGGGATGCTATTCTTTGTGCTTGCTTACTTAGACGTGAATTCTTTATTACAATTAAGTGACTCACTGACATTCACATAGTGTGCTGTTGTGATATTATGAACGCCACTATGGTAAACCTATTGTTCCCGGTGTTGTTGTGTTTCTTCGGATGGATCCAAAATAGCAGGCATCACTCTCGGCACTAGAGACTGAAAGCCAAGACATACATCGGAAGTTGAGAAGCCAAGAAGAGTGAGTGTCCCTGTTGTAAGGCTCCCACTTCTGCATTCTGGCGGTAATTGAATTTGGATGTGGACAGGGTCTAGGGGTATACAACATGAGTGGTTCTAATGGTTAAGAACATGTGTATCCTCCTAGGAGATTCAAATCCAAAGGGTGTAGGGCATGTATACCTCCATAGAATTTATTAGTCAAATCCCTTGTCCCTCAAGCAAGGGGGTCTCATACACCAATTTAGTGTTTGGCTTGACACTCGCCTTAAAATTAGATTATTATTATTATTATAGGGTTAACCATATACTTAATTAGATTATTATTATTATCATTATAAGAAATTTTTATTGCATCATTGTTTTCAAAAATATTGATATTTGCAAATAAATGTATGAAAATAAAATTAAGCATGAAATTTATGCTATTTAGTATTTTCTTTAATTTTTTTTACTTTTTCAATTAAAATGATTAACTGAAATTAACAATTAAATTTCTATTTTTTTTCATTATAGGATACTACTATAACATTTTTTTCTCACATTAATTACAATAATCAATAAGCATCACATACAAAACAATATTAATAATATTCACAGCTCTTGGTTGAGACATTTTAACAAAAGACACAATTTAGAGGAATAAGATCATTAAAGCTACAAGTTCCATATTTTGCTAATTTTCTTAAAATTATAGAAAAATAGTAATAATAAACCATGAGGGAATAAGTTTCATTGAATGTAACTAATAAAATTGTATGCAATATGCCCATTCAATAATAATGCAAAATGAGGGAATACATCTCATTGAATCTAACTAATAAATTTGTATACAATATGCACATTCAATAATATTGCAGTAATGTTTTCAAAGGAAACATAATGTTCTTAATTTGGAAACTTCATACTCAATAATTACAATGGGAGGTTCATATTAAAAAAATAGCAGAATTTCAATTTTCATGGTGCATTTCCCTTTGAAAATTAATCAAAGAATACAATTAATAAAAAATTCATGGTTAATCATACCAGAAAAATTAAACAACAATGCGGAGCCACAAAATCTAGACCCATGCTTCAACTTTAAATATGTTGATTCTCTCTCACCATTTATGTATATTAATAAATCCCGAATGAATGTCCTTTCAAAAAATATATTAAAACTACAAAACTATCAGTTTATAGCATGTCTCATGCCAAGAAATTTCAAATGTGAGGATCTTGAGGTGACATCTTGGACATGGGCTCATTGAGGACTTGGAAAAATTCCTCCACCTTGTCAACCAAGGAATGAGGGGACTCCAGCAAAAACAACAACTCATTATTTTCCATCTCCAACAGCATTTCCATAATTTTACCTGCAAGTTCAGACAGTAGACAAATACTTCAGTGGATTGATCTTCATGGTCCAGGTTATAGTTAGTATTACAAGAATTAAAAAAACTCATGAAGTAGAGAATGACATAACCTGATGATGTTGAACAAGAGGAAACAACCGCTCTGCAAGCATCATCTTCTGTTGTTGTGGTGATGCAACAAACTGGTCCATACCTCCGATGTTTGTTTTGTTTCTCCTACAAAACTTGCTCCAGAAACAGATGCAACAATTGAAGTCTGTGCCATATTATTTGTTTCAAGAAGCCAAGATGCAACAATTGAAGTCTGTGTCATATTATTTGTTTCAGGAAGCCAAGGAAGCCGCTTCACCACATTCCAGGATCATTTCTAAGTTCTAAGATAAGAAAATTAATATAATGAATGAAATGATTCATGTTGTTTACATCTAAATATCAAGAGACATAACTTTAAAATGTTGCATTTGCCTGAGTAATCATGCAAACATAAATTATATTCACTCAAATTTCCTTAAACACGTAGGATATTGTAATCTTGTTAACTACATCCATGGAAACATCTCATTGACTCTTCAGAACTTATCGGCAGAAGATCCAATCCTATCATTCTTTTTAATGAACTTTCCCTCATATCCACAAAAACAAAATGCACAAAATAGCAAAGCATGTGAAAAATATATATCATCTTCCAGATTATTAACATACAAATTGGTGAATTTTTTTATGGACAGACATCCAATCCTATCGTTGCTTTTAATGAACTTTCACACATATCTAAAAAAACAGAATGCACAAGATAGCAAAGCATGTGAAAAAAATATATCTTGATATCATTTATCTCCAAACAAGAATTACTATTGCAACACTGATATCATATTGCAACACAAATATCATTTCGCTGCTTACCTTTGTAAAAAAGTTGAACAAGAGTAACAGATTAAATAATTTCATATATTGTGTATAATGCATTTCAGTTTTCTAGAACAATAGTAGAGATAAACTTGTCAGAGCTTGCATCCCTAACAATGCTGAAAATAGTTTTGCATCTTTGTTTCAAACAAAAATAAACAAAAACTGTCAAATAATTAGGAAAAGCTTTTTGCATCTTTGTTTAAAAAAAAAAGATATTTAATTGATCTCAATATACAATATGTTATGGTATTGACATTTAGTTTGTCCAAAGAAGACCGACAAATTGACAATAGATGGATTACAGTTTTCAGATTTCTGTGGTGAGTAGTTTCGAGGTTTTTTGCCGGATAATCCACAGTTGATGTCATTTTTGTCATAAACTTTTCGAATCCGAATAGGGATTCATCATCAAGATTATGGATGTGCATGAATTGGTGAAGGTTCTGTAGTGTTGCATGCCTAATGTGGCTGGTGAATATTTTGCATTTATAAGTGACAACAGAAGACGGCTAAGGATTAACATTCAGTCTGGTAGAAGAAGACCAACAGATTGACAATTGATGGATGTGCATGAATTGGTTCATGTTTTTTTAGTGTTGCATGCCTAATGCCGCCGGTAAGCATTCAGCATTTATGAGTGACAACAAAAGATTAAATGCACGTGAAGACTTACATTACATTTCTGTGTGCCAACAAAACACTTAATGCAATTGATGGATTTAGCATTATTGATTGTTGCGGATAAGGGTTTAGAACTTATGTGCGTGAAAACAGTAACAATAGATTTATTGATTACTGCAGATATGACTTTAGCATTTCTCCAACTCGAGAATAATAAATTAAACATCAGGGGTTAACATATTGAACAAATACAAGATGCCAAACCTCGAAATAACTACAATCGTGTTACCTGCTAGATATCTATGCAACTTCAACAAATTTAAAAAACATTAAATCTAATTCAATAACAACTTCGTAGATAAAAACCTAGGAAAAAACCTCTTGCAATAAAATCCTCTATAAGCACCACATCCATTCAGGGTTAATATCATGAAATCATACACTTACACTTCCTTTCCCTTTATCAGCTTCCCATTTACATTCTCAATGGCTGCTTTTGCAGCTTCCTCGGTTCCAAAATGAAAAAATCCATATCGCTTACTTTCCCCATCCTCAAACTCTACTTTACATGACAAGATGTTCCCGAATTTGGCAAAGATACCATGAAGACTTGCAGAGTCAATAGACTCGTGGAGATTCTGCACGCATCCAACAAAACCGATGTCCGGGAATGTATTAAACAATTGAATTTTAGATCAGGTTGGCCCAATTTAGGCAAAAGAACATGAATCAATCCCTAATTCCCTAAACCCTAAATTCCATAAAACAAGAAATTCAGGGAAGGCTCAAAACATACCTTTATAAATACGTTTCCGACTCCACTCCTGCGTACTATAGGGTCTCGCTGACACCACATGATCCGAATGGGTCTCCCTTTCAGTTGTTTGTAGTTCAAAGATTCAATGGCCCGCGTAGCTAAACATATAGAAGAAGCGCATTAAATAATCAATCAATTCAGCAAAAATGACAAGAAAATAAAGGGAAAAAAAAGCATTAACTCACCGTGTGTAGGGTCACGAAAATTGACATATCCATAGCCAAGGGAGCGCTGGGTCACGATATCGCGGCAGACTCTAACTGAGGTCACCGTTCCCAGAGGAATGAAGAGCTCGGCGAGCTGGGCGTCTGTGACCTCATGGTCGAGATCCCCCACATAGAGCGAAGCCAGACGTGGAAATTGTGGCGCTGTTGTTGCTGCCATCGTTGATGATAACAAAATCTCTTTATCTGATAAAAACCCCACTCCGTACTC